>Ga0207121_1043_pt1 | contig 28618 bp, 22 predicted proteins | sample Alteio_BWMinHeat_41_FD_153513 | JGI IMG/M metagenome (GOLD analysis project Ga0207121, IMG submission 153513) | Enriched cells from forest soil in Barre Woods Harvard Forest LTER site, Petersham, Massachusetts, United States -... | ecosystem: Environmental > Terrestrial > Soil > Temperate forest >... | reverse complement strand
CGGGTCAAAGTCGTCAAAAACAAGGTCTCGCCGCCCTTCCGGCAGGCGGAGTTCGACATCATGTTCGGCACGGGTATTTCGCGCGAGGCAGGCGTCGTGGACATGGGTGCGCAGGCCGGTATTATTGAGAAATCGGGAGCCTGGTATCTCTACAAAGGCGAGAAACTGGGTCAGGGTCACGAAAACGCCCAAGAATACCTGAAGGCCAACCCCAAAATCACCGACGAGCTAGAAAAAGCGGTTCGCAACCAGTACCTCGCCGGAGATTCGAAAGAATCAAAGGGGGAGGCCTCCAAGGCGGAATCGCCCAAGACAGAAACGTCCAAAAACGGAGCCTCAAAGACGGGCACAGCCGCAGCGAAAAAATAGCCAGGCTTAATTTGTAAGGCAGAAGGGCCTCGGGAAAGCTCCAAGTGGGCTTCCCGCGGCCCTTTTGTTTTGACAAGATCGTTGTGTGCCCGTCGCAGACCGCCAGGTCATCACAGATTTTTTGAATTATCTCCGCGCGGAGAAAGGGCTATCGCCTAACACGCTGGACGCTTACCAAGCCGATCTTCGCCTCTTCCTCGACTACTTAAAAAAAACCCATCAATCCGAAGATCTTTCAGTCGTTACGCACGAGATGCTTACGGATTTCCTGTTCGATCAGAAGGCCAAGGGAAAGGCCCCTGCCTCCATTTTCCGCTACATTGAGTCCATTCGGCAGCTATTTCGTTTCCAGGTTGCCGAAGGTCGGCTCAAAAAGGATCCCACGGCCTCAGTTTATGCCCCGAGACGCATGGAGAGGCTGCCCAAAGTGCTGAGTATTACCGAGATGAACAACCTTCTGACTCGGACGCTGCCCAATTTTCCGGCTCCCAATTCCAAGGCACGAGACAAAAAAAGCCTGGAGCGGGTCTATCGATATCTTGCGGCATTGGAGCTCATGTACGCTACGGGCATGCGTATATCAGAACTCCTCAATCTCCGGGAAAATCAGCTTGATCTGGAGGCCGGGTTCGTGAGAGTTTTCGGCAAGGGGGGCAAGGAGCGGATCGTTCCGGTGGGTAGGAGCGCGCTTACGCGTCTGCGACAGTACTTGGAACTTAGAAATGTCGTCAGGAAGAAGATCCTGGTGGGTAACGGAAAGGATTTTGTGTTCTTGAGTCCCAAAGGCGGACGAATCAGCAGGTCAACGGTGCTCAACATTCTCAAGAAGCTCGGCCAGGATTCCGGGATTCGGAAAAACATTAGTCCTCACGTGCTGAGGCACTCTTTTGCGACGCATCTACTGGAAGGAGGAGCCGACCTAAGGGTGGTCCAGGAGCTTTTGGGACACTCGGACATTTCGACGACTCAGATCTATACGCATGTTGACCGGCGCCATCTGAAACAAGCCCACCGGCATTTCCATCCGAGGGGCTGAGGTCACATTTTTTCGACGAGAATGGCCCCTCCGAGGCCGCCGGCCGCGCAAGCCGTCGCAAGCCCGAACCGCCCCGAAGGATTCTCTTTCAAGGCATAGAGGAGATTAAGGACAATTCTCGTCCCTGTGGCTGCGAGAGGATGTCCAAGGGGAATCGTGCCCCCGTGGGGATTCACCCGCTCAGCGTCCCAAAGCTTTCTCCATTCATGACCAAACTTTTCCTTTCCCACCTTAAAAATCGACAGACACGTTGCCGCAAACGCTTCATGGAGCTCGACCTGATCTAGGTCGGAAAACTTGAGATGAGCCCGATCAAGCGCCGTTTGAGTCGCGAAGGCAGGTGCAATTCCCATGTGTGCCGGGTTAATCCCGTAATAAGCCCACGATTTGAGCTCACCCAATATTTCGAGCCCCAAGTCCTTGGCCATTTCTTCGTGGGTAACAATCAACGCCGCGGCGCCATCTGATCGGGCGCAGCTATTGAAAAGAGTCACGGTTGCCTCATCGCCCGGCGCGTAAGTCTTACCCGAGATGAACTGGCCGAACTTCTCATAGAAATCCTTGATCGTAAATCCCTCCGAATTGAAAAGCGTCGGAGCTTTTTCAAACATCTCGGGTTTTTTGATGAGATTCTTCCTCAGGCCCACGTATTCGTCTGTGTCGAGGACTTCTTGGCCTTGGGACATAACCGGCATGACGTGGGATTTATAGAACCCTTTTTCCTCGGCTTCCTCGCACCTCCGGAAGCTTTCGTGGGCATAGCGGTCCTGTTCCTGGCGGCTGATGCCAAACATTTGGGCGCATACCTCGGCGGTTGCCGCCATGTTGAGCTTCTTGATGGGATCGGTGAGGCCTTCCTCCATGGTATCCGTGATCGCAATCTCTGGATGGTCCCAAAGGGTGGCCCATTCTTTTTTCAGGTTCTCAAGGGATCGTAAGGCCCTCGCCGAACGGGGCCCTCTAATGGCGTAAGGAAATGTGGACATGGATTCGGTCCCGCCGGCAATATAGAGATCGCCTTCTCCTAGAACAATGTGGCGGGCCGCACAGCAAATGGATTCCATTCCCGAAACGCAGTTGGCTTGAATGGTGAGAGAGTGTGATTTTTCAGGGAGGCGGCCTGCCTTCAAAGCAGCAATTCGGGCGATGTTAGGCGCGTGCGAGCCCTGACCGACCCAGCCCACGATGACCCCATCAACGTGCTCTGGGTCAAGTTTGGCTTTCTTGACGAGCTCGCGAATAACATTGCCCATCAGGTCTTCTGGGGAAAACTCAGCCAGACTCTTGGCCAGATGGCCGATGGGGGTTCGGATACCCGTACAGAGAACGATCTTTTTGGCCGATATTTCCATTTACCGCTCCTTTCTACCAGCCTATCGCCGAGATGCATTTTTGTCAATAAATTGGCGTCAAAAACGGCATTTCAGACCCTCAATCCGCCCCTATAAAATAGAAAGGCCTGCGGCTGCCCTAAGTTCCCAAACTGTCGGCACCAAAGCTTTGAAATAGGTCGTGTTCTCAACCCGTTGGGGGCTCTGGCCAAAAATGATAACGTTTTTCCGGAGGCCGACCCATGACGTCTACCGCTTCAGATCACGACCTAGCGCAGAAAGCTGTTGAAGCTCACCGGTCCATCAAAGACCAGGTCGGCCGAGTGATTGTCGGCCAGGATCAAGTGATTGAAGAGCTTCTCTTATCAATCTTTGCTCAAGGTCATTGCCTTATCGTAGGTGTCCCCGGATTGGCAAAGACCCTTTTGGTATCAACGCTTTCCAAGACCCTCGACCTCCAATTCAGCCGAATTCAATTCACCCCCGATTTGATGCCCTCCGACATTACCGGAACTGAAGTCATTCAGGAGGATAAGACTTCCCGCGAGCGCCATTTCAGATTCATTAAAGGGCCTATCTTCGCCAATGTGGTTTTGGCGGACGAAATCAATCGAACTCCGCCCAAGACCCAAGCCGCTCTCCTCCAAGCGATGCAAGAAAGAACGGTAACCGCCGGCGGACAGACCTATCCTTTGCCGGATCCTTTTTTCGTTTTGGCGACCCAGAATCCCATTGAACAAGAGGGAACCTACCCTCTGCCGGAAGCGCAGCTCGATCGTTTTCTCTTTCAAATCAACATCGGCTACCCCAGTTCAGACGAGGAGAAAAGTATCGTGGAACGGACGACCTCCTCGGTTGAAAATGAGCCAAGCCCGGTCTTGTCGGGGGCGGATATAAAGATGCTGCAAAACATCGTTCGCCGAGTACCGATCGCCGATTCCGTAATCGACTTTGCAGTTCGTCTGGTACGTGCCACGCGTCCGCAGGATCCCACAGCCCCTGATTTGATTCGGAAATGGGTGGGTTGGGGAGCTGGACCCCGGGCCTCGCAGTCCTTAATTCTGGGTGCCAAGGCCCGATCCTTGCTTCGCGGGCTCACAACGCCCGCGGTCGAGGACGTCAGGGCCCTGTTACTACCTGTGCTTAGACATCGTCTGGTGCTCTCCTTCCAAGCGGAAGCCGAAGGGGTTAATTCAGATCAGGTGCTGTCTGGTTTGTTAAAAGCCATTCCTGATTAGCGGCGCCTCGCCGGTGGGCGTTTCCTCTCGATCGGGGAATACCCATAAGTCCGAGGGTTAACGACATTGGCGAAAAACAGCTATCTAGATCCAATCATTATTGCTCAGCTCGGCAATCTTCAATTGCGAGCACGGCGGATTCTCGAGGGATTGTACTCGGGGCATCACATCAACCTGAACCGAGGGCAGTCCCAGGATTTTTCCGAACACCGCCCTTATAATCCGGGCGACGATCTCAAAAGGATTGATTGGAAGATCTACGGCCGAACCGATCGACTGGTTGTCAAGCAATACGAAGAGCAAAGCAACGTCTCGGCCACCATTATCCTCGACGATTCGGCTTCCATGGGCTACGCCTGGGGCGGTCGCCCGAGCAAGCTTGAGTATGCGAAGGTTCTCGCGGCCGCGTTCGCTTATTTGGTTGTCTCCCAACATGACGCCGTAGGTCTCCTCAGCACCAGGCACTCTCTTCCCGCCAACAGCAGCCTCGGTCACGTCGACCGGTTTTTTCAGGAGCTTGACCAAATCACACCCCGAGGGACCTGGAATCCAGACGCTATTGCAAGATCCCTGGGTACAGCTATGAAAAAGGCCGGCTTTGTGGCGATTTTTAGCGATCTCATGGCTCCCTCCGAACCTGTGATCAATGCGCTTAGGTCGATTCATGCGCGGAAGCACGAGGTCATGATTTTCCAAATCCTCGACCCCGCTGAGCGAGAACTACCCTATTCAGGCTCGGTCATGTTCGAAGATTCTGAAACCGGCGAACAACTAAGAACCGAGCCGGGAGCCATGCGCGAATTTTACCGGCGAGCCGTATCAGAACGACTCACGGCGTTTTCGCACGTGTTCAGGGGCATGGGGATGGACTATCTCCTTCTCACCAGCGATACGCCGTTCGACCGGGGGCTGGGGGCCTACCTTTCTTGGAGAGGTCTTAACGTATGACATTTTTGAGCCCTTTGTTCCTGTGGGCGCTTCCGCTGGCTGGAATTCCTTTGGTGCTCCATCTTTTGAACCGTAGGCCGCCTCAAAAAGTCGTTTTCAGCTACATCGGCTGGCTCAAGGAAGCTCATCAGAACTTTATGCCGAAAAAGAAGCTCCAAGAATGGCTTCTCTTGGCGGTAAGGACCCTTCTCCTACTTTTTCTGGTTCTCTTTTTTTCAAGGCCCGTTCTTCAGAGCGGCTTTATGCGTTCTTCACAGAGCCAAAACTCGAGCATTATTGTCGTCCTTGATGTCTCGGCATCGATGGGGGCGGTGGTGGGGGGCGTAGAAGTCCTAGAGGTGGCTAAACAGAAGCTTCAGCAAGTCGTCGCTCGGATTCCCGGAGGTGTGAAACTGGGCTTAGTCGAGTACTCTGATCGGGTGGAATCCCAGCTCGCGCCCACAGCCGAGCATGCACGAATTCTCTCTGCGGTTCTCGGTTCTAAAGTAGCACCTCGGCCCACAAATGTCCTTCCCGCTCTCCAAATGGCGATGCAGATGCTGGGTAATCAGTCGGCGGGAAATAAATCAATTCTGATCGTTTCGGATCAGGCGTCTAACGGCTGGGAGCAAGCAAAGAATGCGCAAGGACACTGGCAGGGATTTGACCCCAGCATAGGAATAGTCGCCTGGGAGTTGAGCGGCCCGGTCAGCAATTCGGGAATCGCTGAGGCCAATCTGCAGCTCAGCGAGGAAGGGACGCTCAAAGGCCGCTGGCTTGCAAGCGTCGACCCCGCCACCCATTCCAATTGGCAGCTTAAACTCGATGGGCGCGGAGTAGATGGCGGAAGCCTTTCCGAGCTAAAGGACCGTTCGGTCGAACTCCCTTTGCAGGCGCAGTTGCCCGAAGGGGGGTTCTATTCCGGTACTCTTGAGCTGAGCCCCGATGCTCTCAGATGTGACGACATTTTCTACCTCGCCGGTCGCGTGCCCAAAGGGTTTCACCTTCTTGTCGTCGATGGGAAAAGCGGGCTCGCGCCCTCCGATACCGAAAGTTACTATCTGCGGCTTGCGCTCGAATCGCCACGAGATCCGCGGCTTGAGTCCATCCAGGTCATCCGTCCCGAGCTATTGCCACAGGAGCATTTGGCGAATTATGACGCCATCGTGCTCGCGAACACGGGTCCGCTGGAAGCTCAGGAAGAGGATTTAACCAAGTGGATTGAAGGAGGAGGAGGCCTGTTCTTGACGGCGGGATCCAAGTGGCCCAAGCCACCGGACGTGCCTTTAAAGCTCTTTCGGTCACGAGGACTCCGTTCGGAGCGGCAAAGTGTCGAACCACCCAAGCCAGACGCGCCGCTTTTGTCGGACATTGCTGGTCTCGAGGGCTTCCAGTGGAATCAGATCATGGTTCAGGATTACATCGCGCTTGAACCGGAGTCGGACCAACACGTACTTTTGCGCCTCGCCGATGGAGCGCCTTTGTTGATCCAAAAACAGCTCGGCCGAGGATTTGTTTTATGCCTCACGAGTTCGATTGACCGTTCTTGGACCAATCTGCCGGCCAAGCCGGTGTTCGCTCCCTTGATACGCGAGCTGATTGCGGCCTTGGCGGATCCATTGCGCGAACAGACGTCCCTTAACGGATTTGTCGATGAAGCTCTCCGCATCCGAATGCCGGCCGGAGTTCGAGAAGCGACCGTGGTGGCGCCGGATGGATCTACGGCGGGAGCGCGTGTCGACAAAGACGGCTATTTGGTCTGGCAGGCGCCCAACCAACCAGGGCTCTTCCGGGTCATGACCGACAAGAAGTCTTCCGATTTCTCCTTCGCGGTCAATATCCGAGATCTTGCCAAAGAAGGAGATACGTCGAGAATCTCCGAACGCGATCTTAAGGATGCATTACCGGGCTGCCCGCAGCAGTGGATTGGATACAAGACCAGCGGTACCGACATTGTGGTTGCCTCATTGGAGGGCCGGGATACGACCTTTGACTGCCTGGCGGTAGCATTAGCGGCATTTTTCGCAGAGACTTTTCTGGCGTGGCCCAAGAGAAAAAGGTCCCGGGTGGTTCTCAAAGCCGAGACGGCGGGGGCCGTGTGAAGAGGATCTCTCGTTGGAGCGCACTTTTGCTGGCCGTTCTTCTCACGTGCCAGTTTCCTCTACGGGCGGGATTTGGGAACAATTTCGTATACGGTCAGCTCAAATACCCTGGGGCTTGGGATCCTTATCCCGAAGCTCACCAAAGAATCCTCCAGATGGTAAGAACCATGACCAACATTCCCGTTTCCCCCGACCGCAACGTGGTGACCCTTGGGGATCCTGCTATCTTTGAAACTCCCTTCTTGCTGATCAAAGGGAACGGGGCGTTCGATTTGTCGGCGGACGAAAAAATTCGGCTCAAAGAGTATATCGACCGAGGGGGATTCGTCTTCGCAGATGACACGCTGGCCGATTATGAAGGGGCATTCGGCAAGTCGATTAAGCGGCTTATGAGCGAGCTCTTCCCCGATAAGGCGTTTCAAAGGCTTCCGCTTGATCATGCTGTCTATCGCTCGTTCTTTTTGTTGCGAAGTGTCGCGGGCCGGCGAATTTCAGAAAATTTTATGGAAGGTCTGGACGTTGGTAGCAGCGGACTGGCGGGAGGACGAACGGCCGTAATTTATTGTCCGAACGACCTCCTGGGAGCATGGATGCAGGACAACCTGGGCCACTACGTTTTTCCATGCGAGCCCGGGGGCGAGTCGCAGCGATGGAATTCCTTTAAGCTTATGATCAACGTCATTTATTTTAGCTTAACCGGTACTTATAAGAAGGATGCGATCCATCAGCCGTTTATCGAGAAGAAGCTTGAGTTTTAAGAAACCATGAGAGCCCTCTGGGTGTTACGCATATTGGCGCTGGCAGTCTTGGCCTTCTTGTTGGCCAAGCCCGTCGTTGTGCGTCCGGATACAAGCGGACCATCGCGCTGGGCTGTCTTGCTCGATAGTTCTAAGAGCATGGGCGTTTCGGATCCGGTTCGCCGGATCGACCAGGCCAGGCAACTCGCGTCTCTGATTCTCAAAAAGCTTCCAGGCTCGGAGCTCTTTGAGTTCTCCGGGGACGTAAAACCGATTACGAATGTCTCTTCGGTAAGCGCAAACGGTCGGCAAACTGATATTGGAATGGCCCTTAAGAAAGTCCTTGGGGAAGGCCGATTCAAGGGAGCCGTGGTATTGACCGACGGCCAGCAGGTGGGGCGTTATGATCCTCTGTCTGAGGCGGCCTCAGCGGGCCGGCCGCTCCTAACGGTGGGCTTTGGCAACGCGACATTTTTCAAAGATGTCGCTGTCCGAAGCATTCAATGTCCTCCCTTCGCGTTTAAGAATGTGCCGGCTTCTGTTTCCGCCACGATTGGTGTCGTGGGCTTTCCCGGGAAGAGAATTACGGTGAGGCTCCGGGAGGGAAACAATGTGCTGGGCGTCCAAACGATTCAGCCCATTGGTCAAGACGTTGAAACCGCCGTGAATTTCACATGGGTTCCTAGGTCGCTGGGAACGAAGACATTGACCGTGGAGACCGATTCCTACGAGGGCGAGATCACGACCGCCAACAACAGAAAGGATGCTCTTCTCGACGTGGGGCGCGATCGGTTCCGCGTGCTCTATATTTGCGGAGTTCCCGGACCCGAATACTCCTTTTTGAGGCACCAGTTTAAGTCCGATCCTGCGGTCGAGCTAATCACATTCGTGATTCTCAGAAATGCGATGAACGTTTTGACGGTGCCGGATTCCGAACTCTCCCTGATTCCCTTCCCCACCCAGGACATTTTGATTAACCAGATGCCTACATTCGACCTTATCGTCTTCGAGGAATTCCAGTATCCCCAGTATGGGCTGCTTCCGGCCGTTATGTATGCGGTTCGCAAGAAGGTCGAGGAAGGAGGCAGTTTCCTGATCACCGGGGGCCGCGCTTCGTTTGGGTTTGGCAGCGGTTACGGGCTCCCCGGCATCTACGACATGATTCCAGTCCAATTCGGCGGATCGGACGTGCCGATTGCTCAAGGCCCGCTCGCGTTTGAACCGAAAGCGCCGAATCATCCAATTCTGCGGCTGGATCAGAACTCGGTCGCGAACGAGAAAATTTGGAAGAATTTGCCCGGCATTGAGGATGTGGCTCTCCTTCCGGGCGTCAAGCCGAGCGCAACCGTACTCGGGACAGTTTCAAATGGCGGGCGATCGTATCCGGTCTTAACCGCTTGGCGCTACGGAAAGGGCCGCGTGGCGGTTCTTTCGACCCGGACCACCTGGAGATGGTCCATGCTCTCGGGAAAGCAATACGGAACAAGTTTTGCGTATCAGCAGTTCTGGAAAAACATGGTGCTCTGGCTTACGCACGCCGACGAGTTTAAACAAGTTCGGATTGGTTTGGATTCAAAGCAGCTCAAGGAAGGAGAGCCTGCGGCCGTCCGCGTCTGGACCTATGACGAGTATTTCAAGCCCATCTCGGACGTAGATCTTCATCTGCGCGTGAGCTCACCCGACCACCATCAACAGGAACTCGAGGTTCATCCAGAAACTCAAGGCGTTTTTGTCGCTTCATTTAAGCCTGACCAACTGGGCGACTTTGAACTCGAGGCATGGGTTGATCGCCACGGCAAGAAGCTCGGCTCCGACCGGCTTTCGTTTAGGGCCGTAGAGAGCCATTTGGAGGAAGAAGATCTGCGTCCCAATTCTTTACTGTTGAAGGAGATGGCGCGCGAAACGGGCGGGCGTTATGTCTCCGCCGACGATTTTTCCGTGAGTCTCTTAGATGACTTTGATCGCGAAGTGAGCGGGCATGGGGGGCGGAAGGTGCTTTTGTGGGACTCGCCCTATGCGCTTGCTTTTCTGTCGATTCTTCTGGCGGTTGAATGGCTGATACGGCGCAGGCGGGGACTCCCATGAGCGACGCTTTGACGGCTTTCCGTCCGTCGCGTCAAGGCATGGAGCCCGCCAGTGTGCCGGTACGCCGGTTTGTCCGGTGGTCGGGTGTCATCGTAGGCGTGCAGTGCGCACTGAGGGGAATCGTCCGCTCTTTTCCGTTCGTTATGCTGGGTCTCGTAACCCTTGGGATATTGGATCACTGGCTAAACTTGCCGCCTCTTCTTCGGCAAGGTGCCTGGATCTTTCTAGTGGCGGGGGGGCTTCTTCTCTTCGCTTCCGGTTTTTGGCCAACGTCTCTTTTCACGCTTCGTTCCCGATCCGAGTGCCTTAGCCGAAGAGCGGGCGCAGCAGAAGGACGGGTCCCGCGCTTGCGCTCTGACGACCTTAAGATCGCTTTTGAATTGGCTCAATCGCCCGACCGTCCCGGAACTTCCGCCGAACTTGTGCAGCAATATCTGGTCCGGATGACGGAGGGACTCAGGAATTCGTCTTTAATGTGGTGCTTTCCCGGTTGGCGCTGGAAGGCTGGGATATCCTTCCTTATAGGTTCGCTGATCATTGCTGCTGCGGCTGGAGCCATGCTGCCCACCGATGCGCTGTGGGGGCAGCGTCTCATTTTCCCCTTTGTCTCAAGTGATTGGGAGAAATATCTCAAGATTGAGCCGGGAAATGCCGAGGTTCCGGCCGGAGAATCCTTCGATATTAAAATCACACTTAAGGCGCCTTCGGCGTCGAAGCCGGTTCTTTACTTGCGAGTTCAGGGCAAATGGGAATCTTTTGAGCCCGCTCAAGAGACAGCCGGCACGCGTGTTTATCGCCTGAAGGGTATTCTTGAGCCGCTTCAATACCGGGTTCGATGGAACGATGAGTGGAGTCGGAAATTTACGATGCTTCCGATTATTCCTCTTCGGCTCGAGACGCTGAAGATTTCCATCAAACCGCCGGATTATGTCCGGAAACCGTCCTTGTCCCAGAGTTCTCCCGAGATTTCTGGTCTTCCCGGTAGCGAGGTGACACTTGAAGCCACAGCCAGCGGAGACATTCGTTCGGCCAGAATATCCTTCTCCGATGGACGGGTTCGACCGGCCGATCAGGTGATGAATTCAAGACAAGCCTCATTTCACTTTCTTCTCGATAAGAGTGTTTCCTATTCGATCCAATGGGAGCAGGCCCCCGGAGTCTGGGCGGGGCCGCCCGAGAAATATCCGATCCGTGTGATTGAAGATCAGCCGCCCACGGTTACCCTTTTGTCCCCGGATCAGGATCTGACTGTGGGGGAGCGGGAGAAAATCCCGCTGACATTCAGTGCGAAGGACGACTTCGGCGTGGCCCAAGTGGATCTGGTATGGAGGGTTTCGGATAAACGGAAGGGACGTCGCCGAATCCGGGTTTTTGATCCTCCGGCCGACAGCGCGTTGGAAACCTTTTCTTGGAACTTGGGAGCCGAGCGTTTTCAACCCGGCGACGTGATCATCTACCAGATCGAAGCTTTTGATGGAAATCGTGTCACGGGGCCGGGATCGGCCATGACGCCGTCCCGTCAGATCGAGATTGCCAGCTTCGAGAAGGAACACCAGAAGATCGAAGCCGCTCTTGATGAGTGGCGAAGCCAAGCGCTGAATCTTTTGGCGCAGGTGAACACCGTGCAGGGCAAGGTGAAGTCCGACAAACCTGACTGGTCAACCTCCTCCGCGCAGTTCACCGAGGATTCTCAAAGCTCCAAAAATCTCGAAGCCTCGTTAAAGCGAATTCTTGGAATGATGGAAAACGATCCGATGGCCGACTACAAAGTCTGGACGGAGCATAAGGCGATGGCTCAAAATTTGTCAGCGCTCAACCAAGGTACTTTCCCGGAAACCCAGGCCGCGCTGGAAACTCAGAATCAAGCAGCCGCGAATTCAGGGTTGCAGGAGATATCGGCGGAACTCGAGCGAATGACCGCGCTTTCGGACGAGCTCAAGAAAGAACAGCGCGCCCGCGACCTGACTGAAGAGGGAAACGACCTGGAACGCGTTGGAGAAGAGCTTGCCGACCAACTTTCCAAGGCATCCGAGGCCGATCCTAAATTAATGAGCGAGATTAAAAGCCTCGTGTCGCAGGCGGAACAGTTTCTTCAACAGATGGCCCAATCGCTCAGAGACATGCCGCAGGAGCTTCCCGAAGATTTCGTCAATCAACAGGCACTCAAAGAAATGAATTTTGGCCAAGCCCAGGACCTTCTGAAGGAAATTAACGAAGATCTGAAAAATGGCCGCTTCAAGGACGCACTCCAGAAAGCGCAGGCGTTTTTGCGTATGGCAAAGGCCATGAGCCAAAAGCTTGGAAAGGCCCACGATTCTTTCGAAAAGGACAAATCGGTATCCGACCTGGAGAAAAAGATCGAGGAGAGCGAGCAGCAGCTCGAACAGATTGCCGAAAGGCAAAGGACGGTCCTCGCCCGAACTCAAAAACTCGATTCAAAGAGGCTTGAAAAGCTGATGAGCGCCGAAAAAGATCTTTTGGCCGCTTTGGCCAAACGCCAAAGGGCTGTTCTGCAGTCGGCCCAGGATCTCCTGTCTCGCTCGGCAAGACCGGATCCGCGGATTGAAGAGGCCCTGGGATTCGAGATGCCTGCCATGGAGGCGGTCGGTTCCGAGTTTGAGGCCAAACGAATTGAGCATAGCCTCGAATGGCTGACTGTAATCGATTTGCGATTTAGGTCGGTGGAGGCGGAGCTGGCCAAGTCGACAGTTCCCGTCGCCGGTCTCGCCCCCTTCAAGGCTATGGGCGCCGAGGAGAGGTCCATTCTTTCCGAGCTCAAAGAGCCGCCCCAGGAAAATTTGTCGCGCTCTTCCGAAGACGCAGCCGCGTTTGGGGATCTTCAGAAAAGCCAGGACGAACTTGCTCACGACACCGACAGGCTCCGCCAGCAGATTCAAACTCTTTCGCGCCGCACGGCCAGTCTTGGAGTCTCTTTGAGCCAATCTCTTTCTAAAGCAGGGGCCGACATGGGAAAAGCCTCGGGAGAGTTGGGAGGATACCGGAGCCAGCCGGCCGAGCAGTTCGAGGAAAGCGCTTTGGCTCATCTTCACGAAGCTGATCAGGGGCTGCAGGGCGCCCAGGGCGAAATATCAGATATGGCAGCTGAAGAACAGGGATTTGGAGGGGGCGGTCAAGGGGGAGTCCGCATCATTCGTAGGGGGGCTTCCGGAGGCCGCAGCAGCTTTAATCTGAATCGGGTCAAGATCCCGACGTCGGAAGATTACCGGCCGCCAAAAGAGTTTCGAGAAGAGCTTTTAGAATCATTGAAGGAGAAATATCCGAAGACCTATGAAAAAATCATTCAGGACTACTACAAGCGGCTGGCGGAATAAGAAACTTCTCCTAGCCGGTCTTCTCGCTGCGGGAGTAGGCCTGGCCAATAAGACGCACGCGTTTGAGACTTTTGGCCCTTCTGGCAGAAATGTCTGGCTTTCCACAACCGCGATGGGCATCGTTGAATCAGGAAAAGCCACCGAAAAAAACGTGCCAATCCCCTATTTTCTCCTGAGTCAGGGTGAATATGCAAAGGCTCTAGCGACCTTAAGCCCTGATATGGACAACACATATCCAGGTTTTCGAGAGTATTTGACGGGCCTTGTCCAAGCCTACACGCCTCTCGTGAAAACGGAGTCCGAGCATTTTACGCTGTCGTTGCCCCCGGATCAGGTATTCCTGAGCGCTTACGCCCTTCCTGTCCTCGAAGCGCAATACTCAAATCTGGGTCGGGTTCTGGGGAATTTCCCAGCGCACAAGATCCGCGTCGAGATCTACCCAGACAAGGAAACATTTTCAGCCGCCTCCACACTCAGCCTTGAAACATTGGAGCGTTCGGGCGCGATCGGCATCTGTAAATTTCACCGGCTGATGATTATGTCGCCTCAATCTCTGCCACTTGGCTACCGTTGGTTGGATGCATTGGCTCACGAGTTTACTCACCTAACGATCAACGAAATGAGTGACACCCACGCTGAGCTTTGGCTCCACGAGGGAACCGCCCGGTATTTCGAAACGAGTTACCGCCTGAATCCGCCGGCCTTTCTGACTCCAAACCAGCAAGCGCAGCTCATAGAAGCGTCCCGGAAAAAGACGCTGATTCCTTTCAAAAAAATGTCCCCGTCCCTTGTCTACTTGAAGGACCAAGAGGAAGTCTCGCTGGCGTTCGCTCAAGTCGCCTATGCCATCAGTTTGCTGGTGAAAGAACATTCGTCCCGGGCTTTTAGTCGATTTCTCACTGGGCTTCGGTCCAAGCCATTCGCTGAGGAGTTTAAAGAGATCTACCGGATGAGCCCTGAAGAATTTGAGATTTACTGGCAGGATAAGCTCGCGCATGAGAATTGGACGATACCCAAAGGCGCGATGTCGGACGATGTCCGTTTCGGTGATTTCCAGGAGATGGAGGAAGTCGGAGCCGACGCAGTGGGCCAAGTGCGATTGGGAGATCTCATGCGTCTTCAAGGCCAAATTGACGCGGCGCTGGTGGAATACGAAAAAGCGCTCCAGCAGGAACCGGACAATGCCGTGATACTCCTTAAAGTAGCGCGGGCTCAACTGGCGGTTGGAAACCGTTCCGCCTCGCTAGAGGGCCTCCGGACAGCAGTCAAAAAAAATCCCAACTATATAACGCCCCACGTGGCATTGGCGGAGTTGACGGAGGATCCGAAAGAGGCGTATCTCCATTGGAACGAAGCAATCGCGCTAAATCCGTTCGAGCCGGATATTCACGCCGGACTCGCCCGTGTCTATCGATCGATGGGAAAAACGAAGGAAGCGGACGAAGAAGAGGGGATTTTTAAGAAGCTGAGCGGGCAGTAGATCAGGCCGCCCGGGAGCGGGGATGTTCGATTAGCTTTTCAATGTCTTTTTCAAGGCGCTCTTTTTCCTGCTCAAGCACTTGAAGTTGATGGTCAATCCCCGCGATCTGTTGAGCGGCGGGGGGGGATTCTGGTTGGCCGGACTTCCGTTTCCCTTTAGATGAAAGTTTTTTTGACGCAGGGCTCGCCAATTCCATCAAGCGGTCATGGAAGTATTTCCGCTCTCGGTCCAATAGTTCGTGCTTGCTGTTCCAAAGTCTCTCGAGCTCTATGATCTTTTGTCTTTCCTGGGACATGAGGTCCTGAAGTTGACTCGCTTGGTGTTCAACCACGGACTTCTCGCTTTTGAGAGCGAGCCGCTCATGTTCAATTTCGCGTCGAGATCTTTCCCATAGCGCTTTCCATTCCTCCATCTCGGTCCGGAGACGCTCTTCCTTTGCCCGGACGCCCTTTTCCAAGGCTTGCCGGAAGTCCCGCAAAAGGGTCTCCCGACGCTGCTCTTCCTCAAGGGCATTTTTTTCGAGCACTAGTTCCCGCTGCTCAAACCGTTTCTGCAGTTCTTCCTGCCTTGCCTTCAGCGTCCCTTGCAGCCGCTCTTCAACAAGTTGTTCCTGGCGGACCGCTCTGTCGCGAATCGCCTTCTCCTCGGCATCGAGTCGAGCGAACTGGGCGTCGATTTTTGATTGGGTTGCCAGTCTTTCATCATCGATTCTTTTCTGGGCTTCAGCTTCCATGCTCTCCAGGCGCTGGGACACCTCGTCGGCCCGCTGCTGCAAAAGGATCTTTTCGTTTTCGACTTTCATCAGCAGGTCTTTCTCGAGCATTTCAAGTCGCGCCCGATCTTCCTTTATCTTGGCCTGCCACAACCGTTCTTCGTCGCTTCCTTTCTCCTGGATTTGCCGTTCCATTTCGGCAAGCAATTTCTGGTCCGCCTTCATTTGAGCGGACCAAATCTCTTTTTCTTGCCTTACCTTTGACATGAACTCCTGCTGTTCCGTCTGAAGAGCCTCTCTCTCCTTGGTCATTTCGAGTTCAAATTGTTTGCGGTCCTTTTCTAGTCGGATTTCTTCTTGGCGGCGTTTGGCCTCCCACGCTTTTTGCGCTGCTTCGAAAGCGGCTGCCTTGGCGTTCAGTTCGGAGGATTGCTCGGTGCTGGTTTCTGTGGGCGTTTGGGAAGAAGCTGGCGAGGAGGCTTCGAGGCCGCTCAGTGCGTCTTCTTGGACTTTGAGTTTCATGCTGAGCCGCTGCATGTCGGCTTCGATCTGGCGCATCCGATCGACCATCCATTTTACCGTGAGATTGGTAGAGGAGGGATCTGGTCCTTGATTCAAGTCGAAATGAGGAACGTTTTCTGCGCCCATCGTTCTTCCCCTCTTTTTTCTCTAAACCAGAATAAGGATAGGCTCGAGACTAGGTGTTTGCAACGATTATTTCGGTCGCGGTTGATAATTTCCGTCTCCGAGATAGATCAAGAACCAGGCTCATAAATGGTTGATAGAGAAAGGGTTTTGGATAATGCAGCAGAATCGCAAAATTTGTAAATTATCCTTATGTCCTATCTGATTGAAGAAGAGAACAGCTGTCCCTACTGCCTCCATCCCAATACCGTGGAGGTTTGGGCGGCCGTGAACGTCAAAGAAGACCCTGAACTGAAGGACCTTCTCATTGGCGGAGAAATGAATATGTCTGAGTGCGCTGCCTGTCACCGCATTTTCTACGCTGAGAACTTCGTGCTTTATCACGATCCCGATCAGGAACTCATGGGCTTTGTTTATCCGCTTTCATACCGACTCGAGGAGCAGCGATGGCGTCAGAAAACGTTGGACGATTTTCAGAAAACCCAGGGGTTGGCGGAGCCCAAAGATCGCCTGCCCTACTTGCCGGTGACGTTTTTCGGCCTCGATGAGCTGGTCTCGCTAGTTGAGCATGAGACGGAAATGAGTATTCAGTCGGAGATTCTAGAGACTCTGGCTCAACAGCACGGGTTGGGCGTTAGGCGTCTTCGACCCTTCGTTGCCCGAAGTCAGAAGTTGCCCGTGGTTCTGCCCGTAGCGGATGGCCCCACCGAGCCAAAAAGGGCTCTCATGGAGGGGATTCTTTCGCTTCGCAAGCTCAACGATCGTTTGTCTGTCTATAACGAGGTCTACGACCGCCTGGCCGGTCATCCTGAAGAGGAGGTCGTTCTTGGCTGAGTCTCGTGGATCGGGGAGCGAGCCAGGACGCCTTCTGCAACTGGACCGGCTGATACCAAAACTCTGGGAGTCGTCGTCTCCTTCCGTCACGGCTGCCCTTCGGATAGCCGTCAAAGTCGTTAACCGCCAGAAGCGTCGGCTCGCCGTGGTGGGAGGCGTTGTAAGAGACCTTCTTCTTCAAAAGTCCGTTTTCGACGTCGATGTCATGTCGGAATCCCCCACGCGCTCACTCGCCCGGGAAGTCGCAGAAGAACTTCACGCTGAGCTTGTGGAGCATGACCGGTTTCTCACGTTTACGATTCATTTGGAGGGAGGGCTAAAACTGGACGTGGTTACGGCGCGACAGGAAAGTTACGGAGCTCCTGGTCAATTGCCCGTGGTCGCACCGGCCCCCATCGAGATGGACCTCAAACGGCGGGACTTCACGGTGAACTCCATTGCGGTTTTTCTGGATTCTTCAAACGAGGGGCGGCTCCTCGATCCCTTTGGCGGGATCGATGACTTACGCTCGAGAAAAATCAGGGCCCTCCATGATCAGAGCTTCGTCGACGATCCCACGCGTATTTTCAGGGCCGCTCGTTTCGCGGGACGATTTTCGTTCGATGTTGACCCGAAGACTCAAAAACAAATTGAGGGCTCAATCGGGAAAGGCTATCCGCGTCTATTGAGTCCCGCGCGCCGGCGCCATGAGTTTGAGCTGGTTCTCCGGGAAGTTGATCCGGGCCCGGCGTTAAGGCTGCTTGAGTCTTGGGGAGTTTTGGCCGTGATCCATCAGGACTGGGCATTAAGGCCCGAGCACCTGGAGGCTCTGAGGCGCGTTGACCGGAAAGATCTGGAAGGCCGGCTAGCTTGCTGGTTCCGCCCCTGGGGACCGGCTGCGGCCCAAAAGATGATGACCGAACTTGGGTTCGAGCGGGCGACAAAGAAGGCGGTCCATGACGCGTTGGCCGGCAAGTAACCCACATCCGAGAGATCGACGGAAGCGTTTGACACGCTTTGGCCGTGGCTGATACAATCAAAACAATGGCTTACCAAGTGAAGATCGACATCTTTGAAGGTCCGCTGGACCTTCTTCTTCATTTGATTCAAAAGAACGACCTCGATATCTACGACATCCCCATTTCCGAGATCACCAATGAATATCTCAAGTATCTCGAGATTCTCAAAGAACTAAACCTCAGCCTGGCCGGCGAATTCCTTGTGATGGCCTCGACTCTGATGCAGGTTAAGGCGCGCACTCTACTGCCTGCGGAGTCTGCACAGGAAGGAGAGGGGCCGGATCCGCGCGCCGAACTTGTCCAGAAGCTGCTCGAATATCAGAAGTTCAAAGAAGCGGCCAAGTTTCTTGGTAGCGGTTTCGAGGTCCAACGGGACGTGTTCTATCGGGGAGCTCCGATTTTCGGGAAGGAAGACCAGGTTCTGGACTTGGGGCTCGCGAAGCTTCTGGAGGCATTCCAAGGCGTTCTCGAAACCGCTGACAAAGGCGTGCGAGAGATCCTCTTCGAGGAAATTCCGGTCGAAGTTCGGATCCGCGAGATCCTGGATGTCCTCGAAAGTCGCTCCTTTGTGACGTTCAGCGAGCTTTTTCCCGCAGGATCAAGTCGAAAGACCCTGGTTGTTACGTTCCTGGCTTTGTTGGAGCTTATTCGCCTCAAACAGGTTCGTGTCTCCCAGACCTCAAATTTTGCTGAAATTCATATAACGCGCGTGACTGAGGCCATCGCCGAATCCGCAGCGAGCCCGGCCTAAGGGGACCTATGGATAAAGAACAGACAAAAAACATCATTGAAGCCCTGCTTTATATGACGGATCACGCCTTGTCGGATGCAGAAATCACAGAGGTGCTCGATCAGAAGTCGATCGGCGCCGATGACATACGGAATTGCGTGCGTGAGATTTCAGAGAAGTACCAGGCGAGCGGGTCTCCTCTTAGAGTTGTCGAGGTCGCCGGCGGAATCCAGATTGCCACGCGGCCGGAAATGGCCATATGGATCCGTCGGCTCTATAAGGAAAGGCTGACCGTCAGGCTTTCGACCTCTGCGTTGGAGACGCTTTCCATCATCGCCTATAAGCAACCGATCACACGATCGGATATTGAGCAGATTCGCGGCGTTGAAGCGAGCGGCGTCATGGAGACTCTGCTCGAACGCCGATTGGTGAAGGTTGTGGGGCGTAAAGAAACAATCGGGCGTCCGCTTCTCTATGGAACGACCAGCGAATTTCTGAGGCATTTTGGTCTCAAACATCTATCGGAATTACCCGACTTGAACACGTTCGTGCTGCCGGAAGAACCGGCGCCGGCTGCTGAAAATCTCGAACCGGTCGCCGTGGGAGCTCCCAGCGGCTCCGATATTCCCGAGGCCCCTTCCGAGGAACCTTCCAGCAGCGACGATCATGCCTGAGTTACGCCGAGATCCCGTTATCGGGCGCTGGGTGATTATTTCATCCGATCGCGGTAAGCGCCCTTCAGATTACGCTCCTGAACACGACTATCCTCAAGGCGGCGCATGTCCCTTTTGCCCCGGTTTCGAGGAGAAAACGCCTCCAGAAATTCTTGCCTATTACAACACGGGCCGGGAAAAGAACAAACCGGGCTGGTGGGTCCGAGTCATTCCCAATAAGTTCCCAGCGCTCGAAATCGAGGGGGATCTGAACCGGACTGGAGACGGCATGTACGACAAGATGCATGCCTTGGGGGCCCACGAGGTAATCATCGAGAGTCCGAACCATGATCAATCCATTCACCAGATGGAACAGTCGAAGCTCGAGGATGTTTTTTGGAGCTACCGCGACCGCATCCTGGATTTGTCAAAAGATCCCCGACTGGAATACATTCTCGTCTTTAAAAATCATGGTTCGGCTGCCGGTGCCAGCCTCCGGCATCCTCATTCCCAGCTGATCGCCATGCCAATGGTTCCCGTCCGCTTAAAGCAGGAAATCGCCAGTTCCAAGAACTACTATGAATACAAGGAGCGGTGCGTTTACTGCGACATCATCAGGCAGGAATCGGCCCAGAGGCTCCGGGTCGTCGCCGAGAATGATCATTTTATTTCATTTGCTCCCTTTGCGAGCCGGTCGCCATTTGAATTGTGGGTGATTCCGCTCCGACATTCTTCGGATTTTCAGGATATCCAGAAGGCCGAGGTGTCGAGCCTGGCCTCCATGATGAAACTCGTTTTGGGCAAACACCACGACGTTCTGAACGGGCCGCCCTTTAATTACATTGTCCATACGGCTCCCCTTAAAACCCAACGGCTGGGACATTTTCATTGGTATATCGAGATCATTCCCAAGCTCACGAAAGTGGCCGGTTTCGAGCAGGGGACCGGTTTCTATATCAATCCCACGCTGCCCGAAGACGCCGCCCGCTACCTTCGAGAAGTCTCGCTGGTCAACAGTTAATCCGAGCGGTCCAATTTTCTGATCCGCTCAAAGCAAGATCCGCTATGACCCCATTTACCTTCCGATGAAGATTCTCTTTGCTGCTAGCGAATGCGTTCCCTATTGCAAGACGGGCGGGTTAGCGGATGTTGTCGGCGCGCTCTCCGAAACGCTCGCGGGACGCCGGCATCAAGTCCAGGTTATGCTGCCGCTCTACCGGGCTATCGATCGCAAGGCAGGACGCCTCAAGCCCCTAGGACGAACGTTTTCGATTCAGATGGCCGGGCGCGAAGAACAGGGATCTCTTTGGGAAGCCAGGCCGCGGCCAAATCTGAGAGTCATCTTCATCGAGTCGGCCTATTTCTTCGATCGCCCGGGAATCTATGGCGACAAGCCGGGAGCGGACTTCGTCGACAACGACTTCCGTTACGCTTTTTTTTGCCGGGCGGCGCTCGAAGCTGCGAAGACTTTAGGACTGAAGCCCGATCTCGTCCACTGCCATGATTGGCAAACGGGCCTTATCTCGGCGCATCTCAAAACCACGTACCGGGGAGATCCTGATTTCCCAAAGACCGCGTCATTGTTCACCATTCACAATATGGCTTACCAAGGAAATTTTCCCAAAACAAGCTTTCCCGGAACAGGCCTTCCTGACGAAGCGTTCCGGCCGGGGGGGCTTGAATTCTACGGACAGGTCAATTACCTGAAGGCCGGCCTGGTCTATTCCGACGCGGTCAATACAGTGAGTCCCACCTATGCCCGTGAGATTCTGAGCGGTCCGGAGTTCGGATGCGGCCTGGAGGGAGTTCTGCAGCAGAAGCGCGATCGTTTTGTGGGGATTCTGAACGGCCTTGACCTCAAATATTGGAATCCAAAAACCGACCCTTTTCTGACCGAGAAGTTCGACGAACAAACTTTGGCTGATCGGAATTCGTGCAAGGAGGACCTTCAGCGGACTCTGGAGCTCGCCGTCGATTCGGAAACGCCAATCGCTGCTTTCATCGGTCGGTTGGACCGGCAGAAAGGGATCGACGTGCTGATTGAGATCTCCGCGTCGCTCCTCGCGCACGGCTTCCAAATCCTAACTCTGGGAGTTGGGCACCTCGATTACGTTCAGCCTCTCGAGAGGCTGCGCGATCGGTATCCATCGCAAGTTCGCGTCATCACGTCCTTTTCCGAGCAGTTGGCCCATCGGATTTATGGTGGCTCTGACCTATTCCTGATGCCTTCGCGATATGAACCCTGTGGTTTGAGTCAAATGATCGCCATGAGGTACGGCTCGTTACCCGTTGTGACGCCCACCGGCGGATTAATGGATACGGTTTCTCCGATTTCCGGTTCGAAGAAAGGGACCGGTTTCCTGGCTTCGGGTAAGACGCCAGGAGCGTTCCTATCAGCCATCATGGGGGCCTTGGAAATTCTGAAAAACCCCGAGAAAAAGATGGCGGCTCAGAAACGGGCCATGACTTCCGATTTTTCATGGGCATCTTCGGTAAAGGCTTACGAACAATTCTATCGCCGCGCCGCGAGCTGGCGGGCCTAGAAGTTTGGCTTGGACGCCGCGGTGGCCTCGGAAAGAACAGCCCTAATCTTGATATGATGGGTTTTTGCAATCGTGAGGCTAACGCGAATGATCTTGAAGGAAAGCAATAGACCCAGGGGAAAGCCTTTTATGCCGATCTCCAGGAACCTTTTCCAGCGGACTGATAAGGGGCCGTCCAGTCCTGTCTGGAATCATCTCCTAACGTCGCTTCTTGTTTTGGCCCTGGGCATCGCGACGACAGGAGCCTTGGCCATTGAAGCTAAGTTGGCGGCGACGGCCCAAAAGGCGACAGCGGATTTCCGTTGGCTAGTTTTGGTACGCGGTACCCAGCTTCAAATCGACGAAGTCGGCAGTTATTTAAAGAAGCTTGACGGCGTTGAGGATGCCTCTCTGATATCCCCCTCCGACGTTGTCGACCAGCTCAAAAAGGAGCCTCTTTTGAGCGGCGACTCTGATTTGCTCGACCCCGCTTTACTTCCGCCCAGTTGGGAGGTTCGGTGGTCGCCCGAACACCTTCGGCTTGAGGACTTGCAGGATACTCTTGACGAAGTAAAGACCGTTCCCGGTGTCATAGACATTGCTTTCGACCAGCATAGTTTGGATCGCCTCCATCAATTAAGACTGCATCGTCTGGAGCTTGACGCGGTTCTTGGGCTGGCTGGGATGGTGACCTTGATTTTCTTGTTCATCCTGTATGGTCGGTTGCTATTTTTTACGGGAGGGGAGAACTTGGACGTTCCCCGGCTTATTGCCATGGCGCTCGTGGATGGACTCTCGTGGGCCGCCGGGTATTTCCTCATTGTTGGAATCGTGGCGCCCGCTTCTTGGTATCTTTGTCTTGGGGGGCTTTTGGTTGGCGCCATTCGGTACTCGGTCATCTCCGTCCGGAAATAATGGCTATCAATTTCTCAAAGAGACACCCGTACCTATCAATCACCTTGCTGTTTCTGGGCCTTACGGCCTCGTACGTATCTCCACGCTTTCTTGCCGCTGAATCCGATCAAAAATCCGCCGTAGAAATTAAGCACAAGAGTCGAGACCTCGACAAAGTGAAAGCTGAATTAAATCGAAAAAAGGAGGAAAAGGAACGCCTCAGCAAAGAGGCCCAGGAACTTTCAAACGAGCTTCAGCATAACCAAATACGAATGAAAGATATTGAGCAAACGCTACTTCATACTCAAAAGAAGACGTTTGATGTCGAGCAGCAGGTGGCCCGCACGAAGAATCAGCGAGACAAGATGTTAACCGATCTTCAGAGGACCGAAGATGCCATGAAGAGGTCTTTCAGAACCTACTACGTGGCCTCGGCACTCTTGGGACCCGGATCTGAGGTTCCCGTTTTTACACGACAGTTGATCGAGTCACACGTCTCCCATTGGAACCAGATCGACAAGAGCCAGGACGCGGAGGGAAAGAAACTGGATGAACTGGTTTCTACGGACCAGCTCCTGCGCAATGAAGTCCAGCACCAGGAAGGCGATTTGACCAGCCTTCGTTCCGGTCTCGAGGACAAACAGAAGCTCCTCAGTAAGAAGATGTCCCGGCGAGAAATTCTCGAAGCGGAGCTTAAGGAGCTCCAGCAAACGGCTGAAGAATTGGCATCGCTTATCGATATGCTTCGTTCCAAGGCGAAGGAGGAAAGAGAGGGGGAGCGGAGAGCCCGCCTTGAAGAGCAGGCCAGCGGCCATTCCCCAATCCTGCCGAATTCTCTGCCTTGGCCGGTATCCGGAAAGGTCGTCATGCGGTTCGGCCGGCAAATCCAACCCACTTTGGGAACCCCTTTCATTTCGAACGGAGTCATCATCTCCATGGAATCTCCTCAACCCGTCAAGGCCGTTGCCGACGGACACGTCCTCTTCGCAGGAAAATTTCTTAGCTATGGATCGATGACGGTGCTGGAGCATGCGGGCGACTGGTACACGGTTTATGGGCGGCTGTCTAAGTGGGATGTGGAAAAAGGCCAGGACGTCAAAAAAGGCGATACCATCGGGATGTCCCGAGCGGCCGAGAAAGGGGGGGCGGAAATGTATTTTGAGCTCCGTTTCTACGGAAAGCCCACGGATCCGATGCCTTGGCTCATTCATTGAACGAGCTACGCCTGCGAAAAACGGTTCTTTTTAAGATAGACTTTTGAAAACGACCTGATAATTGCGGGCTTTTTCGGGAGAAAACTCTTGCCGAAGCGCTTTGTTGGGTATAAGAAACGGGATTATTCGATATCGGATTCGCAATAAAAAGGAGTCAATGTTCCTATGAAGACTGGCTATGTGCGGAAACTTGCAAGAAATATCACACTTTTCGGGGCGGTCGTCTCATTTTTGGCCGTTCCTCAGTCCTTTGCCGCCAAGCCTGACAAGGAAGACAAAAACCAGGTTGATCATACCTACGAGCAGATAAAGCTGATCGTCGACGTTTATCAACAAATCGTTCAGAATTACGTGGACGAAGTCGATCCGCAAAATCTTATCTATGGAGCTGCGGCTGGAATGGTCTCCACGCTCGATCCATTCAGCCAGTTCATGGTCCCGGAAGCGCGGGAAGAGATGCAAGCGATCACCGAAGGTCAGTTTGGTGGCCTGGGAATTCGCATTATGATAAAGGACGGATGGCTGACGGTTATAACCCCTCTTCCCGATACACCGGCGTATAAGGCCGGTGTCCTGCCTGAAGACCGCGTAATCATGATAAACGACGAGTCGACCCGAGGCATCGGCCTTCAAGATGCGGTAAAGAAGCTCCGCGGCGCTCCGAAGACCCAAGTCAAGCTGACCGTCTCCCGCGAGGGGACGAAAGATCCGATTTCGTTTACTTTGACCCGGGAAAGCATCGTAGTTCAGAGTGTGAAGGGGAGAATGCTGACGAGCGATATTGGTTACGTCCGTCTCACCGAATTTATCGAACCGTCGCTCCGCGATATGCAGAAAGAGCTAAAGGATCTGCAAAAAGCAGGAATGAAGAGCTTAATTCTTGATCTTCGGAATAATCCTGGCGGGCTGTTGACGTCGGCCGTAGACATCTCAAAGGAATTTATCGGCGATCAGAAGCTGGTGGTTTTTACTGAAGGCCGCGCTCAGCCCAGGCAGGATTTTAAGGCCAGCATCACCGCTCCTTATAAAAAGCTTCCGCTCGTTGTGTTGGTCAATCGCGGGTCGGCCTCGGGCTCCGAGATTGTGGCGGGATGTATGCAGGACCATGGGCGCGCCATTCTGGTGGGAAGCGAAACCTTTGGCAAGGGCAGTGTCCAATCCGTTATCAGTCTTGAAGACGGCTCAGGTCTTCGGCTTACGACCGCCAAGTATTACACACCCTCTGGTCGATCGATCCATCGCAATCCTAAGACCGGCGAGGGTGGAATAAAACCAGATATTCAAATCGACGTTGATCGAGAGACTGAGGTCAAACTCCAGGCCCAGACCGAAGAAATTTACGCCAAGGACAAAGAGTCGCACTCCGCCGTCCCAGAGACTCAAAGAGTCAAAGACGTTGTGCTGGACCGAGCTGTAGAGATATTGAAAGTTCGACCGCTTCTCGTGGGGCAAAAAGAGGGGTGAGAAAGCTTTTTTTTAGCCTGATCCTGGTGATTGTGGGCAGCGGCCTGTGGTGGGCCCTCGCCAATGTTGCTCGATTCTCAGTCAAGAAGTGGGACGCCAAGTTTGAAACCGTGCTGCGATCCAGTCTTTCTTCGTCGGGCCTTTCGAATCAAGACCTGGTTTCAAGCGTTCATGAAATGAAAAGAGACCGGGACGGGGAATGGGTCACCCACAAAATCACTCTTCAGCTGACCGATTCCAAGAAAATGAACGATTTGGAAAAATCCTTCGAGGAGTCCGGAGCTAAAGTCGAACGTCTCAAGCAGAACGACAACCCCGTCTTCCTCGTTAGGCGCGGCAACCGAATTTATCAAGAGATCACCTTCGTCAGACCCTAGTTCCGCCTTTCCGATCCCTAAATTCATGATAATTCTTGGCATTGAGACCTCCTGCGATGAGACCGCAGCCGCCGTTGTGCGTAACGGTTTGGACATTCTCTCCAGTGAAGTTGCAACTCAACACGAGTTTCACGGACCCTTCATGGGCGTTGTGCCCGAACTAGCCAGCCGTGCTCACGTCATGAAAGTCAATCGCGTCATTGAACGGGCTCTAAAAGCCGCTCGAATAAAGGCTGGCAAACTGGACGCGATTGCCGTCACGGTTGGTCCCGGCCTTGCTGGTGCGCTCCTTGTGGGTAGGATGGCTGCCGAGGCCCTCGGCTGGGCGCACGATGTTCCGGTCTACGGAGCGAATCACATCGAAGGGCATTTGCTTTCGGCTGCGCTGGCCGATCGGCGCCTGGTCCCTCCTTTCCTGGGGCTGGTTGTCTCCGGCGGACACACTGAGTTGATCCTGGCACGAAATTGGGGGGACTATCGACTCTTGGGGAGAACGCGAGATGACGCTGCCGGAGAGGCGTTCGACAAAGTCGCAAAGATGATGGGCCTTGGCTACCCAGGCGGGCCAATAATCGACCGCCTGGCGAAACGAGGGGACGCATCAAAGAGTCCTCTTCCTAAACCGTGGGTCAACGGTACTTGGGATTTTTCGTTCAGTGGCCTCAAGACAGCGGTCCTCTACAAGTTGCGGACGAAGAAGAGCTGGACAGCGGCCGAAAAACGAGATATTTGCGCTGGATTCCAGAGGTCCGTTGTCGACGTTCTGGTTGGAAAGGCAATCGCGGCCGCGCAGTTGTTAGGCTTGCGGCACATTGCATTGGGTGGCGGCGTAGCGGCTAACTCTCTTCTCCGGTCTGAGCTTGAGAGGGCTGCCGTTTTGAAGGGACTTGCGGTGACCGTCCCCTCCCTCGCCCTCTGCACGGACAATGCCGCAATGATCGCAGCTTCTGTTCACTTCAAACTGAAGAATCGCCCGGCTCTTGTACCAGGTCAGCTGAAAATCGACCCGCAACTCCACATACCTTTTATAGAAGCATTAGCCGCCGGGCCGGTGTTTTCCGCGTCACGCCGTTAACCCCGCCATTTTCTTAAATATCTGGCAGACCAGGGCCGATTCGATTACCCTAAAGGGTCGGGTCTGACCCCCTTTCCCTATGAGCATTCGAAAAAGCTTGGCACTGTATGTGTTTTTGATGACCGGCCTATTGGTTGTGGTGGGGATCTTGTTGCTGATGGGCGGCCCGATGGTCTTGAGATCCTTCCAGCGATCGCTCAATTCCATGAATGTGCTCGCGGTCATTCGCGAGCTTAAGTCTGACGTTAATCACCAGAAGAACTCTCTCAATCGTTATCTTCTGATCGGCGATCCGCAGGAGCTATTGAGCTTTCAGGAAGCTGTAAAAACCAGCCAGCAAAGCCTCGATGCCATTCCCGGCATGACTCCCAATAACGTACCCGATTGGTACAGTGAACTTGTGGTTTCCTTTTCCACCATTCATACGCTCGCTAATGAGGTAGCGTCCACCTACGAAAGAGGCAGAAAGACGCGCGCCTATGATGAAATGACCTCGAGGCTCTTACCCCAGTTCCAGCAGCTCTACGACCGCGTGGATAAGTTGGAAAAAGATAAGTCGGCCGAAGCCGAATCCATGTTTGAGACCATTAAGGAACTCGTAGAGAAGGTGGAGATCATTGTCAGCCTGACGCTTGTCGTATCCTTTATTCTTGGCGTGATTCTCTTCAGGCTTCTGTATCAATCAGTCATGCATCCTCTGGCAACGATGCGCAAAGGTGCCGATGAGTTCGGCATGGGACATTGGGATCACCGTATTAATTTGTCATCTCCGGTCGAGTTTGAGACGCTGGCCGAATCATTCAACAATATGGCGGAAAATGTGAAGCAGCTCCAACTCCAGGCCGTGCATATGGACCGGATGAGCGCCGTCGGGCAGTTGGCCGGGGGAGTGGCTCACGAAATTAACAATCCCTTGACGGCAGTACTCGGCCAAGCCCAAATTATTCTTTCCCGGCTTCCTGAAACCGATGCCGTCTACTCCCAGGTCAAGAAGATCGAGCAGGCCGCCCTCAGATGCAAAAAGATTGTGCGAGGATTGCTGGACTTTTCTCGGCCCAGCCAGTCCACTTTTGAGCAGGTGGATATGAATTCGATCCTTTCAGCGACTCTGGATCTTTGTGAGGCTGACCTGAAAAAGGCGCGCGTTACCATTGAGAAGCGGGTGGCAAAGGAATTGCCTCTGATCGAGGGGAGTTCGTCCGAGCTTCAGCAGGTTCTCCTCAATTTGATCACCAATTCCATACAGGCCATGCTTAAAGGGGGCATTCTCTCGATTGAGACCAGGTCTCACAATGACCCGCTGACTGTCGTCGACCGTCGAAAGGGGGGCCCGGCCCACAAGGTTCCGGGTCCTTGGGTCGAGATTGTGGTTCGGGACAATGGGATTGGGATCGCGAAGGAACACCTAACGCGTATTTTCCAGCCTTTCTTCACGACGAAGGCGATCGGAAAGGGCACCGGTTTGGGATTGGCTGTCTCCATGGGGATCGTCCAAAAGCACGGCGGGGACATTCGCGTTGAAAGCGGCGGTCTCAATCGCGGCTCATCCTTTGTTGTGACGTTGCCAATGAAGCCCGCAGCTGGCATTCAAATGGAATTTCAATCTCAGGCTGGACTGGTGGCCTAATGCTCCGTGTTCTCCTCGTCGGGGACGATTCAGACGTTGCGGAAACCGTGAAATCGGTTCTTCAAAACTTCTTCCCACAATCGGAAGTTGAATATATTCCCGATGGGGACGGATTCCGGAAGGGAAAGTGGCGCAAAGGCCCTTGGGACCTCGTGATCCTCGACTTAATGATGCCGGGTATCACCGGTTTTGATGCGTGCGAGCAGATACGCGCCTGCCCCACCACCTGCTCAGTT
>Ga0207121_1005_pt1 | contig 28933 bp, 33 predicted proteins | sample Alteio_BWMinHeat_41_FD_153513 | JGI IMG/M metagenome (GOLD analysis project Ga0207121, IMG submission 153513) | Enriched cells from forest soil in Barre Woods Harvard Forest LTER site, Petersham, Massachusetts, United States -... | ecosystem: Environmental > Terrestrial > Soil > Temperate forest >... | reverse complement strand
ATTTTGCAGAAAATAATCAATTTGAGACCTTTGATAACCTATGCAAACTGCGACAAAAAGACGACAACATTACATTCGAATTTAAAAAACCTCTCTATAAAGATTTTCATGATCGTCAATTTAAGAAAGATCAGCAGGGTAATATTTTTGATGATCTTTATCGTTGTTATGAAGAAAGTACTAAAACTTTTGTAAAATTCTTAAAAGATAATGGCCAAGAAATTAATATTAAGGATATTAATAATAATTCGTTAAAAGATTGCGCATGGCATGAGCAAATATATGCAAAATTAAAATATGTGAAACTCTTAGTTTCGTTAGGTTTTAAATATTCTGCGGAAGAAGTAATTAAATTCTTACCTAAAGAAGGCTCCCAGGATGAGCCATGGCTCTATTTAATGATTGAACAACGATTTTCTTTATTAACTGTACTTCCAGAGAGCGATAATAATACGTTACTAATGAGGTTCACCGTAAATAGTAATAATATGAACTATCTTTCAGATTTAATAGATCGTTATACAAGCAGTGAAATCAAAGATGACCGAACTATTTGGAATCATAAAAACAACAATAAGGAAACTATCCTAGATTTAATTTTTAAGCAAAGTATTATGCATCCTGAAAAATTTTTAAAAATGATTGAACAATTATTTTCGCAAGGAGCAACAGAATTTAGACCGTATCTTTTAATTGAAGCATTAAATAAGTTACCCTCTGATGATTATCGTGTAGATTTACTATTATTATTGAAAAAATTTAATTTATGTATTGATTCCACTCTAATATCTCTCATGGAGCACAGCATTATAAATACTAAGAACTATGATATTCATATTTTTATTCCAATGTTACATAAAAGTGAGATTCAATTGTTTGACTTATGGTATTTAAGAATATATCATCGACAATTACCCCTATTTTTTAAATTGAATTATAATAAGTTTGATGATGCGCTTAAGCAATTCATTCCAAGCATTAACGATGAATACTTCGGAAGAAGATCTGAATCTGAATTCATTCAGTTTATAGCAGAAGATAAGAATGGTAAATTTAAGATTCAATTTAATAGAATAAAAAATATTGAACGTTTTCTGAGTCCACTATTCCGATTTCATGAGTCAGCAGATGTATTAAATCTGCGTGATAGCGACGGACATTTATTAAAAGATTTTGCGAAACAAAAAGCGATTAGCAATTGTGATCAAGAAGTAATGGAATTATTAATGAAAAATAAGGTTACGTTTACTAAAGAAGAAATGAGAAAAATTAAAAAAGAAAAGAGTTGTTGTAACCGTCTATTTTCTTTCTTTGGTATGTCTTATGAAAACGATGTAAAAGATGTAAAAGATGAAAAATCAATGGTTAGAAAAAAAGATCGTTAATTTCATTTAAACTATACCCTCCGAAAAATCTTCGGAGGGATTCGCTGACTTTTTATGATGATTGAGAAAATGTTTTTTTAGGCTCCGATTTTGTTAGACTCGATTCTATAAATTCATTTTCTTTTGACAAATATTTTTTTGGCTTAATCAGGAGTTCTTCTTCATCATCTCCATCTTCAGCAACCTTAAAACCCCATCTTTTGTAAAAGGCAACAGAGTTTTCTTCAGACGCGATGACACCAATGGAATCAACTTTTTGTAAAAATAATTCATTACAACCTACAAATAAAAGCGAAGAGCCGGCTTTTTTCACACTTTGATTCTTTGCGTCTCTGCGATAATCTCTATCTATACCAAGTTCTGAAATGGCACCCATATTAGATGATTCAACTTTTGCGATGACAACAAAACCCACTAATTTTTTATCGGGAGAATTTTCACGTGCGATAAAACAGTGCTTTGGAATTTCTTTATCTACAATTTTTTTGAAATCAGTACAATTCCGTATCGCGGTTTGCATTTGAAGAAAGCCATCATCATCTTTGTTTTTTTTCATTAGTGAATTTAACTCTGGTAAAGATTTTTTATCTAAAATGGAAATAGTAATACCATTACTTTGTAGGGCTTTCATAAACGCTTCATTTTTTGCCCAATGTGTTAGCTTTTTTTCATCTGATGAACTGGAAGAATCGGAAAAGGATTTAAAGAATTTTGTAAACATATCATTCACCACTCAGAAAAATCAACAGGTTGCCTAATTACTTAAATTATAGCACTTTTTCTACATTTTATACAAAATTAGAACAAAATGGAGGGTATTTATGACAAAATCCGGGAGAAAGAACCTAGGGCCTTCATTCAGATTTCTTTTCAAACCCAATCATTGCTTAGTCTATTGACATATATGACAAATTGTCATATATTTTAATGATGATATTAATAGGAAGAAAAATAATTGTAGAGTTTGGAAGAGCTCATCCACATAGCAGAAATCCATTATCGGCATGGGAAAAGGCAATCAAACAAACAGACTACAAGAGCTTTAATGAGCTGAAGCGGACATTTCCGAGCGTGGATTATGTCTGTCATCAATATACTATATTTGATATAGGCGGAAACAAATATCGCTTAATAACAGAAATTGATTATACAGCTAAAGTTGTCAGTGTGAAACGCGTCTGGACTCATGCTGAATATAGCATGAAGAAAAATGACGATGCTATGAAGAGAGGTAAATTATGAGAGCAGTACAACAAACAATAAAGCACTGGGAATATATTTTTCCTTATGCTCATGTACCACATAATGAAAAGGAATATGAAAAACTTCTGGCTTTTGCAGATGTGCTCATGGAGTGGTCACGTCATCATAAAGATGATCATGCAACCAGTTTACTGAGCTTAATTGCTAGCAACATTGAAACTTATGAAAATCGGCATTATCCCACCAAAAAAATATCGTCTATTGAAATGCTAAAATTTCTTATGGATGAACATAGCCTTGGACAGAGTGATTTACCAGAGATTGGTAGTCAATCATTAGTATCTAAAATTTTAAAAGGCGAGCGTCAACTAACTTTAGAACACATACGCAATTTATCAAGACGATTTGGAGTATCGCCCGCTGTGTTTTTTTAATGATATTCTTTATTGAGATGTCATTTAATAGATAACCTCCCCCCTGATTTTTTATTTATATTTGTTCTGGGCTTTTAAAGAAAGAAGGCATTGATATTTATGACTAAAATCGCGGCTGTTCAAATGTGTTCGTCACACATTATTGATGATAATTTAAATACTGCAGTAATACTTATTGCGGAAGCCGCAAATCAGGGTGCAAAGTTAATTGTGTTACCTGAAATGTTTGCGATAATGGGATTAACGGATAATGATAAAATTTTAAGTAAAGAAGTATTTTTAAATGGACCTATTCAGTCTTTTTTATCCGAACAAGCAAAAAAAAATAAAGTATGGATTATTGGAGGAACCATTCCAATCGAAAGTGAAAATAATCCAAAAAAAATTAAAGCCGCCTCTTTAGTTTTTGATGATACCGGTAATTTTATCGATCGATATGACAAAATACATTTATTTGATACCACTATTTCTCAAAATGAAAAATATAACGAATCAAATACTACTGATCCAGGAGATAAAGTAGTACTTATCAATACGCCATTCGGAAAAATTGGTTTAGCAGTTTGTTACGATTTACGTTTTCCTGAATTATTTCGTTATTTATTTAATATGGGCGCTGAAATTTTTGTGGTTCCCTCTGCTTTCACTACAACCACTGGGCAAGCGCATTGGGAACTGCTTACAAGAAGTCGTGCAGTTGAAAATTTTTGTTATTTGATTGGCGCTTGCCAAGGCGGGACTCATGCGAATGGCCGGAAAACCTATGGGAATTCGATTATCGTTGATCCTTGGGGAACTATCATTGCTCATAAGGATGCTATACAACCCGGCATCATTTATGCGGATATTGATCTTGATAAACTTTATGAAATAAGAAAATCGATTCCGGTAAATCGTCATCAACGGATTTTTTTTGATATGAGTCAATTAAAATAATTCAGCTGTCATGCCAGCATATTTTTCATAATCTCAATAAACAAAGTTTTGTCATCTCCGTCCCCTTCGAGGATTTCACTCCGGCGGAGATCCATTCTGAATAGATTCCCGCCTTCGCGGGAATGACAAGTGAAGAAAATCAAAGCGATTAGTCTAATGAATAACCTGCCCCACCCCAGTCCCGCGTGGATCGGATACGGCCTCGACTTTATTACCGTCAATTTTAATGACTTGGATATCCCCATTAAAATCTTGGGTTTTTAATACATATCCCATGGATGTTAATTGATCCGCAACTGAACCTTCTATGGGCTTATATTTTTCCATAAAAATAGTATTCGGAGGCAATAATTGATGATGGAAACGAGATTCCGAAACGGCATCTTTCAATGGCATATGATAATCATAAATATTATTAATTACCTGAAATATAGAAGTAAAAATGCGAGAGCCACCAGGCGTGCCGATGACAAGTGTAACTTTGCCATCTTTCGTTAAAATGGTAGGGGTCATCGATGATAAAGGACGCTTGGCGGGAGAAATTGCATTCGCATCACTTCCAACCACACCGAATAAATTAGGAACGCCTGGTTTTACGGAAAAATCGTCCATTTCATCATTTAATAAAAATCCACCACCAGCAACGACAACACCAGAACCAAAAGGCCCATTTAATGTATAGGTATTCGAAACTGCATTTCCCCATTTATCAATCACAGAAAAATGTGTGGTTTCCATTTTTTCTGTTTGTACCGTTTGCGCTAAACCAGGTTTAACATTTTTTGTGAGGGAAGGTTTTTCAAAATCAATTTCGCTCTCACGTTTTTTTAGATAATTATTATCAATGAGTTGATTTACGGGCACACGATAAAAATCAGGGTCTCCTAAATATTCTGCGCGATCGGCAAAAACTCTTTTTTCAATTTCTGAAATGTAATGAATATATTTTACAGAATTCACCGGCACATTTTGAAAATGTTTTTTTAAATCATTTTTCATTTTAAGTAACTGCACAAGCCCAATTCCGCCCGAACTTGGTGGTGGTGCCGTAATTATTTCATAATCCTTCCATTTTGCCAAAATTGGATTTCTCCATACTGGCTTATAATTTTGTAAATCTTTTTTAGTAATCAAGCCATTATTTTTTTGCATTTCTGCAACAATTAAATCCGCTGTTTTTCCTTCATAAAAATCTTTCGCGCCTTCTTTCGCAATACGTTTCAGCACTATACTTAATTTTGTTTGTTTGAAAAGATTTCCTGTTTTTAAATTCGAAAAATATTTTAGAAAATTTGTTTTGCCCACGAAGTTTTTTTCTGCATAATTTGCCATATTTCCAATGTATTCACTTACCGTAAATCCTTTTTCCGCATAACGAATGGCGGGCGCTAATACTTCCGCCCAGGGTAATTTCCCGAAACGTTGATGAACCATCCATAATCCAGCGACGGTACCCGGGACTCCCACGGCACGTATACCATATAAACTCATGCCTTCAATAACATTCCCGTTTTTATCCAGATACATATTTTTGGTAGCCTTAAATGGTGCGCGCTCACGATAATCTAAAAAATAGGGTTTATGATTGATATAAAGCGTCATAAATCCCCCACCACCAATATTACCCGCATCCGGTAGTGTGACTGCTAAAGTAAATGCGACAGCAACAGCCGCGTCGACTGCATTTCCACCCTTTTTAAAAATTTCTTCGGCGGCTTTAACACTGTATGGATCCGCTGCAGCGACAGCTGCTGGATTGGCAAAAATAGAATGCGAAAAAGTGATGGCAATAATTATCCAGAAACACTTCAGAAAAATTTTCATGCGCACTCCCGGTCTTTGTAAATGAATTCCGTTTGAAAAAAAATGCTAACCCGTATCTTGTGAACCTGGATTTTCTTCTACTTTTCCTTTTTCTTTTTTTTGAAATCTTTCATTTGCATCGGGTGGCGTTTCGGGATGTTGTTTATCAGAACCTCTACCGGGTGCGTGATTTTCATCTTTAAAGGGGGTTTTTTTATTTTTACCCATAAAATGTCTCCTTCATATAATCTTAGCTTATCTTTATATTTTAAAGTAAATCACCAAAAAAAGTTAGACTAGGTAATAAACATAAAAAAAATTTAAACACAAGTATTTATTTGTACATTTTATTCATTTATGATGTCACGGTATTTTATATTTTTATAATACAAATTTAACAATTCTAATTATTTTAAGGACAAAATTCGATGCTTCGTTTTGATTATTTAATTTCTCCCATTGTTAATAACGACAACTATACTCCCCCCTCCTCTTTAGCCGGCTTATCAATTCAGGATGATATTATTTCTATTTATCTTAAAAAAAATCCAAGTCGTGATGAAAATGAAATTTTTAAATATTTTATAGAAAAATATCAAAATTCATGGATACCTACAGAAACATTTCTTAATAAATATCAATCTTTAGATCATCAACTGCAACAAGCACATTTCAAATTGGGGCGTATAGAACCGAATGTTTTGGAGCATTTTTTACATGATCTAATCATCCATAATAATCATTATTCTCATTATATTAGTGATAGAAAAACAGTTACTTTAATGAACTTTAATTTGCGTGAGCAAATTACGAAAGAATATAAAAAAGTTTATCGAAATAATAAGCTCATTGGTCATCTCAAATCAAGCAATCACCCACTTTATTCTGCAGAGTTGCATACGATGCCAACACTCACTGAACATGCAGAATGCTTAACGATACCTGAATCAAAAGGGTGTAACATCACCTTAAATTCTCCATCAACACCTGACCCTTTGACGATAGCTGGCAGTCCTATTGCAGGTGCCATTGCGATAAGCAGCTTAATTTTTTATAGCTTTTACCGCTGTTTGAAAAGAAATCCGAAAAATAAATCTTCGGATAAAATAGCTAGTTATCACTATACGGTATAAAAAAATTTAAACACAAGTATTTATTTGTACATTTTATTCATTTATGATGTGATGGTATTTTATATTTTTATAATACAAATTTAATAATTTTAATAATTTTAAGGACAAAATTCGATGCTTCGTTTTGATTATTTAATTTCACCTATTGTCAATAACCACTACTATACTCCCTCTTCTTTAGCCGGCTTATCGGTGCAGGACAATATTATTTCTATCTATCTTAAAAAAAATCCAAGCACTAATGAAATTAATCTCTTTGAACATATTAAAAAAAAGTATATAAATTTTTTGATACCAAAAGAAAAATTTCTTAAAAATTACAAACCTTTGGCTAAGAAACTTGATCAAGCACATTTTAAAATGGATAACATAAATTATAATGCATTAAATGATTTCTTGCATGATTTAATCACGTATGACAATGACTACCATGGTGTTGTTATGATGAACTTTGAATTGCGCGAACAAATTATGAAGGAATTTAAAAAAGTTTATCGAAATGATAAGCTCATTGGTCATCTTAAATCTAGCAATCATCCACTTTATTCTACTGATTTGCATACGATGCCAACACTCACTGAACATGCAGAATGCTTAACGGTGGCTGACGCAAAAGGTTGCCCTCTTCCACCAACGCCGGTATCAACTCCTTCATCTTTAGTCACCGTTGGCGTTCCTGTTGCAAGCGCCATTGCTATAAGCAGCTTAATTTTTTATAGTTTTTATCGTTGCTTGAAACGAAATCCGAAAAAGAAATCTTCAGAAAAACTATCTAGTTATCACTATACTGTATAAATATCTGATATTAGTTTCTCATCCTAATGTGCGATAAATCTAGGTAAACAACACAAAATCCCGTCGTCCCGCGACTTGTTCGCGGGATCCAGTGACAGCATGTATGCATTCCTGGATCCCGCGAACAAGTCGCGGGACGACGGTTGTGTAGAGACCTATGTTTTTTAAAGAAGGCGAATTCAAAATATGTCGTCATTGCGAGTCGTATGCTCTTTATACGACGTGGCAATCCAAGCAACCTCATTGATTGCTTGGGCCAATAAAAAGAATTGGGGCTCGCAGTGACGATTTTTTTAAAATTTATTTTTATAAATATTAATTAAAAAAATAAAATAATTATCAAATATAAATTTTAAAAAGAAATGCCTAAAAATTTTTTTATAATTAATTTTTTTATAATTATATTTATTAAATATCTTTAATAAAAAATATTTACTAAGAATCAGAACAAAAATTTATATAAAATAATGCATAAATAACACTATATTTAATTACTAAAAAATTTTTTTATTGAAAACTTTGCATCTTTAGCAAATTATGTTAGTATGTCTACATTGTTAGATCACATGAAATTTTAGTTTTTTTCTCAAACAAGTTTTTTCGTAAGTTTATTTAAGTTAGTTTTTTCAGTATCGATGTTTCATTACATTTTCCGCTGACAAATTCCGAATGATGATTGAAAAATTTATTTTTAATAAATTATTTTTCTTACATTTTTTAGAAGGAGGCTGCCTATGCACTAAATGCTGTATTTATAATATTTCCATGCGTCATCTTACTTAATCATTTTTTAAAAGTTTTCATTCATTACATTAAGAGGATTACACTATGTCAAATTTCAAAGTTATTTGTCGCACCGAACCCGTTCCTGCAATCATTGAACGGCAAATTTATAAGTATTTTCATAAAATGAAAAAATTCAATAGCAAAATTACTTCTTGTAATTTAGTGATTGATACGGTGAGAAAACATTCTCTTAAAAGTAAAATGTATAATGTAAAAGTTGAAGTGCATACTCCTGGTAAACAATTTATTTGCAAAAAACAAAATCTCTTTTTGTTAGTTGCAATTCGAGAAAGTTTTGCCTCTACTCAAAATTTATTACAGAAATATTTACGCAAAAAAATTGAATATTTCAATAAAAGATTGGTTCATTGTAATAAACTTCCGGTAGATGTAAGACAACCAATAGTTGCATAATTAAAAACTTCGTCATTCTGAGCAAAGCGAAGAATCTCTGTCATTTTCATGAGATCCTTCGCTTTGCTCAGGATGACGAAAATTTGACAACTGATGAGCCAATGTTCTTTGTTGGACTCGTCAATCCGTGTGGTTTTCTGGATTGCTTCGCTGCGCTCCCAATGACGGGCTACATATTTAACCTACCTGCTTATTCAAATACGCCGCAATCGGCGCATACGATTTACGATGAATTTCCGTAGGACCATATTTTTGTAATGCAAGAATATGGTCCTTCGTACCATATCCTTTATGTTTTGCAAAACCATATTCGGGATATTGTTGGTCCAACATTTCCATTTCACGATCACGCGTCACTTTTGCCAAAATAGATGCCGCACTGATGGCAGGCTCTACTTGATCGCCTCCAACAATAGTTTTCGTTTGACACGCTAATTTTGGCGCTTTATTCCCATCAATTAATGCGAGTGCTGGTTGTACTGGTAGCGCATATACCGCGCGCTCCATTGCGAGCATGGTCGCTTGTAGAATATTAATTTTATCAATTTCAAATACTTCTGCGCGCCCTACAGCATAGCCCATCGCATTTGCGATGATTAAATCAAAAAGATTAGCGCGTTGTTTTGGTGTCAATAATTTAGAATCTTTTAAACCGAGAATCGGTTTTTCGGGGTGCAAAATAACAGCCGCCGCCACAACCGGGCCAGCCCATGGACCTCGACCTGCTTCATCTATCCCTGCCACCCATAGATAGTTTTCCGTCTTTACTAACATTATTATTTTTCCTTAACGCGATTTCATGAATAGCTTTTGCTGCTTCTTGGTTCGTATCACGACGCAATGCATGATGCATTTCAGTGAACTTTTCTTCAACGCGACGCATTTTTTCTGGATGCTGTAAGTAATCCATCAATGCATCGGCAAGCGAATCGGGAGTAGCATCATTTTGAATGAACTCCGGTACTACTTTTTCTTTGGCTAACAAGTTTGGTAATCCTATAAAGGGCACTTTAATGAGCCTTTTTGCAATTTGAAATGTGATAGGTCCCACGCGATACGCAATTACCATCGGACGCTTATATAACATCGTTTCGAAAGTGGCAGTACCTGAAGTCACCAGTACAACATCAGCGGAAGTCATCACAGCACTCGATTCACGAATAAAAAATTCGATCGGTAAATCAGGCGCGATTTGCTGACAAATTTGTTTAAATTCCTGCGCACGATTTTCATTAATCGCGCTCGTAATAAATTTTAAAGTGGATTGGTGTTGAAAACATTTTTTGGCAGCTTCGATAAATAATTCTGCCATATATTTTAATTCATTTCGGCGACTACCAGGCAATATCGCAATATAAGTCGCATCGAGATCAAGATTTAACTTTTTTCGCGCTGCAATTTTATCTGAAATAATAGGAATGGTATCTGCTAAAGGATGTCCGACAAAATGTGCGGGAACGGCATGTTTTTCGTAAAAATCCATTTCAAAGGGAAAAACCGTTAACACTAAATTTGTCGCTTTCGCAATTTTATGAATGCGCTTTTGACGCCATGCCCATACAGACGGACTCACATAATGCACGACAGGAATATTCGCTTTTCGTAACTGCAGTTCTAGCCCTAAATTAAAATCGGGAGAATCAATGCCAATAAAAACATCAGGGGGATCATTCAAAAAATGATTAATCAATGCACGACGAATTTTTAAGAGTTCTGGTAGACGTTTTAAAGGTTCAACAAAGCCCATTACCGATAAACGCTCCATGTCGAACAAACTTTTGCAGCCTTCTTTGATCATCAAAGGCCCACCGATGCCTGAAATAGAAATATCAGGATGCCATTCGCGAAGCTTGTGCAGTACGCCCGCCCCTAGAATATCTCCGGAAGGTTCGCCTGCTAGAATGCCGATTTTCATTATTGATCCTTAACGTACAATCCCTCGTTCTGATTTTTGAATAAAATCAATAAAAGCTTGTACATCCGGGCAATCGGCAAGCATGGTTTGCAAATGTGTTAAAGCATCTTTGACCGTTAAACTTTTTCGATAAATGGTTTTATAAGCGCGACGTAAATATAATAAAGTGTCGGCAGCAAAACCGCGACGCTTTAACCCCACCGTATTTAAACCAAAAGGTTTCGCGTTAAAACCTGCGACTTTAACAAAAGGTGGAACATCTTTGTCAACCATCGCGCCCATGGTGACGAATACATGCGCACCAATTCGGCAAAATTGCGAAGCGCCCGAAAATCCGCCTAATACCACATAATCATCGACAATCACATGACCTGCGAGCGTCACATTATTCGCAAAAATGGTTTCATTTCCGACAATACAATCATGCGCGATATGCACATATGCCATAAATAAATTGTCATGGCCAATAACGGTTTTAGAATCTAAGCCGGTGCCACGATTAAAAGTACAAAATTCTCGGATAATATTACGATCACCGATTTCTAAAAATGCTCTTTCACCACGAAATTTTTTGTCTTGCGACATTTCACCAATCGATGCAAATTGAAAAATTTTATTTTCTTTGCCGATTTTGGTCGGTCCTTGAATCACGACATGCGGCCCAATCCATGTCCCTTCGCCAATCTCGACATCCGCTCCAATAATGGACCATGGCCCAATATGCACATCTTTGGCAATTCGAGCAGTTTTATCGATAATGGCTGTTTCGTGAATCATACATTAACCTCTCTATTTCTGATAAGTGCGTGCACTCAGTAATTCGGCGGTGCAGGCAATTTCGCCATCAACATAAGCCGTGCTTGCTAATTTAAAAATTTCGCGCTTATTCCATAACATATTAACTTCTAAGCGCAATTGATCGCCGGGTTCAACAACGCGACGAAAACGTACATTATCGATTCCAGCAAATAAAAACAGTATCCCGTCACTTGGCAAAGTATTCGTCGACTTATAAGCCAGAATCGATGCGGTTTGCGCAAGTGCTTCTACAATTAAAACTCCTGGCATCACTGGTCTATGAGGAAAATGTCCCGCGAAAAAAGGTTCATTGTAAGTCACATTTTTTAATGCAACTAATGATTTATCTTTTTCAAACTCCACAACGCGATCTACCAATAAAAATGGCTGGCGATGAGGAAGATATTTTAATACTTCATTAATATCCATCAGGCATTTCATATTATTTTCTCTCTTTTATTTCATTGAGTGCGAATTCTAATTCTTTGACACGATCCATTAATTTATCCAATCGATGGATGCGTGCGTTATTTCTTTTCCATTCACGATTCGTCACGACTCCGTGCATGCCGGAGGAATAAACACCTGGTTCACGAATAGAATTCGTAACGCCAGACCCTCCTGTGACGACAACATTATCGGTTACATGAATATGACCTGCAAAGCCAGTTTGTCCACCAACTAAACAGTTTTTGCCAATTTCTGTGCTTCCTGAAATACCAACCAAAGCTGCCATGGCCGTATTTTCACCAATGCGCACATTATGCCCTATTTGAATATGATTATCGAGCTTTACTCCACGTTGAATAATAGTATTTTCAATTGCTCCGCGATCAATGGCGCAATTTGCTCCGATTTCGACATCATCCTCAATGACAACTTGCCCTAACTGCGGAACTTTATGCCAAACTCCTTTATTTTTAGCAAACCCAAACCCATCGCTTCCAATCACAGTGCCACTGCCGATTAATACACGTTTTCCCAAAAAAACTTTGTGATATAGAGTGACATTGGCATTCAAATAGGAGTGCTCACCAATTTCAGAGTATTCACCAATAACACTGTTTGCCCTGATGACGACATGCGGACCAATTTTGACATGATCATAAATCACGCAATTCGGTCCAATGCTAGCGGTAGGATCAATTTCGCAGTCAGCACCAATCACCGCCGTGGGATGGATCCCGTCTGAAGGAATAGGTTTGTCATCAAAATATTGCGCTATCTTCGCATAAGTATAATAAGGATCTCCGCTAATCAAAGCATTCACAGAACAAAGCTTCGCATCATCTGGTAATAAGATAACGGCGGCAGCTGTCGTAGCGGTTAAGTATTTTTTGTACAATGGATTCATCAAAAAAGTGATATGACCCGGTCGAGATTGTTGAATAGTGCAAACACCCTCAACGCGACAATGCGGGTCACCTTGAATGGTGACATTTAACCCTTCGGCTAATTCTGCCAAAGTCTTAGAACTATTTTTCATTGTACGTACTTAATCCTATGAAAACTCTTACGAGAATAATGGTGCTAGACTTGATAAGAAGAGGCATATTCATTGTAGGGTGGAGAGAATCAATCTCATCCACCCTTATTATTATAAGACAGAACTTATTCTGAATTTTTACTTGCTATCAAACTCTTTAGAAACTTGTTTGGTAATATCAGCACTATCAGCAGCATAAATAACGGCTTGTGAATCTAATACCAATTGATAATTGCTTTTCTTCGCAACAGAAGAAATAATATCATTTAATTGCGACAATACGCCTTTCATGACTTTATTTTGTTCTTTATTTAAATCTTGTTGGAAAGAAGCTGCATCTTTAGATAAATTTTGTTGATCACCCGTAATTTTCTTTTGAAGCGCATCTTTATCCTTAGCATTCATGGTTGGGGATTCTTTTTTGAATTTATCCAACTCATCTTGTAAGGTTTTTTGAGCAGTCATCAATTTATCTTGACGGGATTTAAATTTATCTTGTAATTGTTTGTTAAGATCTGCAATTTTTGGTGAGGATTGAAATAATTGTTGAACATTAACAACTGCAATAGTTGGTTGTCCTGAGGTTGTGGTGGTATCTGCGTAAACTTGGGTCGCACCTATTAATAATAAAGCACTAACAAAAGCTAAAACTCTTTTCATAACTTTCTCCAATAATAAATGATAAAACTTCTTGCAGTAATCCTTCATCTACAACATTCTTGCAAAAACTGATGAATTATAACAACAAAACCTTCACAGACTCTACTGAATTTTTTAAAGTTCGCAGGAATAATAGAGTTTTTTAAGTATCCGTAATTCCACTATTAGCCAAAATTTGCACCAAGCGCAAATTGGAATATTTCTTCTGAATCACCGCCTCGTAAATTCAACGGCTTCGCGAGACTGATATCAATTAATCCCATTGGGGTCAACCAATCGGCTTCGACGCCAACGGAATAACGTATTGGTCCACTTTTAGTGCCCGCAAAATCTTCGTTGTTAAATGTATCATAGACATTGCCAGCATCAACAAAGGCAGTTGTACGTAAATTGTCCGATACAAAGTTAGGGAATATTAATCCAAAACTACCGTTGACTAAAAAGTTACCACCTGTTGGTTTGCCCTTAGAGTCTTCTGGACCTAACGTATTACCCGCATATCCTCTGACAGTATCGATACCACCAGCATAATAATTCTTAAAAAATGGGAAGTTTTTAGCATTACCACCGAAGCTGTTCCCATAACCTACTTCAGCCTTAGTCAATGTAATAAATTTGCTCGTTAATGGCTGATACCATTTAGCCTTATAATCCAAATTATAATATTTTAAATTTCCTGTCGTTAATGGAAGAAAGGCGTTCGCACTAACCACATGCAACATCCCCCTAGTTGGGAATATGTAACGATCGCGGCTATCTCGAGAAAATCCGGTAAAAATATCAAATTGTTGAAAATGTCTGCCGTGCTCTTCAACAAAATCCCCTACTTGCACCGATGGATTATCGCTGACATGTAAAACCGTATTTTCGTATCCGTAACCAATTTGGAGGCGATTAAAGACGCCTCTTTCTTGACCAATTGGAATACCAAATACATCGGAGAAAGAAAGTTGATTGGTTTTATAACTCTTCGAGCTATTCGCAAATTCAGGATCATAGTGTGTATACGCTAAACTTAAACTACGGCTGATGCCATCATCCGTAAAATAAGGATTCATATAAGTGACACCGTAGTACTGTTGGTAACGACTACGGGATAAATTAAAACCAAGTGTATTGCCGGTGCCTAAGAAGTTCTTTTGATTAAACCCAGCATTTAATAAAATATGATCTAGCTGAGAGTATCCGACGCTAAAATTCGCAGTCGCAGCGCTATCTTCTGTCACTTTATAATTGACATCGACTTCATCATCCGACTCCTTGACAGGTTTAATCGACATCTCGACGTCTTTAATATTCGGTAAACGTTGCAATCGAGTCTTCGATTGTTGTAAACGACTGGTCGACACAACGGAAGATTCCATTTGTTCTATTTCACGACGTAATACTTCATCATTCGTCTTTGCATTATCTGTAAAAGTAATGCTACGAACATAGGCTCGTTTTTTTGGCTTGATAATGAAGGTCACAAAAACTTCTTTTTTAACATCGTCAATATTGGGCTTGACTGAAATATCTGCGAAAACATATCCCTTTGCACCTAAGGCTTCAGATATCAGCTTTTCGCTTTCTACTAATTTCTTTTTAGAAAAAATATCGCCTTTCTTAATCCTAATATATTTTTCTAATTCTTCACGTGGCAGAATAAGATCGCCAGTTAAGTCATATCCACTCACGGTGTAAGGTTCGCCTTCATCAACCACAATAGTGACGAAAATAGATTTACGATCAGGTGTGATGGCAGCTTGTGAGGATTTAATATCAAAACGCAAATATCCTCGATCTAAATAAAAGTTGCGGATATTTTCAAGACTCGCATCAAGTTTTTCTTGGGCATACTGATCTTTTTGAGTAAAGAATGTAAAGAGGCCAGGTGTAGAAATTGTTAATTGTTTATTCAATACTTTTTCATGAAAAGCATGATTACCGATAAAATTGATAGATCGTACTTTAGCGATCAACCCTTCGGAAATTTCAATTTCGACCAAGACACGATTGCGTTCCATCGTTGTTACTTTTGCATCTACGCGCGCGTTGTATCGACCTAATTGATAATATTGATTCAAAAGGCTCAATTTAATTTTATCTAATATCGCACGATCAAATGGCCTTCCCTCGATAATATTCACGCTGCGCATGACTTCGAGTAATTTATCTTTGGGGACAACAGAATTCCCAGTAATTTTAATTTGTCCAATCGTTGGACGTTCAACGACATGAACGATTAAGGTGTCACCATCACGTGAGAGAGAAATATTATCAAAAAAACCGGTGTTATAAAGCGAACGAATAATCGATGCATTTTCTGATGGCGTTAAACGTTCACCGACTTTAATCGGTAAATAGGTATCGACTGTTTCTCGTGAGATCCGCTGCAAACCTTCGATGTCAATTTTTTTAACAACAAACGCGGTAGCTGCCATCGCATTTGTAAAAAAAAGCATTAATAAGAAGAGTAAAATTATTCTTTTCATATTTTCAATCGTAACCCAAAAAATCGAGCGGACATTATCCACCAAATTGAGCTTAAAATGCTAGTGTTTTATTTTTTGAATTAAGTCCATCGTACTTTTGTTATCTGCAATATCAATTTTTTTCATGAGCGAACTCATTTCATTTTGTAAACGAGTAGCTAATAATTTCGCAGAAGGACGTTTGGAAGGATCGTCGTTCCAACATTGTTGAATAATGTCTTTTAGTATGGGTGGACAATCATCAGGAATCACTTCATGTAGTTGCTTGCTCTCTCGGAACGATTCAACATCACTCGCGCTATGCTCATAGAAAGGATACTTGCGAGTCTGGATTTGCCAGAGAAGCGTCCCTAAGCGATATACATCAGTACTACAAGATGCGAGAGAATGCATCGCTTGTATGTCCTCACATTTTAATTGCTCAGGGGTAATAAAACGACTATTAATATCTATTTCTTCTGGCGTGCAGGAAGTACGGCAGGCATATCCAAAGTCACCTAAAACAATATCATCATTTTCGTCTAAAAAAATATTATCGGCTCTTAAATCATTATGCAACCAACCATGCTCGTGAATATAAGCCACGGCCTCACTAATTTGTGTTGCCCATTTTAATTGTTGTTCAGTCGTCACCACATTTTTAGAATCTTTGAGATAATTCATTAGTGATGATTTATATTGTTTCATCACTATTCGAGGTTGCGCGTCTACTGCATTTTTTGATTCAACCATTTCAGAATGCAATGTTTCAGGTTTAGAAATATCGACAACACCAATAAATTCAACAACACGAGGTGATTGTAGTTCAATCATAGCCAGCGCTTCGGTGAAAATTTTTTGAGGAGAAGGGGGCGTTTCCCTCTTCACATAGAAACATTTCACTGCGACTTTTTTATCATTTAATTTTGCACTCACTACATATGCGTCCGTTCCAAATCCAATGCAATCTTTCCGCATATGATAAGATAATTGAGACTCAAGAATTTTATATTTTTCTAGTGGATTTGTATTAGATTGATTATTTTCTTTATTAGACGCGCGAAAAAACATGAGAAGCTCCCTATTATTATAATTATTAAATGGTCCATAAATTTTTAGTACTTTTTATTTAGACTGTACTATATCAAAAAAGTGGAATACGATGCAAAAAACTTTAGGGAACGCATTATTTTTTATAGGGGCTGGCTCATATTTTGTTTGAATGTGAATTCATTTTTTCTATTTCTTATTTTATTACTCGTTCGGGGTCAGTATATTAATCAAAATTTTCTGGATGATAAATATTTTTATTTAATTCTTCTGGATCAAAATCAATATCTGGCACCTCAGGGATAGATAATAAGTCAATAATGAGTACCTTCGGTACAAAATTTAAGTTTTAGGTGGAGAATGAACTCCACCTAAAACCCACGCCACCAAACAAAACTTCGTTAAATTTATGGTAGCGGTATCCAACCGTTTAAGGAAGTTTTGATCAATAATATTTTCTTTGGTTTCTAATTTATCCATAATTTTAATCAAGTTTATCGTAATGAAGATTTTCTCTTTTGAGTGCCATGGCGGTGTGAGCCAAGGCTATGTATATTTCGCGGAAAAGCTTTTAAAATTGCTTCAGGGGCTTTTTCTGCTACTCGTAATAAACTTCTAGCAGGCCCCTGCGGTTCTCGACGTTTTTGCTCCCAATTTTGTAAAGTTTTGACCTTTACACCCATAAAATCAGCAAACTCATCTTGGGTAAGATCTAATTTTTGGCGAATTTTAGCTACATCAGCCGCTCGTGGAAGCTGTACACGAGTTGTTTTAAGCTTTTTCTTTCCTTGTTGCCATTCTTTAATTTCTTTAATCCCTGCCAGGATTTCTTGACCTATATTGCGCTCTTTTTTCATTTTACATCCTCCAACTCTTTTGATATTTGAGCTAAAGTTTTCTTATCAATATTCTCTTTTTCTGATTTGCTGTACATAGTCAACATATAAATCTGATCGCGTGTTTTAGCCCAATAATAAATAGTCCGAACCCCACCTGATTTTCCCTTTCCTTCTTTTCCCCAACGCACTTTTCGAACTCCACCACCACCACGAATAATGTTTCCTATCTCAGGGTTTTTCATCAGATATTGTTGTAATTCCCTGTACTCATCATCACTTAGGTACTCTTTAACTAATTGCGTAAATAGCTTTGTTTCTATAAATACTAACGCCCTTTTCTTATTATACGTCATTGGCGTAGTTCCTGCAAATCCTAATTTCTAAAAGATATTCTGCTCTATAATCTCTCGCAGTTTTCATCACAAGCACCAAACTCTTACATTATCAAACACTTCGAATTAGCCGAAGCTTTTTCAGGGTTTGTTTTATATAAAGTACGTTTAAGGAACGCCTTATCACGAGCCCTTCTGTCTCGAAGAGAAATAATAGCTGCTAAATCATCTTTTACTATTTCAAGAAGCGTACTGTTTTCGATATCAGTATGCCAGTCAAGATCAACCAATGCTCTTCTTCCGCCTAAAACTCTCGGACTAGCAGATCGCAGTAAACAAAACTGAACGCCTAATCCCCTATTCTGCACAAGTGGTATTAATAAAAGATGAGAAATGCTTTGAGGAGAATGCAAATGTCGACTTAGTTCCTTCCACTTAACACGCAAGAGAGGAGTAAATTCATCATCATGATATTCATTCAAAAGATGAGCGATGGAATGTCGTTGCGCACCACCAATTACACCCACTAAATGATTTGTACAACCCTCAATATCCTTACGCTTAAACCATCCATGAAAATTTTTAATAAAAAATTTCATCGCGTTTATAAGAGGGGAGAAATCAAAACATTTTCCATGTTCAGTGCCCTTTGTCTCAAGTTCGTCAAATTGCATCAATGCTGTTTCATGAGATAAATATTTTTTTATCATTCTCCACATGTAATAGTCATGGGCCCATACAGCATACTGAAAAGCGCTAATACTTTTAAAATTACGTCCGAATGGATCCGTGAATTTACCTTTCATCATTAATAAATTAAGATTTTTTCTTATCATCATTTCAGCTGCATCTTGATAACCCATTGAAACACATCTTAATAGTTTTTCTAATTTTTCACGAACAGTTTGCAAAGAATCTTTAAATAAAAAATGTAAATTTTTATTAACGATTGATAATTGATGAGCCTCGGAGGTTTTAAACATAGGCACAAAATATTTTATTCCCATATTTTTATCAGACAAACTATTTTCAAATAAAGAAAATGTTTTTGCACCAATATTTGGTAAAGGTTGCACTATATCGGATATTATATTTTTAGATTCCAAATCGATCGAACTTTCTTGCAAAGTATCGAATACTATTCTTCCAGTATCTAAATACTGTTTTTGTTGGCATTTTATATAAAGTTCTTTGGCATATTCCGATCTATCAGATTTCTGCTCGGCTGCTTTTTTAAAAAACTCCATGGCCTTAGCTTCATTTCTAAAATCAGCAGAGTCGTATAACAGACCCAAAAAAAACTGTGCTTCAGCACACGTCACTTCAAAACCAAATGTTTCAAATTCTTTAATTATTTCAGGTTTATTTTTATAGAATTCTTCAAAATATTTTTTAATGGCTTCATATTCGGTATTTATTGACTCATCAGAGGAGGGTTCTGTCCTTAGCATTTTTTAAATTCCTATTAGCTATTTGTTAAGCGCATCAAAATAACTGAATTTCCGGAACTAGTAAATACGTTAATAAACTTATCAATGGATTCCCCCACCAGTTGGGGCTTGACAAAGCAACGCTTTTGGCATATGCTTAACATATGCCAAGGAGAATTATGACAACTCAACCTATTCGACATGCACATTTATTTCGTAATGGCCGCAATCAAGCGGTCAGGATTCCTCGCGAATTTGAATTCCCAGGTAAAGAAGTTCTTATTCATAAAGAAGGTGAATGCCTCATTATTGAGCCTCTCGAAAAACAAAATAATCTAGCAGCGCTCTTATCAACCTGGAAACCCCTTAGAGAAGCATTTCCTAACATACCTGATTTACCACTAGATGATGTAGAGTTTTAATAAATGAAAAAAAAATATTATTTATTTGATACGAATATATTGTCAAATCTCATTAAAAACCCTGTCAGTACGTTGGCGCAAAAAATTGTAAAACTGGATAATACATCATTTTGCACGAGCATTATTGTCGCTTGCGAATTACGCTATGGTGCTTTGAAGAAAAACTCAAAGCAATTAATAGCAAGGGTAGAATTATTATTATCAAATATCATTGTGCAACCACTATCAGATGATCTTGATCATTATTATGCAAAATTGCGCGTCGCTTTAGAAAAAAAAGGTCAAATCATCAGTGCGAATGATATGCTTATCGCAGCACATGCATTGAGCTTAGATGCAATTTTAATAACTGCCAATGAACGTGAATTTTTAAGAGTGCCTGGGTTATCGGTTGAGAATTGGTTATAAACAAGCACAAATCTAGTAGCTGACGCGAGTGAAAAAAGGCCACACTATAAATCTAAGACCCCGCGGGGAAAATTTTTGCGGAGTCTTTTATCTCGGCTAATAAATCTTTTTTTATAAATTTATTTTTTCAATTTTTCATGTTCCCTTTTCAAAATAGCGCATCTCATTAATTGTTGGCTGTGCTCATTGAATCGTTCTGGACGTCTTCCTGAAAAAAAATAAGAGATATTCCCATGTCTCTCGAGTAAGTCATTTCTATCATTTAAATAACTAGCTTTTTGCATACAACTCGAATACATTGATTGAAAATCCATAGGCTCATGCAAACGTGAGGCTAATTGATCCCTTTCCTGCTCCAAAACAGCTGTTTCAACATTCGCTTTTTCCAGCGCATCCACAATACCAGATTTAAAGCATTTGCTATGGCGACGCCAATAATATTTGTCAAAACATTGCTTAACTTCTTTTAATTTTTCGTGATTTTTTTTAAGAGATTGATCGTATTCTTTTTGTGTTTCTTCAAATTCTTTTTGTAAGTCTTGATGTGATTTAGACATAATATTTATTATTTCCTTATAAAATTCATTTATAAAAAGTTATACAATAAAAAAATTAAGTATATCCATTTCGAATTTGATTTCCTAGATTTTAAATACATTATGCCGCAATGGATTTTTAGTCGTCGCAATTTAACACCTGGCAATCGAATTTTTGTTATCTGCAATATCAATTTTTTCCATGAGAGAACTCTTAGATTCTTTGGTTACCGAGAAAAACGCAAACTTTGCATCGCAGCCTAACTTAGCGTTCCATCCAAGCCCAGATGAAAAATCAAAATAAGAATAATCTGAAACGGCATTGCCTGTGAAAGTGACATGGGCTTAGCATTTATTGCAACAAAACAACCCCCAACGCAAAAATCGGGGCACCGGACGTTAAACTATCGATGCGGTCTAAGATGCCACCGTGGCCGGGGAGGATAATGCCTGAGTCTTTGATGTCAACTTTGCGTTTTAGCATGCTTTCAAATAAGTCGCCTAAGACCGAAAAAATTACTGTGACCCATCCCAGCACTAATAAGGGCATCGCTTGATTGAAAGGGAATTTTAGAAAATAAATCATTAACCCAACAATAATGGAAGTGGTAATCAGTGCGCCGAAAAGTCCTTCCCACGTTTTGCCGGGGCTGACCTGCACTAATAATTTATGTTTGCCAAATGCTTTTCCCGCAAAATAAGCACCGATATCTGCACCCCAAATTAAAATAAATAAAATACACAATATCTCGATACCATGCGGTAATCCGCGAAGAAAATTAAGTGCGACAAAACAAGGAATCAATGTCATGAAACCCATCAATCCAACAAACACTTTCGATCGAGACCAAAAATCACTATTTTTTGGGTAGCGTATCACCCAAAAAAAGGCGATGAGCCACCATACGAATGCTATCCAAAGCATGCTCGACACAGAAAAATATTGATTGATGATTAAATAAAGAATGTTGACGACACAAACAATCATGATAAACGGAAAAATAATCGATTTAGGAAAAGTATTTAACCTTAAAAACTGCGACCATTCGAATGAACCGATAACCACTAATATCGCAGTGAAAATACAAAACCCCTTGGAGGAAAGCGTAAAAAGTAATGTGATAAAAACAGGAATTAAAACAATGGCAGTTAAAATTCTTTGTTTTAGCATACACGCCCTTTTTCAGTGAGTTGTTCGCTCGTTAAACCAAATCGTCTTTCACATTTTGCATAAAATTCTAGTGCTTTTTCGAATTCATCTGCCTTGAAATCAGGCCAATAAACATCCGTAAAATATAACTCCGTATAGGCAAGCTGCCACATCAAAAAATTACTTATCCGCATTTCACCACTGGTTCTGATAAATAAATCAGGATCCGGTAGGTCACTCAAAGATAATTCGGCTTGAATGGTTTTTTCTGAAATATCGCGAGGCTTTAATTTACCATTGACAAGGCGTTCCGCAATTTTTTGGAATGCATACGTGATATCCCACCGTCCGCCATAGTTTGCCGCTAAAATCAATTTAAGACCGGTATTATGCACCGTTAACAATTCAACTTTGCGAATTTGATCCTGTAATTTATCATCAAAACGAGAACGATCACCCACCACACGAAATTGTACGTTTTGTTCATGCAATTTTTTGGCATCACGCTCTAAAATAGTGAAAAACAATTGCATCAAGTACGACACTTCATCTTGTGGTCTCTGCCAATTTTCACTGCTGAAAACAAAAAGCGTCAATACTTCTATTTTTTTCTTAACACAACTTTCTACAATTTCACGTGCAGATTCTAAACCTGCTTTATGACCTGCAACACGTGGGAGATGTCTTTTCTTCGCCCATCGACCATTGCCATCCATGATAATTGCAACATGTCGCGGAATATTAGATGTCATATATTATATTAAATCGCCATCAAATCTTTTTCTTTCGCAGCCAACAAATGATCGACTTCCACTGTGAACTTATCCGTCAACTTTTGCACCGCTTCCCCTAATCTTCTTTCTTCATCTTCCGCAATTTGCTTATTTTTCAGCAATTCTTTTAGTTCGGTATTTGCATCTCGTCGAACATTACGAATACTCACTCGTGCAGTTTCGGCTTCATTGCGGACTAATTTAGTGAATTCTTTACGACGTTCTTCCGTAATTACTGGGAGCGGAACTCGAATAATTTCGCCCGATGTTGCCGGATTTAGCCCTAAATCGGAAGTCATGATAGCTTTTTCGATGATAGGCACCATGCGTTTTTCGAAAGGGGTTACAATTAACGTACGTGCATCACCAATGCTAATATTGCCAACCTGATTTAACGGCACTTCGTTTCCATAATAATCCACACGAATATGCTCTAAGAGACTAGGATTTGCACGTCCCGTTCTTAATTTTTGCATGGCTTGCTTAAAAGATTCGATGGTTTTTTGCATGCGTAATTCAGCATCTTTAATGACTTTATGCATGACTTCCTCCTGCTTGAATTAATGTACCGATATCTTCACCGAGAACAGTTTTTAACAATGCATCTGGTTTACTCATATTAAATACGCGTAAAGGTAGCGCATGATCTTGGCAAAGCAAAATGGCATTCAAGTCCATGACTCCCAACCGCTGTTCTAATACTTGATCGTAGGTTAATTGAGTAAAACGCTCTGCTTTAGGATTTTTGATAGGATCAGATGCAAAAACGCCATCCACTTTTGTCGCTTTGATAAGAATATCAGCCCCAATTTCGACACCACGTAATGCCGCTGCAGAATCGGTGGTGACTAAAGGGTTACCCGTACCACCCACAAAAATCACGACGTGACCTTTTTCTAACGCTTCGACCGCGTGTCGTCGATGATAAAAATCGACGATACCCGGTACTTTCAATGCAGAATAAATGGTGACTGGAATGGATTTTTTATCAAGTGCATCGCGTAAAGCCAGGCCATTGATAATGGTCGCTAACATTCCCATTTGATCCGAAGTCACACGATCTAAACCTGCAGTATAAAAATCGGCACCTCGTACGAGATTTCCACCACCAATTACGAGCCCAACTTGAACTTTTAATTTTACAATGCGCGCAATGTCATTACTCACTTTTTGCAGTTTACTTGGATCGATTCCAAATAAATTATCGCCTTGTAAAGCTTCACCACTTAATTTCAGCAAAATACGCTGGTAAACGGGTTTTTCTGAAAATCCACTGTCCATAATCACCTCTCGCTCTTTCGAAAATGAAATAGAAACTCAACGATTAAGTTGATGTTTATCCAGTTCCCTGAACTTGTGACATTACAGCTTCACGAAAATCTTCTGTCTCTTTTTCAATACCTTCACCCACTTCAAAACGGGTAAATGCAATCACTTTTGCACGGTGTTTGCTAAGTAATCCTGATATCGTGATGTTAGGATCTTTAACAAAAGGTTGTCCAAGCAAACTGACTTCATCCAGATACTTTTTGATTCTTCCCGCAACCATTTTTTCAATAATTTCTGGTGGTTTGCCACTACCTGATGCTTGCGCGGTATAGATTTCTTTTTCTTTCGCAACCATATCGCTTGCCACATCTTCTGGTGCAATCACTAAAGGCTTGCTAGCCGCAATGTGCATCGCGATATCTTTCGCAAGTTCAGCATTGTCGACGTCTAATTTCACGAGAACACCAATTCGGTTTCCATGTAAATAGCTACCAATCGTGTTGGGTGAGTCATGGAAAGCGATGCGACGTAAATGAATATTTTCGCCGACTTTCGCAACCAGTGCACGCCGCGCTTCTTCAATGGTTGTATTCGCGAGTGGTAATGTTGATAACGTTGCAATATCCGTGGCTTCCTTTTGCAATGCAATATCAGCCACCGCATTCGAGAACTTTAAGAAATTTTCATCACGTGCCACAAAATCGGTTTCGCTGTTAATTTCAATTAAAATAGCACGCTTTGCATCATCAGTAAGACGAAGCATGATAATGCCTTCTGCGGCAACGCGACTGGATTTTTTATCTGCTTTCGCGATACCTGATTTTCGAAGTTCTTCAATGGCGAGATCGATGTCGCCTTTGGTGATTTCCAATGCTTTTTTACATTCCATCATTCCCGCACCGGTACGTTCTCGTAACTCTTTCACTTGTGCTGCACTGACTGACATAACAAATCACTCCAGGTTTTATGCTTGATCGCTTTCTTGATCTTGTTCAGGCTGATCAGAAACGGTAGGTTCTTCATCCACTTCAACAAATTCATCCACACCAATATCGTTAGCGGTACGCGCTTCCAAAATGCAATCTGCTGCACATTTTGCATATAAAGCAATGGAACGAATAGAATCATCATTACCTGGGATAATATAAGAAATATCTTTTGGACTATTGTTCGTATCCACAATACCCACCACAGGAATGCTTAATCGATTGGCTTCAGCAACCGCAATTTTTTCATGACCGGTGTCGATCACAAATAACGCATCGGGTAGACCACCCATATTTTTGATACCGCCTAAACTGCGTTCAAGCTTTTCTTTATCACGGGTTAAATTAAGAATTTCTTTTTTCGTCAAACGGCCGAAGGCATTTTTTTCAAACATCGCTTCTAATTCTTTCAAACGACGAATAGACTGACGAATTGTCTTATAATTGGTCAACATACCACCTAACCAACGATGGTCGACATAAGGCATGTGGCAACGCTTTGCTTCTTCGCGGATGATTTCACACGCTGCAGTTTTCGTGCCGACAAATAAAATTTTGCCCTTTTTCGATGCGATATTGCCCATAAAATTGAGCGCATCTTTTAAAAGGGGAAGTGTGGATTCGAGGTTAATAATATGGATTTTGTTGCGTGCACCATATATATAAGGGCCCATTTTTGGGTTCCAATGGCAGGTTTGATGACCAAAATGAACGCCTGCTTTCAACATTTCACGCATATTAACTTCTAACATGTAACTCTCCTAAGTTGGGTTAAGCCTCCACGTATTGCCGCAAACCAACCCGAAGGCACCCGGTTACAGTTAATAATACGTGTGTGGTTTAAATTTTAATTGCTAAATAAGGATCGTCTTTATACCATAGATGATTCCTTTCAACAATACGATTAAGAGCATGGAAATTACAATCAAAACCCCTGACGAAATAGAAAAAATGCGCGTTGCAGGAAGACTTGCCGCCGAAGTCCTTGAAATGATTGAACCATTTGTCCGGGCGAACATCACAACTGATGAATTAGATAAGATTTGCCATGATTATATCGTCAATGTCCAAAAGGCGATTCCTGCCCCTTTAAACTACCATGGGTTCCCAAAATCCATTTGTACCTCCGTCAACCACCAGGTTTGCCATGGCATTCCGGGCACCCGCAAATTGAAAGACGGGGATATTATTAACGTGGATGTGACCGTATTAAAAGACGGATATCACGGTGATACCAGCAAAATGTTCATGATCGGCAAACCCTCCATTTTAGCCGACCGATTGGTACGTATCACTCAAGAATGCCTTTATCGTGGCATTGAACAAGTGAGACCAGGTCGGAGGTTCGGCGATATTGGCGCGGCAATCCAACAACACGCCGAAAAAAACCACTTTTCTGTGGTGCGCGAATACTGCGGGCATGGGATTGGGGCCATTTTTCATGAACCACCGAATGTTTTGCACTATGGATTAGAAGGTTCGGGCGAAACATTTGTGCCTGGCATGACTTTCACGATCGAGCCTATGATTAATGCGGGTAAACGTCACGTCAAATTACTACCGGATAAATGGACGGTGGTGACCAAAGATCACAGTTTGTCTGCGCAGTGGGAACATACCCTCTTAGTCACAGAAAGTGGGGTTGAAGTGTTGACGAAAAGGAAGGATGAAGGTTTTTAGGGATAGTCTATGTCATGCCAGCATGTTTTCGCTAGTGTTCAGGCAATAGAAGCTTGTCATTCTGAGCGTAGCGAAGAATCATTGTAATATTACAAAGATCCTTCACTTCGTTCAGGATGACAAGTTTCTGACAAATTTCAAAACCCGAACACCCTTTTAATAGCGCCGTAAATGGAACGAGGTTTGTTTTTCTCGGCTTTTTTTTCTGTTTCAGCTTTAAATAAGGTAATATTTTTCCCTGGAGAAATTAAATCCCGCGACCACCATTGATGAATATCGCTTTTTTTTCTTGGATCATATTTCTTTTCTTCAATTAATTTACGTCGTGTAGAAAAATTTTGAAGATGTAATTGATGATAAAACATAAGATTGACAGGTTGCATAAAACTATCTGCTGGAGACCACACCATTTTTGAAATAATATAAAGTATTTCTAATGGTAAATCTGCCAAAGATTTTTTAACGCTTGGTTTTGCATAAAAAGCATTCGCAAGTTCGATCGATTGATGCAAAAATTTTTCTTTGGCTCGCTTCACATTGTTTATGCTTGCAATTGTAAATGCATTTGAAAATTTTCCCGAGACTTGTGGTGTAATAAAAATATTCTCATTCGCATACATAGCATCAACTAATCCAACATAAGTAGAATCTTTAAGTCGTAAAAATGCATCATTAGCAAAACAAAGATTTCTTAAATGGCACTTACTTTTATCTTCCAATAAAGGTAGGCACTTTTCTATTATCTTCTCGGGCACATTGCCTAAAAATAAATTTTTTAAATATAAATTATCTTCAAGAAGTTGATCAACATGTTGATAATAATTTTTACCATTATATATTTGCACAATATGTAAATTTTCTATTTTTAATGAAAATTGCTTAATAACTTTTGCCAAACTCTCAAGTGGTATATGAGACACTTTATCAAAAATCTTATCAATGATAAGCGTTTTTAATTGTGGTAAAAACGGCAATGCATCTATCAGAAATTGAAATTCCGCTTCATTAACAGCATTGCTACTTAAATTTAATTTCTCCAATCCTGGATTATTTTTTAAAACATTTGACAATGCAGGCATGAAATTACTAGACATCGACTCTTGCAGTGAAAGATGCTTCAAAGAAGACATTTCTTTTAAAATATCCATCCATAGCAACATATCTTCATATGTCATATCGAAATTACGTAAATTTAAGTTTTCGAGAGATTTATTTTTTACTAATCCCATCCCGAATTCTTCTACGCAATTATGAACTGGTAAAAATAAATTGGAAGAATCTATGCGAATCGATTTTAATGAATGATTTTCAAAAAGTAGATCCCCCAATTTTTTCATGAAATCTCTGGGGATGTTATATCGACAATGCATATGCAAATATAAGGATTCAATTGGCGCACTTCCGGTTAAGCATTGCAAAAATCCAAGAATTGCGTAAGGGTCTGCATCAATATCAAATTCAATATACACTTCTTTCAAGGTAGGGTGATTTTTTAAAGCGGCACCGATGGCCTCCGCATCTTCCACTCGCCATTTCATTCGAAACAAATCGCGATCGATATCATTGAAAGAAACTTTCTGTAATGTTGTGTTTTGCTGTAATGCTTGACATAAACGCGTCAGAGATTTTTCGTTGATATGGCAATAATAATTTTGTCTAATTTGAGGAGGTTGATTTTCGATGACATCCACATTTTCACGTTTTAGGTCAAGAGTATGCAGGTAAAATTGAGTAAAATCGTGGTTGTTAGATTGTAATTTTTTGATGAGATCATCTAGGTAATAGCGGTTATTCATGATTAGTCCTTTATTTTATGTTTTTTATAGTTATGATAGTGCGCATTATAACGCATTAGCT
>Ga0207121_1042_pt1 | contig 29184 bp, 18 predicted proteins | sample Alteio_BWMinHeat_41_FD_153513 | JGI IMG/M metagenome (GOLD analysis project Ga0207121, IMG submission 153513) | Enriched cells from forest soil in Barre Woods Harvard Forest LTER site, Petersham, Massachusetts, United States -... | ecosystem: Environmental > Terrestrial > Soil > Temperate forest >... | reverse complement strand
CCCAAATTTGGCATTAACTGGACCTGCGCGATGGATGTCGCCTTGCGCGCCTTTAGTTGGATTATCGGATCGGAATTGTTTCGGGACTCACCTTCTAAAACAGAGACATTCGACGAAGTTCTTTTTTCATCTCTTTTTGAGCACGGGCTTCACATCTGGCGGCACTTGGAATGGGGAGCCGACGTGTCTTCAAATCACTACCTGGCGGATCTGCTCGGACTCTTTTCTATTGGTCTCGCGCTGGAAAAAGACGAATGGACGCGATTCGCGCAGAAAGAGATGGAACGCTCCATTATGGCGCAGACCTATGCCGATGGGTTCGATTATGAGGGTTCGACGAGTTATCATCGGTTGGCGCTCGAGATTTTCTTCGCCTATGCGTTTTTGGCTGGCCGGAACGCCGAAAAATGCAATTCCCCGTCCGAGGTGTTTCTAGCCCGTATGCGTGCCATGTTTGAGATCTTGAATAAATTGACGGCGCCCGATGGTACGGTCCCCTTGATTGGCGATAATGATAGCGGTCGAGCCTTCGTCTTAATGAGAAGGCCGGATGACGAAATGTCCTATCTGTCAGGTTTAGGCGCCCGTTTTTATTCTGCCTCCGACATGAAGGTGGGGGATTGGGCCTTGGATCCGGATGCGTTATGGATTTATGGCCCGCCGGTCCTCGAGGCGCATCGAAAGCTTCGTGGTCGATCTGTTCAAGATGTTCCAGTCCTAGCGAGCGAGGATTCAGGCCTGTTCACGTTCCGAGGGAAGGATGATTTTCTTATTTTCTCGGCAGCCCCCAATGGAACTCGTGGAGTGGGAAACCACTCTCACAACGACAAGCTGAGCTTTTGTTTGTGGGTGGGAGGCGAATGGTTTTTTATCGACCCAGGAACGGGGGTATATACGCCATCCCCCAAGGTGAGGAATTTATTCCGTTCCACATCGCGGCATAACACTGTGACCGTGGACTCCACAGAACAGAATCGATTAACGTCCAACCTGTTCGTTTTGGCCAATCAGGCCGTTTGCAAGGTGGCCGTGAGCCGTCCCAATTCTTATGTGAGGGCCTCTCATGCGGGTTACGTGAGAATAAAAGGCAAAGTCGTCCACGAAAGAAGCGTGGAGCGCGCTTCCAGTGGGTCGAATTGGACCATATCCGACCGTTTTGAAGGCTCCGGAAACCACGTGTTGGACTGGCGATTTGTACTACGGGGAGGCATTAGGCCTGAAAAGGTAGTGGGGGGAATCAAACTCGTCGGGAAGCGTCAGACTCTCTTTATGAAGAGCTCGGACCCCGCATCGATTTTTACCGTGGAAGAGGGTCTTTCCTCTCCCGCATACGGGGTCGTAAAAAAAGTATCTATTCTCAGTTTATCGACGGAGACTCAGCTCCCTTACTCCCAATCATTTTCAATTGAGCGATCTTAGAATTATGGTACGACCTAGGTTCCGGATGTCTTTCTCTTGCGGGGTTCCTTATTGGATCGTGTGGGGTTTGGGATTATCTCATTTGACATGTGTTAACAACTCAAATCGCGCGTAATTGTTTGTAAATTGTTCGCATCTTGCTTTGCCATCCAGCAAACGATACGATTGCTTGGAATTATCGTCGACAAGGATCGCCCCCCTTTTATTCCATAAGGAGAATTCATGAATTGGACCGAACAAGTCATCGTTTTGACGGGAGGCACAGGCTCTTTTGGCAAAAAATTCGTAGAAATGATGCTTGGCCAATATAAACCCAAAGCCATTAGAATTTTTAGCCGGGATGAGTTGAAGCAATATGAGATGCAGAAGAAGTTCAACCATCCTTCCCTTCGGTATTTCATAGGAGATATCAGGGATAAAGATCGGGTCTACCGGGCCCTAGACGGCGCAACAATGCTCATTCATGCCGCCGCCCTCAAACACGTTCCCGTTTGCGAATACAATCCGTTTGAAGCCATCAATACCAACATCCTGGGCGCCGAAAATCTGATCAACGGGGCGATCGATACGGGGCTTGAGCACGTCGTCGCTCTCAGCACCGACAAAGCCGTTAATCCGACAAATCTATACGGAGCCACGAAGCTGTGCATGGAAAGGCTTTTTGTCGCGGCCAATTCTTATTCGGGTGCCCATAAAGCACGGTTTTCCTGCGTTCGCTACGGCAACGTAGTAGGCAGTAGGGGAAGCGTTGTCCCACTTTTTCTTACTCAACGGGCGACCGGCACGCTGACGCTAACTGATCCCCGCATGACCCGGTTTTGGATCACGCTGGAGCAAGGCGTCCGGCTGGTGATCGAAGCGATCGAAACCATGCATGGGGGGGAGATCTACGTTCCCAAGATTCCGAGCATGAAGATAACGGACCTCGCTCGGATTGTTGGACCCGACTGCAAGCTGAAAGAAACTGGAATCCGCCCCGGTGAGAAACTGCACGAGGTTTTGCTCACCGATGACGAAGCCAGACATGCCGTCGAATTGAAGGATAAGTTCATCATCCAGCCTGAGTTTCCGTGGTGGAATTGGGAAAACTGGAAGGGCGGGAAAAGACTTCCTGACGGCTTTCGCTACACGAGCGACAATAACACAGTCTGGCTTAAGGATACCGAGCTGCAAGCCATGGTTGATGAGGTTGAAAAGGAAATGGGCCTTCCGTCTCCCGAGCGGGTGGCTTGAGGCAAGTGGCCATCAGCAGAGCGGCCAAACGGTCGTTTATACCCTACGGGCAGCACTACCTGGATGAGAACGACGTTGAAGCCGTCGTCCGGCAGATTCGGAAGGGCCCGCTAACGCAGGGCCCGACGATAGGCGAATTTGAAAAGCAGGTCGCGCATTACGTCGGCTCGAAGTACGCAGTTGCGGTTTCAAGCGGGACGGCTGCCCTCCATTTGGCTTGTTTAGCCGCTGGAATCAAACCAAACGACAACGGAATTACCACTCCGATCACCTTCATTGCCAGTGCAAACGCGATTGTCTATTGCGGCGGGACACCTCATTTTGTCGATATCGACCCGGAAACCCTCAACATATCTCCCGACTTGATAGCGGCCAAATGCAGAGAGCTTGGCCGGGTTAAAGTGATCATCCCGGTGCATTTTGGAGGATTTCCATGCGATATGGAGGCGATCGGTAAGATTGGAAAGAATGCCGGGGCTATTGTGATTGAAGACGCTGCGCACGCATTGGGAGCGGTTTATCCTGATGGAGGTAGGGTCGGGAACTGCAAATTTTCAACGATGACTGTTTTCTCTTTCCATCCCGTAAAGTTGATCGCGGCGGGTGAGGGGGGAATGATTACCACCAATGACCAGGAGATATACGGTCGGCTACTTCAGCTGCGATCCCACGGTATCGAAAGGGATCCCTCCCGATTCCGGAATCAGACCTCAGGCTTCACTGATGGCGAACCCAACCCCTGGTACTATGAAATGCAAGAACTCGGATTCAATTACAGATTGACGGACATCCAGGCTGCATTGGGAATTTCGCAAATGAGCAAGATCGAAACTTTTTTGAAGCGTCGCAAAGAAATAGCCGCGGTTTATGACCGCAATTTGGGCAACTTTGAAAACGTCTCGATCGTTCAGTCCGAGGGACGAGAGCGAAGCGCGCATCACCTCTATGTCTTGCGTATTAACTTTGGGTTATTGGGCTTGGATCGTCTACGGGTGATGCAATCGCTTCGGAAGAAGCGGGTTGGCACGCAAGTTCATTACATCCCGGTGCACCATCAACCCTTTTACCAACGTTTTGGATTCAAACCCGGATCACTTCCACAGGCTGATTATTATTACGATCAGGCGCTCAGTCTTCCGATGTACTATGGATTGAGTGCCAGTGATCAACGATACGTGATCGAGAGCGTGAAGGCCGTTGTTTCAAAATGAATGTGACGGCAATCATACAGGCGCGGGTTGGGTCGACCCGCCTTCCCGGCAAGATAATGAAGGATCTATCGGGAAAGACCGTCCTGGCCCACGTGCTTGAACGCGTTGCTAAGAGCTCAGCGCTAGATGAGATCATAGTGGCCACGACCACGTCTCCAATGGACGATCCGGTTATTAACGAATCCAAACGCCTCGGCTTCCCTTCGTTTCGCGGCTCGGAGCTAGACGTGCTGGACCGCTTTTTCCAAGCCGCCAAGGCATTCAAGGCTGACGTAATTGTGCGCGTAACTTCCGACTGTCCTTTGTATGATCCCCAGCTTCTCCGGGAAATGGTCGAGGCCTTCAAACCGAAGAAGGGACTTGATTACTTCAGTAATACGCTGGTCCGAACCTACCCGAGGGGGCTGGATACGGAAATTTTTACGTTTTCTGCCCTTGATCGCGCCCACCGAGAAGCGGGGCTTGATTATGAAAGAGAGCATGTTACCCCCTACATCCATCAGCATCCCCGACTGTTCCGGCTTGAGAATCACGCCAACGCGGTCGACCAATCGCAATATCGGTGGACCTTAGACACCGAGGATGATTGGCAATTTATAAAGGTCGTCTATGATCGCCTTTACCTGTCCGGACAGATATTTTCGACGGAGGCCGTGCTCAGCCTTTTGAAAAAGGACCCGACTCTCGCTCTGCTCAACTCGCACGTCGAGCAGAAGTCGTACCCGTCAGGACAATAAGAATTGGTTGTTTTTTTTCGCGTTGATTCCTCGGAATTGATTGGCAGCGGACACGTCATGCGCTGCCTGACTCTGGCGCAATATCTACGCCTGAAATCCATCGAGTCTTCGTTTATCTGCCGGGAATTGCCCGGTCACTTGATGGATATGGTCCGTGACGAAGGATTTGAGGTCATTGCCCTCCCAGCCCCAGCGAAAAAGCCTGATCAACCTTTGGGATGTGGATATTTGGCTTGGCTGGGTGTTCCTATCGCCACCGATGCCGCAGAGACGGTGCAGATATTGAAAAAAAGATCGCAACCCCGCTTGGTAGTCGACAGCTATGCTCTCGACGTGGAATGGGAGAATGAGGTTCGTGCCTGTATAACGCGTCTGATGGTCATCGATGACCTGGCGAATCGCCCTCACAACTGCGATATCCTACTGGATCAAAACTATTCACCGTCCGGGGACCGCTACAATGGACTCGTCCCTCCCCACTGCGTGAAGTTTATGGGTCCCCAATGGGCCCTGCTCCGCGAGCAGTTTTACCGAGTCCCGAGCAGGTCTCGAACCCGTGACGGGAGCATTCGGCGACTTCTCGTCTTTTTAGGGGCGATCGATTCGAACAATGGGACAGAGAAAGCTTTGCAAGCAATACGCTCCCTGAATCGGCCGGATATAACAGTCGACGTGGTCGTGGGGCAGAAAAATTTATTCAAGAATCAGGTTCGGGAACTTGTTAAAGGCATGAAAAACGCGGTTTACCACGAACAGATTTCAAACATGGCGGAGATCCTAGGAGGATGCGATCTGGCAATCGGAAGCGGCGGTACCCACACCTGGGAGAGATGCTTTATGGGAGTTCCCGCAATCGTAGGTATTTTGGCTGAAAACCAAAGGGAGTTAGTCGAAAACCTTGCTGCGACGGGTGCTATATGGAACGCGGGCTGGTGGAAAGAAATTCGGTCGGATGCCTTGGCGCAGTTGCTTCGAATCGTCCTAGAAGAGCCCACCCTGGTGAAGGCAGCTTCCATCAAAGGCCAGGAAATAATGGGTTTCCGGGATCAGTCAGGCCTGCAAGGACTGATTGATGCTATTATCGCCTAGAATGATCGGTCGCGGATGTCGATTTGAATTCGGGACCGCTAAAGCAGCTGAGGCTTGCGTACTTGGCCGGCAAATAGAGAGGACTCCGAAATGAAGGATCCAATCGTTGTAGCGGGCCGCCGGATCGGCCTGAGTCAGCCGCCTTTCATCATTGCGGAAATGTCTGGAAATCACAACGGTTCCCTCTCCCGGGCCCTGAAGATTGTGGATGCCGCGGCCCGGGCCGGCGTAGATGCTCTCAAGATCCAGACTTATACCGCCGATACGATGACGCTGAACATGAAGCATGGCGAGTTTTTCATCCGCAATCCCAAGAGCTTATGGAAGGGGTCCTCGCTTTATGATCTTTATAGGCGAGCTCACACTCCCTGGAAATGGCACAAGGCCATCTTCGACCGCTGCCGGAGGAATGGAATTATTGGGTTTAGCACCCCCTTCGATTCAACAGCGGTTGACTACCTTGAGAAGCTGAATGTTCCTCTCTATAAAGTGGCGTCGTTCGAGAATACAGATCTTCCGTTGATTCGAAAAGTCGCCAAGACGGGAAAACCAATGATCGTTTCCACCGGAATGGCGACCGTTGCGGAAATAGACGAGTTGGTCCGCGCAGCAAGGGATGGAGGCTGCAAGAATCTCATCCTTTTGAAATGCACAAGCTCCTATCCGGCCAATCCAGCCGATTCGCATCTTTCTACAATTCCCCATATGCGCCGGCTTTTTGACGTTCAAGTTGGCCTGTCGGACCATACGTTGGGAGTTGGAGTGGCGGTCGCAGGCATCTCTCTGGGGGCGACCGTTATTGAAAAACACTTCACGCTTGATCGGAGTGATGGGGGGGTTGATTCCGCATTTTCAATGGAGCCTGCCGAAATGCGTGTTTTGGTCGAAGAAGGTCGGAAAGCTCGAGAGGCTCTGGGCTTTGTTCGCTATGGACCAACGGAAAAGGAAAAAGATTCCCTCATTTTTAGGCGATCTCTTTACGTAACCAAAGAAATGAAGATCGGGGACCGGTTTGCCCCTCAGAACCTGCGCGCGGTGCGGCCGGGGAAAGGTTTATCTGCAAAATACTACGACCTTATCCTTGGAAAAAAGGTTAACCGGCGGGTAAAGCCAGGTACACCGGTTTCCTGGGAATTGATCGGTTAGGGATTATGCAAAAATCAGTTCTTGGCGATCAGAAGACCTCGTTATCCTCGATCGATCCGGCTTCCAATCGGAAGCGAGTCCATTTTCTGGGTTGCCCCGTCGAATGCCTGAATTTGGAAGGTACTGTCGTCGAGGTCAACCGAATCATTAAAGCCCGCCAGCCCTCTCAGCATTGCGTGATAAATGCCGGGAAAGTTGTTTTGATGCATCGGGATCCGCTCCTCAAAAAGATCGTGGAATCTTGTGCCTTGATCAATGCGGATGGGCAATCAGTGGTTTGGGCTCTTAAATTCCTAGGAACCCCCATTCCCGAACGAGTAGCGGGAATTGACTTGATGGAACGCCTTCTCGAAGAGGCCAACGCAAAAAAATATCGCGTGTTTTTTCTGGGTGCCACGCAGGCGGTATTGGACAAGCTGCTTGTCTATGTTCGCGGCACATTTCCTCTTTTACAGGTGGCTGGCAGCCAACACGGCTATTTCGATGGGTCAGAAAACGAAGCCGTGGTTCGGGCCATCTCAAACTCGAAGGCCGATATCCTTTTTGTGGCGATGGGTTCGCCGAAGAAAGAGTATTGGCTGGCCGATAATTTACGTAACCTTGAAGTCCCATTTTGTATGGGCGTTGGCGGCAGCTTCGATGTCATTGCTGGCTTTGCCAAGCGAGCGCCGCGTTGGATACAGAAGATTGGAATGGAGTGGTTCTTTCGTTTCATCCAGGAGCCGAGGCGGCTCTGGCGCCGATACTGGGTCGACAACTTCATTTTTGTTTACCTGATCATCGTCGATGTGTTGCGGCTCAAGGCCCACCTTAAAAAGCAAAACACCGAAGAGCTCCTCGACAAAGAGATTACTTGAATCGAGCCAAAGTCCTTTTCGTTGTTCCGCTTCCTCCTCCTTGCGCTGGAGTGGAGCAAATCTCACAGTTTCTTCTGGATTCCTCCCTGAGAGAAAAATTCCGGATTGGGGTGCTCAAAAGCAACGTTCGAGATTCGAACGCCGAGAAAGGCGCGTGGAATCTTAGGGGAATTGTCCGTGTTTTTTCCGTGTGGCTGAAGCTGATGTGGCGATTGGCTTCTTTCCGGCCGAACGTTGTTTATCTCACCTTGTCACAAAACTCCGCCGGACTTGCTCGCGATTTACTCTATATCTTTGCTTGTTCGATTTTCCATGTGCCCATAATTGCGCATCTGCATGGATCACAACTAAAGCGGTTTCTAGACGGGCTTCCGATAAAAAGGCGGCAATGGGTATTGGGCCGCTTGTCCCGGATAAGCACAATCGTGGTTTGCGGCCAGGGGATTGCCAGCGAGATTGAAGCCCTTCTTCCCGACGTAAGGATTGAGGCCGTCTATAACGCAATTCCCCTTGACGTGCAGGAATTCCCTGAGAAATCCATCAAGGAAAATGAACGTCTCGTGATCGCGTTTATGGGACACCTCTCTTTTGCCAAGGGTTTCTTTGATCTTCTGGAGGCAACACGTCGATTGAAGGCAGAAGCGCCCAAAGTTTTGTTTCGGTTTGCGGGAGAGCGGGTCGAACGCGAACGAAACATATCAATTGATAGAAACGGCGTCGGTGGGATTTCCGGTTGGGCGGATGCCGAAGTAATGATTCGGGAGAGTCCCGGCACATTTGAAGAAGTGGGAATCGTAACTGGAGATTCTAAACGCCGTTTTTTCGAGGGAGCCGACATTTTTGTGCTGCCGTCCCATTCTGAGGCCTTTCCGGTTTCTGTGCTGGAAGCGATGGCAGCGGGGCTACCGATGGTTCTTTCGCCGGTGGGAGCTCTTCCTGAGGTCATCATTCCGGACAAAAACGCCCTTTTTGTGGAGCCTGGAAGGCCTCAAGAGCTGGCAGCGGCTCTTGGGCGGTTAGTGCGCGACTCAGAGCTTCGACGAAAGATGGGCAAAGCAAACCGAAACGACGTAAAGCGGTTCTCCATTGCTGCCATGGCTGATTCTATTGCAATTATCTTCGACGAAGTAGTGACGAGGGGAAAGCAGTAAATGAATAGGCTCTCCAATCACACTCGTGCGGCCATCATTTTTCTGTTCTCGGCGACTCTTGCGGTGACCTCGCTAAGCTTGGTTGCCTTTGCGGGCCTCAAGGCGGCCGCCGTCGCTATTTTCTTGTCTCTGGTCTTTGGTCTGGGGAGCTTTGTGTCCTTTGAAGTAACCTTGATGGGACTTTTGTGGGCGGCTCCACTGTTTGGACTACTGGACAACCTGCTCGGGGTTCGGGGTGCTTCCACCTATTTTCCACTATTCTGGTCTGCTCTTGCCGTTCATTCATTTCGCGGCTTCTGGAAAAGGGCGGAACTCGGTTCCGACTTTCCGCGGTCGGTGAGTTGGGTGTTTTTCGGCTATCTCCTGTCCTTCGCTTTATCGGTCTGGGCTGTTCATCCGTTTAATGGTCTTTCTGCTGTGGTTTCGGATGCCCCATGGGGAAAGCTCACCGCCAAACACGCTTTGGGTTGGATTGCTCTCTCGCTGGTCAGTTCCGCGGCCGGCCCATTTGTCTTATTTTGGCTGCTAACTTCTTTGCGAAAAATACCGCTCCGCTGGATTATTTATTCCATGCTGGGAGGCCTTCTTGTTCCCTGTTTCCTCGCCCTTCTCCAATATTTGCACCTGACTTCCTTGGGATTGGTTCATGTTTTTGTCGTTAGCGGTACTCCCCAATACAATGGGACCTTCGCGGACCCAAATTCCATGGGTCTGGCGGCCGCTCTGGCGCTACCATTTGTGATTGCGGCCCGGTATGACCGCGGGCCGATGATATGGAGGTGGCCCTTGGTTGGAGCGACGTTGTTCATGGTTTTTATCTCGGGCTCTCGGTCAGCTTTGATCATCTCGGCGGTTTCGGTGGTGCTCTTCATTACGAACAAGGGTCGCTTTAGACGGAGGATTGTCGCGTACGTTGCTGTGGGGTTTGTGCTTTTGGCAGGAGTATTTCTATGTCGCAAAAGCGCTCCCGCGCTGGCCGAATCCCGGGCGCTCATAGAGATTCAGAAAGTGGTAAACATCCTTAAGGGACAGGCTTCTCCGAACTCGATAGTTGGGGACCGAAAGAAATTATGGCGAGCAGGCTGGGTCACCTTCAAGGAAAATCCAATTCTAGGCGTCGGCCTGGGTTCTTATCTGTTCCGAATGCCGCGTTACCGAAACGAGATTGGAGATGTGTTTAACGACACTTGCGCCAATCAATATCTTCAGATTGCGGCGGAGCAAGGGTTGGTCGGACTGATTTTATTTCTATTGGTTATTGGAACTGCTCTGTGGGAATATTTAAAATCCCCGGATGGGAAGGAATCAGTCTATGCCGATGCCGCAGGAGCCGCTGTCGTCGGATTGGTTGTGAGTTTTCTCTTTGGCGCACATTTGACAGGTAATGTTGTGAACATGTTATTCTGGATCTTTATGGGAATCTTATTTAGCGTAGGCATGCAAAGAAATGAACATACAGAGTGAAATTAAACGAGTCCTGACGGTTCAGGCATCCAGCCTGATCGACGTTAAGAAGCATGTCGGCATCGCTTTTCGGGATGCCGTACTTGCGATTCACCGTTGCAAAGGAAAGGTCATGGTGACCGGAATCGGAAAATCGGGAATTGTCGCGCAGAAGATTGCATCGACCTTTTCGTCTACCGGTACTCCCGCCATCTTCATGCACCCCGCCGAAGGCATGCACGGCAACATTGGAGTTCTTCAGAAGAGCGACATTGTTCTGGCAATCGGTAAGTCCGGTGAGAGTGAAGAGGTGCTTAGTATTTTGCCGACAATTCACCGAATCGGGGCAAAAGTGATTTCGATTACCTCAAACAAGAACTCTTCGTTGGCGAAACACTCAACAATCGTGCTTTATGTCCCCATGGTAAGAGAAGCGTGCCCCCTCAACTTGGCTCCGACCACAAGCTCGACCGTCGCGTTGGTGATCGGGGATGCGTTGGCGATCGCCTTGATGAAGTTAAAAGGATTTGATGAGGAGAGATTTGCCTTCTACCATCCAGGGGGGCTCCTTGGTCGGCGGCTTCTGCTTCACGTTTCGGATGTCATGCGAGGCGGCCGGATGAACCCTGTCGTCCACAAAGATGATTCCATGCCTCATCTTTTGATCGAGATGTCCCGCAAGTGGGCTGGAGCAGTTTCGGTTGTCGATGACCGAAAGAGGTTAACGGGATTGGTCACCGATTTTGACGTCCGGCAGGCCTTCGCTCGGGAGGAACCCATGAAATCTCTCCGGATCCAGGAGATAATGAACCATCGACCAACCTTTATATATGCCGACGAATTGGCTGTTAAGGCCCTTCGACTCATGGAATCCCGTAAAAAGCCCTTCACGGTCTTGCCGGTCGTGGATCGGAAAAAACGTGCCGTGGGAATGATTCATTTGCATGATCTCGTGCGTAAGGGAATAATCTCCGAACATCCGTCTTTATTTTGATTCTGGATTTAAAACTACCCAACATAGGCGATCTAAAAGTGCTGGAACCTCTTCGCTCTTACCTGTCCTCAAAAATAACGTAATTTGCTCGTCTTAACTCCCGAACAGCCGCTACCTCAGCCCAATCATTATTAGTACGTGCCTGCCTTTCGCCGCAGATTTCTCGCTCCGGATTGTCAGAGGGCGGAGATTTAGGAACCCAAAATCCAGGGCCGCAATATATTCCTTTCCAAAAGTTACACGTATTTTACAGATTGTTGACCTTTCCTTAAGGCCTTTTTAAGGGAGCCCATGCCAGACTAGTCCCAAGCCAATCGACGAAGCGATCTCGCTTTATTTATTGAGCGGATTTCTATGATCAAACAAGAAGTCTCTCCATTCTAATCTCTCGCTAGGCAACCAGCGAACTCGACTCGGATGAGTTCGGCGGGTTGTCTATACACCTCTTATGTTTCACCGTAGTCTGATCTCACGTTTGCAATCAGCTCTGGCGTTACTTCTGGCCATTGCGATGTTGGTCGAAAGTGCGGCAGGGGCTACTTTACCGGGATCGAAACCGGTTTCTTCCATATTGCCCGGGTTCGGTTTGCCGTTTCCCGCTGGTCTTCTGAGTACTCCTTCTCCACGTTTGGATCCCGCAGATCCGATTTCGACTTGTCTTAGGGCGAGCCCGGGACTCGTTCAAAACGTACTTCAACCCAAGGAACCAGCCAAAGGCCGTGTGCTCTTCATTTTGGATATACACGGTGATGTTAAGGTGCAGGAGCGTATTCAATCCACCGTGGAAAACGTCCTATTGGCGCGAAGATCGCGTTTGGTGGCTCTTGAGGGGGCCTTTGGTGCAATTTCTTTGGCTCCCTTTTGCCAAATCGTCGATCACAAGGTGGTCCAGGAAATCTTTTCGAACCTGCTACGAAAACGTCGAATTTCCGGACCCATCGTGGCGACGATTCAATCCGGAAATTCTAGTCCGCCTTCGGTGGTGGGCATCGACGACCGGCGGCTGTATCGAGAAAATGTGGATGCTTTTCGGTCCTCTCGCGCGCGGAAGGCAGCAGTTCAAAGACTGCTGGATCGAGAGGAGGAAACTTTGGTGCTAGAGGCACGAGATCGTTACCCAGATCTGCTGGCCTATCATCTTTTGGCAACCCGCTTCAATTCCGGCCAGGTATCGATTTCGAGTTTCATTGCCAATATTATAGGTGAACGATTGTGTCCCAATCAGCTTCCACCTCAACTTGAAAAATTTGCGGCTATTGCTTTTCCCGACGATCGAACCCGAAGACAGATGGAAGAGGGACGCATTGAACTCTTAAGTCGGCTTGTGGCCTTACATCCTGTCGAGATAAGGGATCTTCTCCAGCGAACCGCTGGGGGGCAGGAAAACCCTTTTCGATTCATTGAGGATCTGGACCGTCTTGCTTCTTCCAAAATGGCTGACCAGTCAGCGGCGGTCAAAACCTACCGGGAAGCTTTGGCGAAGGCAACACGTATTAATTTGACCTGTCTTCGCTCTGAAACTGAGGCCTTAGAGGACAGTTGTTATCGTCGATTGTGTCATTCCCCTGCCGAAAGCTCGCTTGCCGGACGCTTAAGGGAACTATCTCTGTGCCGAAAGCTGATTTCCTACCGTTTGACATCGGAGGAGTGGCTCCTTTGGGAAAAGGGGAGATCTTTACTCCCCCAAGAGCTGCTGGAAGAACTTAACCCTTTTGCGGATTTTTATCGATTTGCCAGCGAACGGGATTCGGCAATGGCCGGTCGATTGATCGACCTTCTCAGCCATAGACCAAAGGAATTGGCGATTCTCGTGACCGGAGGATTCCATTCAAACGGGATTATCAACCGCCTCCTTAAGAATGGCATTGCCGTCACGATCTTTTCACCCTGGGTGAATGGTATCGATCAAGAAGGAGCTCAAAAAGCTCTCGATCAGATGGTCGGCGATCGCAATTCGTTCGACGTCTTATTCCCAGGCACAAGCTCCTTTCTTGCGGATAACCCCGCTTCCGACTCTGCCCTGTTCGAGGCGTCCAACGCAATCGTAGGAGCGCGTCTGCGATCTTCGGCGGGCTCGGCGGACCTCATTTATCGAGATCACAGTGTCGCAACGGGCTGGCAGGTTCTTAAGGCTGATAAACAATTCAACGGGGACGTTCTGATCCATGAGCAGAGACCCGGGCAATTAACCTCTGAGGTATGGGTAAACGTGCCGGGTCGGGCAGATGCCGAACCGTATTTGATTTCTCCTTCTCCGTTAGACCGGCTCTTCCGGCTGGCTGAGCGCATTCAGAATCTCTCATTTGAAACCAAGATCAACATCATTTCGATTCTGGCCATCGTGGCGGTCGCCTGTTCAGGCAACCCCTCAAAGCTGGTTGAATGCATGCTGATCGGCATCACTGTTTATTCTTCTTTGGATTCCGGGGGATGGGGTTCTCTAGACCGCAGTCAAAGCGCGGGCCGCCAGCTCGGCGATTTGGACACGGTAGAAGAGCTGGTTCACTTTATCGCAGCCCAGGGGGTTCCCAAGATGGGGGATAGAATCAATATCGACTGGGCGCAGGTCCGGAAATCGGTGCAACGAGATCTGGTCATTATGCTTGCTAGGCAGATCGGGGTGCGTCCGATCGACCTTTCTACCGCGCATTTTGGGCGGGAACTTCAGGGCCTCGGATTCGGACTCACGGAACTGATCGGTTATTACGCAAAAGATATAAATGAGCGGCACGTTGTTAAGACCCCGCGATGGCATTTGCTTGAGTCACTGGAATTCTTTGAGGACGCCCAAAGACGACCTTTAATTTATCCAGCACTTGATCAGCTCAAAAAATCGGGGGACTTAAAGAGACTTCTCGACGACAAGGTCCTCCTTAAGAATATCCCTTGGCGGCTTCTCGTCCGCCACAATAGACGCTTATTGAGGCAGCTTTTGCGTGAGCTGGTCGCCACGGGACGCGTACTTGATCGGAAGCGAGAGCGGACTGTTCGCACCAATGTGTCGGCCGGCCCCCTTGAGGTCTATCTGGAGGCGAGAACGATCACGCGGAACGATCTTCAAATGCTCGCGACACCGGCTTTCGAGCAATTGACCGTCCCGGGGCTCGGACAAACCTTGATTGGGCTTCTCGCCTATTACCGCAAAGCTTTCAAGCGCCAGGAAAGGCACCGGCAATCGGATGCGCTTCGCTACATGAAAGTCAAACTTGGGATTCTTCCTTCGGAGAAAAGTTCCAATAGAATTTCAAGTTTTCAGGTTCTGAGGGATAAGATCGCCGCCGGCGACTTTAATAAGGGCCGTCAAACGCGAGTCCCATGGGATCGCGTGGACAAATCGGTCAGGCGTGAAGCCATCGAGGCTCTGGCTCGAACGATGAGTAAAGCTCCTGCAGCCCTCAGCAGCGTGGATCTGACAACCCGGCGAGTTCGGACTTTAGGAATTACCCTCAAAAGCCTCTATAACTTTTATGACGATCTGCTGAAAGCCAATCCTGTTCGTAAAACCACGCGCTGGGTGTTGCTCGAAAAATTGGGCTTCTTCGTGGACGCCCATGGGGCCCCTCTGCCGCTCAGGGCTTTCGATAAGCTGCGCCAAACGGCCCATCTGAGGATGTTGCTCGATTCGGGAGCCATACAGATCATTCCTTGGGAGGTGATTGACGAGACCAATAAACCGCTGATCGTGACGCTTCTCCGGGAATTGACAGCAACCACGCTTCTCCGCCAGGAAAACGCGTCCCAGGGGATTGATACGGAGCCAACGGCGGAACAAGTTCGGGTTCGAGCGGCTACCGTCACTGTACCGGAAATTCGTCGAGTCGGAGTGCTCGGATTCAACGTGACCGTACCGACGTTGGGCAGAAATCTTAAATCACTTTACAACCACCTCTCACTTTCTAAGCCTGCTGGGGGATTCGTCGTGGACGGATTTCTGGCTCGGGCCGGTCTGCTGGATTCTGCAGCCACCGATCGAATCCAAACCGTCCAACAACTTCAGGAAATGATCGCTTCCGGAGAAATTCGCCGGAATCAAGGCAAACTTGTCGTTCCTTGGGATCGCGTAGAACCCGCCGTGCAGGCTGCCATCGTGGAAGAGCTCGCCACCACAGTGGGGAAACCCGTACTGGAGCTGGCCGACCGCGATTTTCATAAAAAGATTCCTATCCTGGGCCAAGAACCTTGGGCTCTGCTCCGCTTTTATCAGCGCATTGCTGAAAACGAAGCCAAAGAGGGTCGTTGGGTTCTCCTTGAAGCGATAGGAGCCATTAAGGATGCCGCTGGAAATCAGATCAAGCTGCCGAGTTTGCGAGATATCAGATCGTCATCCGATCTCGCAAGAATTGTGGCCACTGGAGCTTTGCGCACGGTGCCGTGGGATCTCATTGAACGATTTAATCGGACCCTGAGCATCAACATCGCCCGCGAGGTAGCAGCGATTAAGAAAAGCAGATTGGAACCCCCGACTGCGGGCCCGGTTGCTTTGAATTTTAATGATGCCCAGGGATTAACAGCATCTGATTTTCGTTCCACACGCCTGCCTGCCTTTCCCGCGTTGGCGTACAACATGTATCAGTATTACGGGCGCCGCGTAAAAAATCGGGTGGACCTCGGAGCAGGCCAGCACGACAGGATTCTCAGTCTACTGCTGTTAACCCGAGCCCAGGAAACCGAACTTCCGCCAGAAGAGGGGGTGCGCCGCCGTCGAGTCCTTGAATGGGCCGCATCTGAAGGCCTTTGGTCCATCACCTACGAAGAACTGGCCAGCGAAGTCATGGCCTATGGTTCACAGAGTGTTAGTGATCGGCGATACGGCCGAATCCTGGGCCAGGATGAAATTGACCAGCTATGGGCCCTCGCCAAGCGAAGGGCCTTGGATCATTTTCAAGGAGAGGGCCAGTTTAATGGCCTGGCCTATGTCATTTACCGCCACATGGCTTATGAGGAGTGGCAGCGGTCTAAAGGTCGGAGTGCCCGCGTTTCGGCCATAGCTGCGCAGATCGAAGCTGATCCTGAGCTTGCCGGTTTGCCGGCTGATGAACTTGCGACGCGACTGGGTACGACGATCGAAACCCTCGTTGCCGCTCGCCGACCCGTAAGTCCGTCCAGCTTGGATACACCGGTCGCCTCGGTTGATGAAAACGACACTTCATTTGCAGGATCCATCGCCGATCCCAAGGGAAAAACGCCGTATGAGATCGCTTCTGAGCGTGAAATTCTGGCGCGGGTATTGGCACAACTCAATCCCCAGAGCCGGCGGCTGCTCGATGGATTTGCTTCTGGAAAAACAGGGGTGGAATTGGCTCGGGAGCTGGGGATCACGCCAGCTCAGGCCCAGCAGGCCCTGCAAAGAGTGCTCGATAGCCTTCCCAGTCTTGCAGCAGAGATGGAACACGGCAGCGGTTCTGCAGAAAGTTTGGGACTCGTGGCAGCCTGGCGGCCGCTCTACGCCTGGATTCAGGCGGTGTCAATTCGGCATCCCCAGCTCAACTGGCTGCCTGTGGCTTTCGTATTTGCGGCCGGATCTTTGGAAGAGGTTGCCTTCCGAAACGCGGCCCAGCGCCTCCTTTTTGGGATGGGTCTGCCGACCCTCATGTCCGGGTCTGGCCTTCTCTATGTCCTTGGTTTTGCCTTGCTATTTGCCACGGTAGTTCATTATTCCGGCGTTTTCCAGGGGAGGAAAACTGAAATTTCTCCCGTGAGATGGTACGCATTCTGGGCGCCGGAACGAGCGCGCCTTTTCGCAATGGCTTTGGTTTTGGGCGTCTTGCAACTAACCTTTTCGCTTAATTCGTTCCCACAACTGGTGCTTTTAGGGATTCTGCATGGCTCGGCGGCCATGGCGGCTCGTCTGGACGCTTCCGAGACCTCGGGCGAGCGGCTGGCCGCCAAGCTCAGTTGGATTCTTCGGGATACGCCATTCATCAGGAAAAATTCAGCTGCCTTTCCATCGTCACCAAGGAATGTCTCTATCGAGGCGGCTATCCGTACCTTGGAGCGTGAGCTGTCAGATCGAACCCTGACCACGAGCCGGTTCAGAAGCGCCTTGGCTGAGAGATTGGATACCGATCTCGTCAAAGCAGCCACGTGGTGGTCGCTCGGTCCAGCCCTCTTGTGCGGCCTTCAGAAATGGGTGGGGGGAAGCCTCGATGGGGAGTTCGCCGCCGTGCAGATAGTCTTGGTCTCGGCTTCCACCCGATCGAAAGGAATGGCCCTGATCAATGCGCTGCGTTTCCGTTCGGCGAATCGAACATTGGTTTTGGTTTGCGCTAATCACACAGATCAAGAAGAGATGAAACGTTTTGCGAATGGTCTCCCGCAAGTAGAAGTGGTTTTCGGTGGAACGGCGTTTTCTGGCTCGGAGTTGGCCGGAACCCTTGTTCTGGGTCCGGCGTCTCTGGAAAGGCTGTTGGTGCGTGCCCTTCGAGGGCGGTCTTCCATCGGGGCCACGCTGTGGATGCCGAAAGATGTGCTGCCTTTCATGATTAATCTGCCCAAGGGCTCAATTTTTCGGGAGATGGCTTTCATTAGTCTGTTCGGTTCCAGGGCTGTCGCTATAAGCGCCGCAGCCCTAGATCGTCTCTTTTCAACCGCGAAATTGCTCGCGGATCAGGTCTAAAGGCCCTAACCCCGCCTCTAACATGCTCCCGGCGGAACTTTAGCTGTAAAAAGGAGTTAGAAATGGAAATGGCGGACTTTAAGAAAAGGCTTCAGGAAAATATCCCGGGCGATTTTTATGTGGATTCTCGCTGCATCAATTGCGGAAATTGCCGCGAGCTAGCGCCTGGCGTCTTCGGAGACTCGGGCCGGTATGCTTACGTAAAGTCCCAGCCCCGCAATGCCACAGAAAGAAGGGAGGCGCTGCAAGCGCTGATTGCGTGCCCAGTAGCTGCGATCGGCTCCCGAAATTCGGATCGGCGGCCTGTAATGGGAGATTTTCCAATGCCGATTGAGGACACCGTGTCATACTGCGGCTTTAACTCTGCGGAATCATATGGAGGATCAAGCTATTTCATTGAACATCCGCATGGAAACTGGCTTGTTGATTCGCCGCGGTTTGTCCCGCACTTGATCAAACGATTCGAGACTCTGGGAGGGTTAAGGTACATCTTTCTTACTCACAAAGACGATGTTGCCGAATCCGAAGAATACGCTCGTCACTTTAAGGCCGAGCGAATCATCCATGAGGCGGATCGCATTGCCGCGCCAACGGCCGAGATTCTGCTTCGCGGAACGTCGCCGGTGGAACTGGTACCGGGTTTTAAGATCATTCCCGTCCCGGGGCATACGAAAGGCCATTGCGTCCTTCTATATAAGGAGAAGTTTCTGTTCACGGGCGATCACTTAGAATGGAATCCAGAGGAGAACTCGTTGGGTGCCTATCGGGACTACTGCTGGTATGACTGGCAGGAGCAAACCCGCTCAATGGAAAAGCTTTTGCCCTTTCGCTTTGAGTGGGTCCTTCCGGGCCATGGTCATCGCCATAGGGGAACCGTTCAGCAGATGCGAGCCGAGGTTCAGCGACTGGTAGAAAAGATGAAACAACCGGCTGTTTCGTACCTCTCTGAACGGCTATGATCCACGCATTGAAAGGCCGGGGGTGTCTTGATTAAAATCCCCCCAAAAGAGAAAATAAAAGACATAATGACGATGGCGAAAGATTATCGCGCGTGTCGGTTAGCCGCGGGGACAGCCTCGCGGTTTTTTCATGCCCAGGAGGGGCCTAAATGACGAAGATATTCGTAGGAAGTTTGCCGTTTGATACAACAGAAGACCAGCTTCATGAGATGTTTAAGGCCTTCGGCCAGGTCGCAAGTGCGAAACTGGTAACTGACAGAGAAACTGGGCGATCCAGAGGATTTGGATTTGTTGAGATGGCCAACGATGCCGAAGCCCAGGCGGCCATCCAGAAACTGAACGGAAGCAACGTCGGCGGTCGCCAAATTGCCGTCAATGTCGCGCGCCCGATGGAAAAGAGAGATGATCGGGGTGGACGCGGCGGAGGGGGAGGATTCGGCGGCGGCGGAGGCGGACGGGATAAGGGAAGAGGCGGAGGCGGCGGCGGCTTTAAACGCTGGTAAGCCCGTCTAGACTTGTCGGCTTCGCCCACATCAATTTGTGGGTTGCGGGTTTGAATTTCTAACGTTTCTAATTAGTTGGAAATCGGCCGTCTATGTCGTTTCTGGAGTTCGACGCGAATATAGACAGGTGTTGTCTCCTTGAACTATGTTCGGGGAGGCCAGACCCATGAATCCGAAGTCCTTTAAGAACGCCCCGCAGACTGCACTGCCATTTTTCTTGAAGACGTTCTCGCTTCTTTTTTCTATCTCGCTCACCATCCGTAGGCTACCCGCAGAGCGCTGAACGCAAAAATCTGTTCACGCCCGATCCAAACCACTCCCTTCCATGCAAAGTGTAGTGAACCAGAGAGCTCACAAGCCGTATTATTGGGAGGAGTTCCTATGACCAAGAAATCTAAAAAGCCCCCCAGATCCCGTCGGTCGGAAAAGAGAACGACTTCAAAGGTCACTGCCGTAATAGGTGACCTCAAAAACCTATTTCAAGACATGCTCGAGATTTTCGAGGAAGATATCATCGAGAGGCATTAAAGAAATTGCGAAACCGAGACTTCTTGCTGGGTGCGGGACTAGGGATAGCAGCAGCGTTTCTCTTTGATCCGAATCGTGGTCCCCAAAGACGGGCTGCGGCTCGAGAGAAGTTTGTGAATGGGCGCCGCCTTCTTTCGGAAGCCTCCGGAAGGACCTGGGAGAAGCTGACAAAAAAAGCCAAGGGGATTTTTCTCGGTGTGACTGCGAACCTGCGGCTCAACGATTGGGACGACGAAATCGTAACGGAAAGAGTTCGGAGCCGCGTGGGCCGCGTCGTTCGCCACCCAAGGGCATTGCGCGTCTCAGCCCGCAACGGCAGGATAGTGCTTATGGGCCCCATCTTGAAGGGAGATTTGGAGAGCGTCCTTCATGTGGCCTGCCAAGTAAAAGGGGTCCAAATGATCGACAATCAAATGGAGATTTACGACGAATCGGGGGAGGTGCCCGGTCTGCAGGAGAGCAAGCGCCGCAGCCGTCAGATGGAGCGAAGACTCAGTCCCTGGTCTCCGTCCGTTCGTTTTCTAGTAGCAACTGTAGGGTTCAGCATGATTATTAACGGTTTTAAGAAGCGGTGGATTACCTTACCTGTGGCATTGGCCGGCCTTGGCCTCATGCTCCGCGGGGTTTATAACTTGCCGGTGGGGCGTTTTTTGAGTCAATTTCTGCGCCCTATTCCTTCTAACTGAACACAATTCTTTAATACAGACCTACCTTAAGAAGCATCTTTAATTCGGATTCCCAAACGCCTGCCCAGGCCTCGTTGCAGGGAAAAACTCAAAAAAGTATACTAACAAGCTGAGTTCTATCGTCCCTTTCAAGCTACCTCGAATTTATGGCTGTCGCAGCGACCGAAACCCTTCGCGAAAAAATCGCGGTTCTGAAAAAGAAACGAAACGCAGTGATTCTTGCCCATAATTACCAAATTGGGGAGGTCCAAGACGTTGCGGATCTGACTGGGGACTCGTTGTTGCTTTCACAGAAAGCGGCCGCGACAGACGCCGACATAATCGTATTCTGCGGGGTCCATTTCATGGCGGAGACCGCCTCGATTCTTGCCCCCGAAAAAAAGGTGCTCATACCAGACCTCCAGGCGGGCTGTTCGTTAGCGGCAACGATCACCGGCGAAGATCTGCGTCGGTGGAAGGCACAGCATCCCAATGCAGTGGTGGTGACTTATGTGAACTCCTCGGCGGAAGTCAAAGCCGAATCGGATTATTGCTGCACGTCCTCCAATGCGGTCAAAGTTGTTGAGTCGGTGCCTCCCAATCGGGAAATTCTTTTCGCGCCGGACATGTATCTGGGGCAATGGGTGCGGCAGAAAACCGGTCGCAAAATACATCTTTGGCCCGGATCCTGCCATGTTCACCACTTGATCAAGTCGGAAAACATTCAAGTTTTAAAAAAGAAGCACCCCGAGGCTGAAGTGCTCCTTCATCCCGAATGCGGTTGCATGTCTGGGTGTCTCCCGCTGGCGGACCGTGTTCTTTCCACGGAGGGGATGATTAACCACGCTCACGACTCCCCGAAGCGCGAGTTTGTAGTGGGGACCGAGACTGGAATTTTACACCGTATGAAGAGGGACAATCCCGGGAAGAAGTTTTATCCTACAAATGTCGATGCGGTTTGCGAATTCATGAAGATGATCACCCTTGAGAAGGTCCTGTGGTCTTTGGAAGATCTAAAATACGAGGTCAAAGTGCCCAAGTCCATCGCCGATAAGGCGCGGCTGGCCATTGAGCGCATGGTCGCGATTAGCTAGGAACTCTTAGGTAAAATCTTTGTTTATGACATTGAAGCCAAAGTATTTCACGATTGAGGACGCCGAGACTCTTCTTCCGAAAATCATGGAGATCATGACGGCGGCGCGAGAACTTAAGAAGATTATTGAGGAGAAGGTGGACGCCTGGAGGAAAATCCAAAAGACCATCACCGAGTCCGAAGAAGCTGTCGTTCGGGGGCAAATCGACTTTATGGCTTCGCGGCTTGAAACCCTCGTGGGAGGGATTACAGAGTTGGGATGCTTCCCGAAGGATTTAGATCAAGGTTTGGTGGACTTTCCTGCTCGAGTTGATGGAGTTGAGGGTTATCTTTGCTGGAAGTTTGGCGAACCAAAAATTAGATTTTGGCATAGACTGACCGACGGATACGCAGGTCGGAAGCCACTCAAGAAAGAGGCCTAGAATGAAAATCGACGCATCGACGATTGATCGACCGGGGGCGCTTGAGCCCATGCAGATTGAGGGGCTGGTAAAGAAAATCCTGGGAATCCTCGGCGAAGATACCGATCGGGAGGGTTTGGTAAGAACTCCAGCCCGGGTAGCCAATTCCCTGGTTGAGCTCACGAGCGGCTATAAGGTCAACATTGATTCTTTGATCAACCGGGCTGTGTTTCAGGAAGATTATAATGAGATGGTTGTCGTTAAAGACATCCGGTTTTACTCGCTCTGCGAGCACCATTTGCTTCCTTTCTTCGGAACGGCTCATGTCGCCTATATTCCAAATGGAAAGATCATAGGTCTTTCGAAAATCCCGAAATTGGTGGACGTTTTTGCCAAACGCCTACAGGTCCAGGAACGGATGACCATGCAGATTGCAGACACGCTGCGAGAGAAGCTTCAGCCTTGGGGCGTGGGCGTCGTCGTTGAAGCCCGCCATCTCTGCATGGAGATGCGAGGCGCAAAAAGCAAGGATTCACCGACGGTGACTAGCGCCATGCTGGGCGCGTTCCATGATGACGCCAGAACTCGCAAAGAGTTCCTGGCATTCATCGACAAGTGACCGTCCGAAGCATCCGGGCGTTACTCTTCGATCTTGATGGGACTTTGATTGACTCCCGCGAAGACTTGGCCGCATCGGTCAACTACGCTCTACGAGCCGTAGGCGAGCCACCCCAGACTCGGGGTGCCATTGTCCGCCATGTGGGAAATGGAATGCGGACGTTGCTGGCGAATGTTCTCGGCAAAGCCGATGAGGCCACCCTCACTGATGCCATTTCAGCATTCCAAGACCACTACGGAGCTCATTGCGTCGACAAAACGACGACTTATCCGTACGTGGAGGAGACCTTAAAGCGGGTGACTGAAGCCGGCCAAAAGACAGCAGTGGTGACAAATAAGCCCAAGGGGTTTGCAGATAAGATTTTAAATGCATTGAAATTGAGGCCTTTTATCGAGGTTGTGGTTGGGGGGGATACGGTTTCCGAAAGGAAGCCTCACCCAGCCCCTCTTCTTGAAGCAGTAAAGGATTTAGGCGGAGCGATCGGATCAACCCTGATCGTGGGAGATGGGATCCAGGATATTAAGGCCGGGCAAGCGGCGGGGATTGCGACCTGCGTAGCCCGGTACGGATTCGGGTTTACACCCGAGGTTTTGTCTCTTAAGCCAGATTTTTCGATCAGTGATTTCGGCAAACTAAAGGAGATTGTTCTATGACGTTGACCAACGAGGAAGTCCTACGATACTCAAGGCACTTGATTTTGCCAGAGGTCGGAAAGACAGGCCAGGAGAAACTCAAAGCTGCCCGCGTGATGTTGATTGGCACGGGAGGCTTGGGATCTCCGAACGCTCTCTATTTGTCGGCGGCCGGCATCGGGACGATTGGACTTATCGACTTTGACGTGGTGGACCACACCAATCTCCAGAGACAGCTTTTGTTCGGATCGGATCAGGTCGGAGTCCCCAAGGTCGAAGCCGCGAAAAAGAGAATCCTCTCCCTTAACCCGAATACGGTTGTAAAGACTTACAACGAGAAACTCTCCAGCAAGAACTCGATGGAGATCTTCAAGGACTATGATCTCATTATCGACGGAACAGACAATTTTCCAACGCGTTATCTGGTCAACGATACCTGCGTGTTCTTGAATAAGCCGAATATTTACGGAAGCATTTTCCGGTTCGAAGGTCAGGCGACTGTGTTCAAGCCTAAAGATGGACCTTGTTATCGTTGCCTTTACCCAGAACCTCCGCCGCCAGGGGAAGTTCCTTCATGCGCTGAGGGGGGTGTTCTCGGTATTCTGCCGGGATTGGTCGGAATTATTCAGGCTTCGGAAGCGATCAAGTACTTCCTGGGAAAGGGCGAGCTTTTGATCGGTCGCTTGCTTCAGATTAGCGTCCTCGACATGACCTTCCGGGAAGTTAAAATTCGAAGAGACAAAAACTGCCCTGTTTGCGGAGATCACCCAACGATTAAAGCGCCCATTGACTATGAGCAGTTCTGCGGAATTGGGCTCGGCCTGGAAGCACCCGTCGCGAAAACCGACGACGTTCCGGAAATAACCCCTGTGGACCTCAAAAAACTTCTGGACGCCAACGGTAAAAAAGTCAACATCATTGACGTTCGTGAGCCGTATGAGTTTGAGATCTCGAGGATTCCTGGGTCGAAGCTCATTCCACTGGGCGAGCTCATGGACCACGTGAACGAGCTGGACTCGAGCCAGGAGTATATTATCCATTGCCGCTCGGGTGCGCGTTCGGCCAAAGCGATCCGGCAATTACAACAAATTGGATTCAAGAAGTTGAAGAACTTGGCTGGCGGGATCAATGCCTGGGCCGATGTGGACCCGACTGTGCCAAAATACTAGCATCCTCAATCAGTCGGTGGTGCGGTACCCAAGTGGCTAAGGGGAGAGTCTGCAAAACTCTTATTCGTCGGTTCGAATCCGACCCGCACCTCGTTTGAAGTCCATGTCCAGTAACCGTTTGCAGATGACGTCCACCCAAACCCCTCAAAAAATCGATTTAAAGTAAAAAAACGCCCTTTTTGCGGTTTTAGCCCGCCTTTTCGCTCCAATCGTTCACAACTTGTTAATAGGTTCTTAAGGCATTCTTAAGAATGGCTTCTTACACTATTAGCAATGGGAATCGGGAACTTCATCCTTCGGAAATTCAGACCGGGCGTTTGCTGCCTTCTCACCGGCATTCTTACCTATGAAAGCGTCGCCACTCCTTTGGCCGAAGCCTCTCAATACAAGACTGTTTGGTCGGATCGGAAGAGAACCAAGTTAGCCTCTCTGCCGATGGGAGATCTGACGCCGAGTTCGATTCTCCAGCAGCTTCCCACGCTACGCTCATCGTTGGGCCAGAATGCTTCCTCGGCAGCCCTCTCCCAGAATGCCAGCACCCTTCCCGAGGGATTGCGCAAATTGCTCCAGTCCGTCAGCCCAAGTGCGGGCGTCGTCAGGGAAGTCTTTCCTGGAACCGGATCTTCGAGCTCGTCGGTACTCTTGATCCAGGATATTCACCTTAACGAAGAAGCCCAAAAGAATATCGCACGTATTTTGGGGCAGCTGATCAAAGATGGCCAAGCTGGTTTGGTTGGAGTCGAAGGAGCTTTCGGCGCGTTCAACTTCAACCGCCTGAGACAAGTTCCGAATACCAAACTTAAAATCCTTCTGGCATCCGCTTTTCTCCACGAAAACTTAATTGGAGCGCCTTCCTTTGTCGGGATCACCGCGACGAACCGATTGCCATCTTTTGTCGGAATTGATGACCGGGCTGTTTACAGGCAAAACGTCCAGGCTTACCTGAGTGCTCTCCGTCAGTCTGATAGCGCTGCGGCATTGCTGGGGTCGCTGAACAACCAACTCTCCCGGATGAAATTAAAGATTTTCTCATCGAACATGAGAAAGTTTGATGAGCTCCGCGAGGCGCATGCCGCCGGCCGAATGGCTTTTGGCAAGTACGTCAAAGAGCTGGTCGCCTACGATTCCGCCTCCGATCCGGTCATCGAGCAATTCTTGCGAGCGTACCAGATGGAGTCGTCCCTGGATTTCGCCCGTGTGGAGATCGAACGACGGCGCGTTCTTGAGAAGCTGACTCACAAGCTCAGCACCGAGCAGATTTCGGAACTTTTGAGATTGAGTCTCGCCTACCGCACCGGTGACATTGGCTTTTCCGTCTATTACACGAACTTGAAGCGCCTCTGTGAGCAGCAGAATATCGATCTCGCAGTTACTCCCTCGTTCGATAACTACATCCATTACGTGCTGCTTTCGGAGGGAATAAATGCCGGGCGCCTGTTCGACCGGATTGGAAAACTCGAAGAGCGAGTTGAAAACCGGCTCGCCAGTAGCCCCACCGAACGCCGACTGGCTTTTCTTTGCGATCATGCCCGTTTGACTGAACGGCTTCTAAGGTTTGAGCTGACCCCGGAGGAATGGGCGAGATACGCGGCCTTCAAACCTGACCACGAATTGGCAATCGGGAATTACTTTTCAGTGTCAGCCGGCCTGCTTTTTCCCTTTGAGGAGTTTTACAAGAAAGCCGATGTTCGAAGCGAAAGCATGGTTCGCTATCTGCGCAATCAAAAATCTTCCGGTAATAGGATTCTGATCGCCGGCGGTTTCCATGCTCCTCGTTTGACGGAGCTACTTCGCAAGAACAATATTCCTTATGCAGTCGTCTCTCCAAGGTTGACCCGGGTTGCCAGCGACGCCGGTTCGGCTTACCTTTCCGTCTTCGCGCAGGAGAAGACCCCGTTGGATCGGCTTTTCGCCGGTGAAAAGCTTTTTATTAATCCGAGTGAACTTGCCGTAGGAACGGCTGATCCGAAGGCGGCAGCCCGGGAACAGAGTTTGCTGGTGTTGGGCGACGCCCTCGACAAGCCAGAGCCATCCGTTGGGGAGCAAATTGAAATTCCCGGACTCCTTCCTCTTCCAGTCCAAGTGGAAAGAGGCGATGGCCTTGGGCAGGGTGGACGGGTTTGGTTTTCGATCACCCTTCCGGTGTTTGGATTTGTGCGGATCGTATCATCGCCTGTCTCGTACGCGGGTTGGATCGCGAGAAGGATCTTTGGAGCGCTCGCATCGCTCCGTGTGGCGACCACGACTTCGGCCGTCATCACTTACGTTGTAAAAGAGCCGATTTTTGAGCAGGTGAAGAGACAATTCCTGCCCTCCGTGCTCTTCCCTACGACGGTGCTCTTGATCACTCATGCATTGGGGTGGGGACTTCCAGCGCAATTGCTGGCTGGAGCCGCCGCTGGAATCTGGGCCATCGAAAAAACCGTTGGCGCTTATGTCGAAGAGGAGCACGCCGGCTATTCGGATTCCCAAAAAAACCAACTGCAGATCACCCTGAGAATTTTCGGCTACCTAAGCCTTCTCGTGCTTCTGATCGGCTATCCCGGATTTCTCCAGGCCCTTTCCTTTTCCACGATTTCACCGCTGGTTCCTCTGGCGAGTTTGACCATGAAATCCCTTGGGGCAGGCATTGCCGCCCATGGGCTCTTGAATGGACTCGCCATTCGTTGGTCGGCCATTGTCCCAGCCTCCGGAAGCAACGCCCGAACAGGTCTCTTTGCCCGGCTTTTCGGCTCCAGAAACCCCAAGCCCAGCCCTCGGCGTCGGGAAGGCTCCCGGCTTGGGCTCGAACAGCTTGAATCCCGCTCCATGCTTTCGGGTAATCCACTCCCTTCCATTCACATTCCCGCCATGGTCGACACGATGCATCAAAGTGAAGTCCGGGTTCAGCAGCCAATCACACCTCCAACACAGGATGTCGGCCCAACGATTTTGTTGAATCCTGTTTCAGGTTCCAATAAGAGTGTCGTGGCTACGGGCATACCAATGCCGATTTCGCAGACCTTTGGCACGATTCATCCGGTTATCTTTGGCGCCGAGGATCTTCCGGCAAATACCGAAGTCAGGCTGGATGAATATACCCGCGACAGCCAAGGTAACCTCCGAGAAGTTGGTGGAAGCCCTTGGGAGTCGGTGGATGCATTTCTGACCGATGCCTACTTTGCCCGTGATCCAAGTGCCACGGATCTTTCCCTTCAACTGGCGTCGGTCGGCGCCAACGGGCAACCTCATCCCGAGGACTTTCCTCAGTCGTCAGCTGAGGCTATTTTCGTTCAGACACCAGCGACAGGCGCCCCGGTCCAAACTCTCTCCTCTCGTATCATTGACACGACGGATCCGAGTGGCCGGCCAACGACTACCCTAACCCATCCCTTCTCAGAACTGCAGGGCAACCACCAATTTGTCGATGTGCAATTTGCCGGAACTCTTCCGAGTGTGACTGTTCCGGCGGGGGACACGATCGGGGTGCGCGTCGTGACTATCAACACCGACTCGGCCGGCAATCCCATTCTTGGTCCGGCTACCGATTTGTTGACCCCATCGCCATTCAATGTGGGATACACAATTCCCTTTGAAGGGCATTCCGATGTCGGCCTCCTGTACTATTCGGTCGAACCGAATGGCAATGAAATTCCTATGTTTGGCTCAAACGCAATTCCAGCCACTAAAACCTTCGTGGACGCCGCCCCCAATGGAATCGTCACGCCGCTCAATGCGCTGCCCCTGCAGCCTACGGCGAATGGCGCGCTCGGCACACCGCTCAGCCCCTCAGATAATGGAAAAACCGTAAAAATCGAAGTCAACATCCCGCCAGGGACCTTCGCCCGCGACATTTTTACAGAACCGGTGAGCATTAATGGCCAGACCACGCCTGAACCATTCCTGGCAACGAATCAAGTGACTGGAATTCATCAGGAAATAATTCCGGTTGGCGCCACCGGACTCGGAGTTCAGTTGGAAGATCGGCAGTTCAACCCCCTTTCTAAGGCTCAGCAACCGACAATTGGTTGGGCCGTTATCAGTGCCGCTCTCGGAAGCAGTATGCCGGCCACGCCCGTAGAAACGATATTTCTCACCCCTAACAAAGAGGGATCCGCCTGGATCGGGAGATTGGACCCTTCCATGGCAGGTGAACAGATTTTGGTGCAGGCGCCGACTCTTCCTGGCGAGGCAAGCGAACGGTTCGTTTTCGGAGGCGTGTCGAATGGTCAGCCGATTCCTTTGGATGGTACCCGGCCGCTTGCACCCGGTTCTCACAGTGTCGTTATTCCCCGCGGAGCTACCGTCATTGAGGTCGTCGCGGATGACGCTTCCTCGGCACAGCTTCCGGTAAAAGGCGCGGCCTGGGCTCCCGTCGCAAACCAGTTTCCGGGAGTTACACCCGATCAGACTGATCCGGCATTGGTCGTCAACTACGCCGCTGACGGGACGGCGACCGTGAACGTTCCTCAAGACAATCTAAACTCCGGCTCTGTCGTTAATTTTCAACTGAACACCCTCGCCACGGACGCCCAATTCGTGCGCGTGACGATTAACACGGCCGATGGAAGTATTCTGGCCTCGGACCTGATTCCTCTTTCGAGGTTGGCCAATTTTGATTTCCTTCTGACAAATCTCAATCGCGCCGGCCAAGGCCCGACTCTCGGAAATATCAAGAGCTTTTCTTTTTCGTGGTTCTCCGACGCCAAGGGGACTCCGGCCAAAAACCCTCCTGGTTTG
>Ga0207121_1040_pt1 | contig 29543 bp, 1 predicted proteins | sample Alteio_BWMinHeat_41_FD_153513 | JGI IMG/M metagenome (GOLD analysis project Ga0207121, IMG submission 153513) | Enriched cells from forest soil in Barre Woods Harvard Forest LTER site, Petersham, Massachusetts, United States -... | ecosystem: Environmental > Terrestrial > Soil > Temperate forest >... | reverse complement strand
CAATAGTGGAGTGATGTTAATTTTCTGAGCCCAGGACGAGTAAGCTGGATTTTTTAGGAAGGCTTCGATCTTTTGAGTCGCAGCCGCATTGTCTTGATCCAGGCCGAACACGGGAACTTCCATTACCGCGCTTTGTGACAAAGCAATGGCCAGTTCGCGAAGTGACATCGTCGGGAAAACCGGACCATCCGTCAAAGTCAAAAACCGCAATGCACGGCCGGGTTCAATCTCGAAATTCCCGCCAGGGCTCTCATGGATCTTATGAGCTAGAACGTGCTCAGTCTCTTCTGCTTTGGGCGCCAGGAAATTGTGGGCGAACTCGTTTACTTTTCCGGCAAAAACAACCGTCTTCACGCCAGCTTCAGTGTCAACATGGATCGTTGGAGCACCGCCCGTCGAAAATGAAGCCCGATTGGTTTCTTGACTGGCGAATCGGTGCTCAATCCCTCCCGCATGGCCGGAAGCAGAAGTCGACGTTTGGGTCGCGGCGAGATAATTAACTGGAGCCGCTTTTGAAATGACCGGCAGGGACGATAGGGCGGCAGCCAGCAGCAGTCCGGCCGTCTTTGAGCGAATTGCTTGTCCTGCCCAGCTTGCCACTCGTTGGGCGATATCTCGAACGCTCGGCAACGACCGCGTTCCGGGAATCCCGAAGGCCTTGGAGCCGCCTGAAGAATCGTGCGGTAAGGGCAACACGGGCTTCAGATTTTGCCCGTCCCAGGAATACCTCTCAAACGATAGAGGGTATTCAAACTCCGATTGAGGAACCGCAAGCGGCCGATACCCCGACTCTTCAAAAATAGCAGGTTGCCATCCGCTCGCCTGCCCGTCTTCCACAAAGAACATCGCTTCGACATCTCCACGCGAGTTCCGATCGACATAAAGGTTTGCAGTGGAGGCAGGTTCACCCGACGAAAGTTGATCGAGCGCCGTGCGGGCTGCGTCGCGAAGCGCCTGCCAATCGGCCGGCGAATAGCCGTGCATCGAGTAGGGATCTTGGAATTCCTGAATTAAGTACGACAAAACCTCACGGGGATGATTGTGGGGACTTCCCCCCGACAGAGCCAACAATCGCTCCGTGAGGGGCTGAGTGGCGGGCGGATCCTGCGGCGCAGGTTCAGCGTTCGGCAGTTCTGAAGCTAAAGGGATTCTTTCGACGGCCGGAGGAATCGGTTGCGTTTCCCGATCGGTTCGGTCCTGGAAGTCCAGATCCTTTTCTCCGGTCGATCCCGGAATGAAAGAATCTTCGTGAACAGCTTCTTCAGGAGTTACCCGTGCTTCCGTGTTCGCCGATTTGTGAGCGGGGTGGATAAACGGGTTGGCAATTCCGGCCACGCGGCTTAGGACGTCATAGTCTTCATCGCTGAAAAACCTTCCGACGTCAGTAATAGCCTCGGGACCGAAATAGCCGGGCAACGCGGATTCCACAGAGGCCGCCGCTTCCACCAACTTTGGCCGAACAGAGGCGTCCGCATGCTGAACGATTGCGTTCAGCCACCCTTGAATGTCAGAGCCGCTAACCCTGTTGTGAACGATGCCGAGTGCAAGGTCCTCGATCTCTTGCTTGGAAATACCGGCAGAAGAGAGAGTTGCGAAAATGTTCTGGAGTATTTCCGGCTGCCGGACCGCAATGGTTTGGGCTGTACTAGCCAGTTGAGACCCGGGACGCAGGTCCGCTACCGCCTGCGCGCGCGCTTTCCAGACCGACATTCCCGCCAGTCCGTTTAGTTCATTTCTAGTTCCCTGTACGGCCGACCCGGTGACTAGGTCGGCCGTTCCGTTCAAGAGAACTGTCTTGATTTCGTAATAGGCCTTGTGATTTTCACGAGCCAGGCTGCGAGTTTGGTCGTTGGTGCCGGCGTAATAGTCGAAAACGTTCTCTGCGGCTATGGGCTTCGGTCCCTGAGAATTCTGAACCTGGGCGGGAAAAGCCCGCTCAATGTTCTCCGGCGTTACAACTTCATATTCGGCCTCGAACTTATGGAGGGCGTCAAAGAACTCAAGAACATGGGATTCATCCTTTAGTGCGTTCAAATCGAATCCGGCAATGTCTCTGAACCGTTCAGGGTCAGATCGATCGAGAAAGCGGCTCACAATCTCCTCGGTTCTTTGCCGGCTGAAGCCGAATACCCTTAGTTGTAGAAAGAGAGATTGTCCCGAGTCGGCGTCCTGCCCGGCAGGAAGGGCCTTTACCAAACGACCGAGCGTCATTCCTTCTACCGCACCCAGTTGAACGAGCCCCGCTTTCAATTGATCGATTTGCCGGCTAATAGAACCGATCTGAATCCGCTGTACCATCGGATCCGATTCGTGGTCGTCCTTGAGGGCCGCGAGCTGAATTTCTGCTTCTGGTATCTTTGGGTCGGCCGATCTAAGGTCCGCTTCAAATCGGTCGCGCGTATCCTGTAATCCATAGATCGCGTTAAGCGTTTGCGATCTCTTCCACGGACGACCCGGAATGGTGTTCCAAAGACCGGCCAGAATGGGCTTTTTGGCGGCGTTGTCTTTCGCCAAACTCTGGGCGACAAGGCTGATCATGGGCAGCGCCACAGCTCCCCACCCCACAACCCCCATCGAGTAGGCCGCCAAGGCGCCCGCCAGCGCCGCCACGCCTCCGCCGCCCATAACCTTAAGCGCGCGGCTTTTCATGTCGTTAGCGACTTTTTCATCGGGATCATAAGCGGCCAGTTTTGCCAAGGTCACGCCAGCAAGTAGAGCTAAGGTCACCGGAATAGGGACTCTTCCGCTGCACGCATAAACGGCCAGACTTAGTCCCATGGCCGCAACATTGGCCATTTTCTGAACACCCGGGGACAATTCCGAAAAAAACGTTCCCTGTTCCCCATTTTGAATCAACGATTCCACGGCCGAGAGCGGATCGTCCGATTTGGCCACTGCGGACAGATCGCCCACGCTCACTTTTTTCATCAGGCGATCGCCTGACATTCGGCTGGCGAGGGACAAAATGTCGAGAACATTGGCTGCGGTCTGCGATGGGCGTGACAAACCACCGATTAAATCAACGAGGGGCAGAATCAGCCCGGTATCCGTAGAGCGCGCCAAATCCGACAATGAAATGTTTTGAATGCGGTTGATCGTCCGGTTCAGTATCCGGGCATCACTCCACGGGTTGGCCGCTTCGATCAGATTCGAAATCCGCGTCCAAAAATCGTTATTCGAAGAGTTGTGGCCGATTTGAGAATTGAGCAGGCGTTCGGCGCTTTGAGACGCCTTATCGCAAAGGACGGCTAGGTTTCCTAGACCGATGGGAACGGCCGTGTCGCGGGCCTTCATGACCTCCACGATCCCTGGGATGACGGCTAATCGATCGATAGCCGCGAACGACGAATCCAGCGCGTGGCCGCTGTCCAGGAGCCGCCGAACCGTCGGCGCGCCGGAAAATATCCTTTTTATTTGGTTTTTGTAATTGTCGCTTTCTGCGACGCCTCCTTCTGCGAAGGCGGCTCCCAATAACGCGAAAGCTGGAAGAATCTGGGGAGCCGAAAGATGCGCATCGGACAATTGGGTCGCTAACCCGACGGCGATTTGACCTGATCCCTGAGTCGCGGAACCGATTTCTTTGCCGAAGAGAAGAGCGACTCCCCGAAGAACTTTCAAGCGGTCCTCGTCTGAAAGGTTCAAATAGCCCACCGCCAAATTGGCCACCGCCTGACCGCGGGGTGTCAGCACATATTCTGTGGAGCCGTCGCGGTCCATTGAGCTAATGGAAAACACTCGTAACTCTTGAAGCCCCTTCTCAAGCTCCTGCGCGGCAGGTCCTCCCGCCGGTTCGCGTCCGCCCTCTTCGACTCTTCGAACCGCTTCGGATACGGTTCGCACGGCTTGGGGCTTTGATGTATGTCCGGCCGAAGTCGTGGCATTGAGACTTTCGATATCGATATTCTCGTAGCCTGCACGAAATTCGCCAACCGAAGAGGCAAGGACAATGGGCGCGTGCTCTTTGCTACCAGCCTTGAAATCCAGGCCACGATGCTCCCCGCTCGATGCACTGATCGGGCCACGATGCTCTTCATCCGTTGAATGGATTTCGCTCTCGAAATCGTCCCGGATTGAATCCATTCGTCCGCGGAGAATTGGATTGCTCTTTAGGGCCTGGTAAAAATCCGATTTCGGCTGAACCAAATCATAGAGGGATTCCATGGAGCTCTTATAGGCGCTTTCGAGAACGGCCGCCGTGCCTTCCGGCCCGCTGCTGTCCAGCGAGGCGTCGCCTTGCTTCGTCCGGTTTTGCCGAATGATTTCGTCCAGAATAACGTCGGTCTCTCCGGCTGAGGCGAATGGCAACATTTCCTTCAGTGTGTAATCCACAAAGCTGCGGCTCATGGACTTGGTTTCACGGACGATAGTATCTGTAATCGCGATTCGGTTATTTTCGAGCATTCTTGGCATGACCTCCGCCTGGGTGAGCGGAACTATGTCGTGGGAATGGTCTTCATTTTGGCCGCCAGCCGGTTTATAGTCTTCCAGTCCGTCTAGGTAAGTGATCTGTTCGTTCATTTTGCGCCCTCGGCCAGCCGCCTGCGCATAGTCAATTCCGTTACTGCGAGAATCGGCGATTTTGATGACCGCCCCGGTTACCTCGTCAAAGCTGGTGCCCGCCCGTTGCTCTCTAAGCAAACCGAAAATAGTGCCTCGGTCCTCTTCCGGTTCGCCGCTCTTCTGGTATTTCTTGGCAGTTTTAAAATCGATCACCCGTTTATCCGCTAGTGAATGGCTTCCCTCATCGTAATCGTAGAGCCACCATTCATCCTCAGCCCGGCCCGCAACGACGAGGTTTTTCCCTGCTTTCAAGGCCGCGGCCTTCAGGGCCTCGATAAATTCAGCCGGCATCCGGGATTCCGAAACCAAAACGAACATCAAGTGCTTTTGGTTCTTCGATAACCTGCTTTCCATCGCATGATCCACGACCCGAGACAACCCGACGTCTCTGGCCACGCCGAAGAAATTCTCTTTAAATTTACTGAAAGGACCCGACTCGCTGAGGAGTCGAGCAGTGGCCGCATCAAAGCGTTCTTTTAAACCTTCGAAGACTTCGGGAGAAACGTCTTGTCCGGAAATTAAGTTATGCAGATCTCCCAAAGTCTTGATCGCAACCTGCGCGTCCTTTTGCCCGGCGACGGCGCGATTGATATCTCCCTTCGTATCTGCGAGATACTTGGCAATGAAAGCCGTTTCGAAGTCCTTCCCGAACACGCCTGGGATGGGAACTCCGTCCGGCCCCTCGCCATCGAGAAGCCTCGCCTGCTGGAGCTCCCTGGTCACGCCTTCGCTTTGATAGCTACGGGCCACGTCTTTTGCGATGGGATTTATTTTGCCGTGTTCTCGCCTGTTAAAAAGAACATACTTGAGCTCCGCACCCCGAATCCCTTCCGATCTCACGTCGAATCCGTATCGGGACAGCAGCTCAATGGCGGCGGTGGTTCCCGTCAGGCCCTGGATCTCCCCGCCATTCCTGCGGATATCCCTCATGAATTTGAGGTAAATCGTGCTCAATGAATCAGGAGAGACCTGGACATCCTTCCATTGAATGTCGCGGACGCACTCTCCCAAGGCCGCGCTTATTTTTTCTCGCGCAACTCCGCCAACAGCGTCGTGATGAGCCTCTTCCGCCGCCCTTGCCGGATCCATGCCCCGAGACTTGAGCTCTTCTGTTCGCTCCTTGATCCAGGTGTCGCGAACGACATTCTCGGTTCCGACGATGCGAGCCGTGCCAGCGAGATAGGGATCGGAAAAGTGCATGCTTCCTTGCACAACGCTGTCGTGGGATGGTTTCAAAGGATCCTTTAGGATTCGCTCAAAGGTATCCGAAGCGGAGCCGTCCGCCGATCGAAAAAGTTCCAGCAACTTGTATTTGGCGGCAAAAGCTTCCAGCCGCTGGAAGCCCGTCAGAGTTGCAATCTCCTTCGGACTGATTCCAAAATAATTGGCCGCAAATTCTGCGTTTCCGTCGTCTTGTCCAAAATGTTTCTCGACGTACGTCTTAAAATCGCCTCGGGGTCCCGTTTGTTGGAGGTAGCCCGCGTATTCGTCAAAGAACGTGTAATCCGTTCCATAGGTCATTTTGTAACGGACCTGCGAATAGGCGTTCATGGCCTTGGCGAACTCCTCATACTGGTTTCCCTCGGCCTTGCTCGCCTCAAACTTCTCAAGAGACATTCCGTCGAACGCCGTTCGAACCAATCGGGCCATGACCTCTCGCGTAAATTTTGGAGCATCGACGATTTTCCCCCGGAAATCCCGCGACACGGCTCGATCGCCCAACTGATCAAGACCGGCTTTCGTGAAAGCCTCGTAGACCTTCTGGATCGCAGTGACCACCTGTTCGGGAATAGCGCCGTCTCCAACCCCCTCAATAAAAGCTTTGCCGAAGGCCAAATGCATTTCGTCTTGAATCACGAACGCGTTTTTGGTCAGTGCCTCATACTTGGCTCTGGCTTCGGCATTTAGCCGGATGGCTCCCAAACCGCCAAAACCAGCGCCATTGATGCTCAGGTCGATCACATCCGCATTTTCAATAGCAGCTAGTGGAGTTGATTCCAAGCTATCGATCTGCCTGTACTTCAATCCGGCCGCCTCGAAAATATTCGAGGCAGGAACGACCACTTTTTCGGTCTCTCCGGTCTTGGGGTTGTATCGGACGGTCTTAAGTTGGAGCGGAGTCTCCGATAGCAAAGGTTCACGAGCCTCGCCGAGTTTACTTTCCGTTGGAAACACCCGAAGAACACGTGAAAACCGCCCGCCAAATACGTCCCTGTTGAGAGCCGCCATTAACCCCGCCACATAAGGCAAAAGCGTATAGGTCTTTCCCGCACCGGTCGCGAATCCAAAGATCGAATCCCCGCTCTTCAACATCTGGCAGATCTGCTCAAGCTGAGCTGGGAAAAACTCCTCGAATTTCTCTGCCCCCTTTGTAGAGGCCTCGGGTTCCCGAGCCATCATGAAATCTCGAAAATTTGTAATCGTGGCGTTGGCCACGGCGACAAAGGCGCGCGCGTCCGGATCGCTTCCTACATAGGTGAATACGAATTCCCCTCTCTTGCCCTGTTTGGCCTCCTCTGGTCCCACCGGGCTTATCGATACTTTAATTTCTCCAGTTTGGAGCATCTCGCGGATCCTTGCGAGCGTGACCCTCATGTTGACCGTCTGTCTCAACTCCGGGTCGACTTTAACTTTAAGGGTCTTTCCATTGACAATATCGATCGTATCCCCATTTTCCATGTTGGCGAGGCGGCCGGCTAACTCCAATATCTGCGTGGAACTCAATGAGAAGATGAGCATGTCTCGAGGGTGAACAACCATCTCGGTTGCCACCTGAGTTTCAACAGATCTCCGGACATCTGCAGGCTCTTGGTTCGGATTGGCCTTCAATTCTTCATCGACTCGCCGGTCTACTTCAGCGTGAAACTGGGCCTTTTGGGTCTCGGCATACTCGATCTTTCCGGCTTGTGATGTCGAACCAAAAATCGGAACGGAAACACCCGCTCCAAACACCTCGCCCAAGTCAACCGTCCAATTTCCATCTTTGAGGGTTTGGACCTTGAGAATATGGGAGTCCTCGTTTTCGCCGATTCGAAAACTGCCGCCCTTTATTCCCTCATCGATAAGCGGATTTAGATCGGCAAAAGGAATGCCCGCCTGCGCAAGTCCGCCGAATATCTCAGCGGCTTTTGAACCTTGCAGCTGGCGCACGGCGGCTGCCCGAACGGGAATCGCGTAGTCTTCCTTCGCCAGCGATCTCAGCTCATTGGCACTCCGTCTGCCTTGCACGGAGCTCACCTGCGCTGAAATAACCTCTTCGGGCGATAATCTCACGATCCAGTCTTTCGGTCCTATTCCCAAATCCTGACGCGCTTTGTCCGGGACTGCGGATTTCGGCGCTTCGCCGCGTCCCTGGGATTGAACGATCGTCTCCACAGCGCCTGCCGACTCGGGCGTGCCGGCTTGAACCTCATGAAGCCCCCCCGGCCCAATGGCCACGATAGCTGGCCGTGCCGAATCACCTTTCTGATCCATGGCCCAACGTTGAATGTCGAGCCGATTCGAAACCACGCTGAGCGCCAAATTTCCAAGCTCATAGACCGTCTGAGGATTTGAAATTTCGTAATCATAGCCGTCGGGACCTTTAAAGCGGAACGTGGACGAGCCCATGTCGGTCCGGGCGGAAAGATGCTCCAGGAGCGGTGTGGCGTAGCGGAGAGCATCCATTCGGCCGTTCGAAGTCATAGACCGAACGAATCCAGCCACCCGCTCGGGAAGCCGCTCCGTCCAGCTCTCCGAAGAAGCGCCCTTTTGAAGGGTCTCCGCATAGAAATCGCGTATGCCGTCGACTTTTTTACTCGAGGTGGCCAGAAAACCGGCCGCGCGAATCAAATTGCGCCGATTCGACTCTTCCGGCGTGGCCTGGTGAGTTCCGAAAAAAGCTACCGTGCGGCCATCGGCAAGACGGACAGTGTGATAGGAACCTTCGGGCAGAAAACCGACCGACTGAGCGGCTTTCTCCGATTGAAATTCAAAAGCGCCGAACGTGTGAATATTGGCGGGAAGAATCACGAACTTTTGTAACGCTTGGCCGGCAAGCCGGGAGCCAATCGAAGACGACCTGGCCCATTTGCCCGCAAGCTCATCGGCTCCCGCGAATTCGCTGAGCGTTGTTCCTTCCCGGGTGTAGTGGAAGAACGGACCCATTTCGAAGATACTCTTGAGCGTGGACAAAACGTGCTCCCCAATGGGCCTGTTGTAGTCTGGCTTCTCGATGAGGCCAATGGCGGCAAGGGTTTGAGCAATCGCTGGCACCCAAGTCAACGGATTGACAAGGCCATGCCATCCCCAAAGCTGCCTGCTGCTGGGAACCGAATTGAGAATCCCTTCGAAAGCGGCCATCGACAATGCGGGTGCCGTGCGGTATTTCCAAGCGAAAGCAAGTTCGCCGCCTGGTACTCTTGAGGCTTCTGCGACTTCCGGCCAGCCCGTCACCGCCTCCCCGGCGCCTCCAGACAGAACGCCCAGGAAAGCGCCCTGCCGCGTTGACCGGTCCGCGTGGTCCAAGAATGGCCGGCCAGCCTGCAAATTGTCCATTCCGTTATAGACCACGGAACCTCCGATGCCGGCACCGGCGTTTCTCAGGAGCCTCGCCCCTCCCGCGAAAAGAATCTCCATGCGTTTTCCGATCCAGCTTCGCTCTCCCCATTTTTCCAGTGCCTCGGCAATTGTTGCACCCGTCTCCGTCCCCTTAAAAACGGCGGACAACCGGAGCACCGTATACGCCACCGCGGCGGTTCCCGCTCCCTTCAACATGGATTGCAACGTGTCCGCGACGGCGTGCCCAATTGAATCGTGGCGTATTTTTCCAGACTGGATGTCGCCAATGAGGGAAATAGCGGCGCCTGTTCCGGCCACTGCCGAATATTGCCGAAGAAGGTATCTCGCCGCCGAGACTCCTTCGCCTCCCTCTTTTGAAAGTCCAAAATACTTTGCGGCGGGCTCTAGCCGGCCGGCGGCGGCCGCCCATTTGCCTCCCGCCGCCGGAAGAAGCCAACTTGCCTCGCTGATAACAGCCGCCACCGTTGCGTCGCTGAGTTGTCCGCGGGTCTTGTCCGTCAGTCCTTGCTGCTGAAGCGTCGTCAGCGCCTGGCCCCACTTTTCGGCCGCCTCGTGACGGAAATAAATAGTTCCGGCCGCTGAAAGCGCATTCTTAACGCCCTGTACTGAAGCCGCGCTCTTCAAACCTTGCAGGACTTTTTGACCGAAATTCAGGCCTTGATAGATTCCGCGTGCCGACTCGTAAACCTCTGCCGTCCTATTAATGTAATTGGCAAATTTCGCAAGGAGGACGACGTCTTTGGCCGCCTCGGCAAATTTGGGGAGATTCACCAGAGTTCGCAAGCCGCCCGTCACTACTTTTCCTCCACCGAACGTCAGTACGTTTAACGACTGCTCGGCAACTACGGGAACGAGTTCCAGAGCATTGTGGGCCGCCATCCAGCTGTTAAGTCCCACAAATTCCCCCACGCCTTTATCGCCCATGCGCAGAATGTGGAGGAAATCGCCGGACCGCTCTCCAACCAATTTATGAGCGGCGTCCAAGCCAAGCGGATCGGCCTTTGTGTCCGAAATGATTCTGCCGCTTTTCATGTCCGCAACCGTTTTGTCCATCCAGGCATTTTCGGACTGAATTTCGTTTGCCGAGATGTTCCAATGATCGTTGACCCAATCGTTGGCATGTGAGTGCCAGAGATGTGAGAACGATCCCAAACCGTCGACCACGTAGTAGGTAAAGGCTCCGGCCGTAGACTGAATGAGAAAATCTGAAATCCCTTGCATGGCGCTGCCGGTGGGGCGGTTGAAGGCACTAAATGTGAGGACGGGGTCGCTGAGAATCTGGTTCAGAGCCATCTTTGTGGAGACGTCAGTTCCGGTCCCCTTCTCAATAAAGGTTTGAATCCGGTTGACCGCCGCTTTGAGGTTGTATTCTGCCGAAGAAGCGCGGTCATCTCCTCGCGTCGTTTCGACGGCTAGTTGCTGTTCCTTGAGCAGATCGAATTCAGCGATCGTATTCCCCTTGTCGTCCATTTGGACGAATCTGCCTCTGTGGGTGCTGCTCTTATCTAAAGCGGTGTCCGTCTCCAAAACCAATTGGCCTTTAACGAATCGATCCTCGTGGTGACCTGGGGAGGTCTTAAAATGAAAAATGCCTGATACAAACTTCTGCTCATGGGTCCGATCTTGAAAGACAAGGGGTTCGTCATCCTTGGACTCATAAACATGTTGTTTAGTTGTTTGGATGAATTTGTCGGGCGAGGCGGGATCCGGTGTTTTGGTGTTGCTGTATGGGAGAAAAACCACGGATCTGTCGCGCAGAACGTTCGAATAGGTGACGACGCCGGGCGCCCCTGTTCCCGCGCTACTGGAGTGGGCTTCTTTTGCACCTTTGGCCGTGTAGTCGCCGATGCGCTGAAAATTCTGGCCTAAGGCGGCGAAACGAACTTGTTCCCCACCTTTGTAAACTTGGTCCGGAAAATCGGTATTGTGAACCTGATCGTCAATATCCTTTGCTTGTTCGTCTTCAGACTCCAGCCTTGTCTGCTTGGCCTGCAACAATTTGGCTTTGCCGCCCGACTCCCCCTCCAACACGTTCAATCGATCGGGATTGCTCATGCCCGCTAGCGAGTTATACGCTTGATTTATGATCGCGGTTCCAGGCAGAAACGCAATCTGATTTTCTTGCACGTAAAAGCGTCCCTTTACGAGAGATGCCTGACGGTCAATGTATTCGACATTGATTTTCTCGGCACGATCTGGAGCGCGGCCGGCGGCGCCGCTGACCTTGACTAAATTGAAGGAATCGCGATCCCTGGCGACAAAAAAGGGCTGGTTGAAGCTCTGCTCGATTCGGCCTGAGCCGGTAACCCATCGGCCTAGCGAGCCGGCGGGACCGGGAACAAAGATAGACCCTGATTCAGCCACGAGGCCCCGACCCGCGGCACGCGTGAGCATCACGCCTTTTTTCTCACCGCTTTGCGCCACTTCGATTCCTATTTCCCCTGAGGAGATGTGGAACCGCTGCGGAGTGGAAATTCCCTTGGTGGCGACGAAATAATCTCCCGGCACCGCCACCCGCGTAATACTTTCGTGGAATCCGTTCGAGAGAGTGACGAAGACTTTCTGGCCGGGTTTGAAGCGGCTCAAATCGGCATCAATCTGCTGACGTCCTTCGGAGTCATAAACACGTACATCAAACCCTTGGACGTCCCTGTAGTGGAAGGGTTGGCGAGTTGGATTGACGAACTGAATAGCACCTCCCGCCTCCTCGGCAATGCGGTCTGCTCCCTTGACCCAATAGCGGCCGCCTGAAATATGTCCATTCTCAAAAACCAAGCCCACTTCCTTGACTCCAGGGCCTTTAATGAGACCTGAACCGCTATACGCGAATACGAGCTGTCCGGATCGACCCGCTGTAAAATGTCCGATTTCGAGGGTCCGTCCCATCAATATCGCCACTTGCTTGCTTCCGAATTCCTCCGGGGTTGCTCCAATCAATGAGCCCTTTTGATCTACCTGGTAAACCGCTCTTCCACCTGTGGTAGCGAGGCGAGGCGTGGGGGCGGGATTATCGCGAGTATAGGTGGCCAAGGCGCGAACACCGTCGATTCCGATGGAGAACCGCGCGGTAACTGAGCCATCGTTGAGAATTGAAATTCCTCGCTTGGTGAATGTGAACTCCGTTCCCGCGGCAATGGACAAGTTGCGATAGGTCACAGAATTGCCGGTCACGTTCTGGTAAACGTAGTGAGGCATGTAAGTTGGCCCTTTGCGCCCATTCGTAATAACAGTCGTGGCATATTGCAGTCCGCCTTCGACTTCGATGCCTTTTACGTTGAGCCCCGGAACAAGCTGGCTCAGACGCACATGGCCCCGGACCGAGCCAAACAACGCCTTTCCACCTGAGAAACTGATCTGGGAATCTTGATTGAGAGACAGAAATGCCGTCCGGGATAACTTAACGTTGGCCGTTGTCCCGTAATCGAGTCCAACTCCAGTGACGCTGAATTGGCCTCGAGACACGATTCCGGTATTCACGGTAAGACCATTGTCCAGATGGTGCCCAAGGATAGTGGCTTCTCCTATGACGGTTAGGTTAGTCGCATGGTCCGAGACGATGGATTCCCGGGCTGACAGAGACCCGTCCCTATTTTCGGCCAAAACAGCGTGGAAATACGAAGCAGGTCCAAGGCCATGAACCCTGAGCCCTCCGGGAATATCTTCAAGTCCCAGATTGATGGACGAAGAATTGCGGCCGTTCCGCTCTGATCTGTCTCTGGAACGGCCATGTGAGCCCTGGGGAGCTTGAAAATCCAAGGTTTCCCCTTCTTGAACGCGCACACGCGCCACCCCGAAAGTTGATGCTGTCGTCGGGTCAAAGCCCAGCTCTTTGACTGCAACCTCGCGCAAACCGGCTTGGCCATTCGATAAATGGATTGTTTGATCGTCAAAGCTGAGTTTCTTACCTTGCTGGAAAGAAAAAATGATTCGCCCGTCTTCAATCCGACCGCGAACCGCCAAATCAGAGGGGCGGTAGGAGTGACCGGAAAATATTCCGGCTTCCCCAGTCGCGCGAGCGAGAACAGGAGTGAGAGATTTGTCTTTTCCTGAGACTTGGAATTGGATCTCCATCCCCTGCATGGCGATGGTTGCCTTGGAAAGTTCAGGCGTCATCTTGAGTTTACTGGCACCCTTGGAATCGATTTCGTAGCGGAGAGAGGTCATTGATTCTCGAGCAGTCACCTCAACGGTTCGACCATTTACCGTACTCTTGTAAGAGGCGCCGGGATTGAGACCGATGAACCTGAAGTTTCCATCACCGTTCTTATCAATCCTCCATCCCGCGCTGAATTTTCGCCCTTCCAGCTCGACTCCTTCTTCGCCTTCCGTTCGAATGTTCTCTGCATGGGTACTGAGAATGTTTGCCTGCGCCTCAAATGAACCTGCTGATGTGGCCGGCCCATGGATGGTAATACTGAGGAAACCCCTCCCATCGATAGGCGACACCCACTGCCCTTCATCTGTCTGGCGGACTTTCACGTTTTTGGTATCGGAGCCAAGAGGCGTCTGCAGCAAGGAACCAGAAAGAGGCTGTGAATTTGGCCGTTCAGGCCGCGCCACCAAAACCTCCTGAGTAATCGCAGAGCGCCCGATCAAGCTTTGAGCTCCAACCCCATCGATCTGGATCCGGTGGACGTCGGCGTTGTCTAAGTGAGAACGGGGGTCCTTTCCTAAACGAATATCGCCGCGCAACGTGTAAAGAGGTGCCTCTGGATTAGAGGAAGAGCGGGCATCGGCGATGACAACTCCTTGATCTAAACGTAGGGAATACCGAGAGGAATCGATGGCGTGGCCGCCTGAAGCTAGATAGGGCGCCGACACGGAAGTAAATTCCTTCCCTTTCTTGTCGTGCCCTTGCTTAAAAGTAATTGACGTCGTCCCGTTCCTATCTGAGAAAACATCGCGCGCATCCAACCGAACGCCCGTTGTCGCCTCGATGATCCGCCCAGAAGGAATATGGTAGGCATAGACTCCTCCGGCCGGAATCTTGATCTGGGACAATGGCCCTGCTGTGGCACCGGGGATTACAGCTTCCTTGGATCCCAGCGGCTTGAAAAATGCTCTCACCATTTGGCCATTAATCACTTGGATTGATCCAAAGTATCCGTGCTCGGTGTCTTGAAACCGGATCCAGCCCTGACCCGAGGAATCCGGCAATGTCACCCGCGTCGCACCGGTCGTGGGATCGCGATAAACCTGGACGGATCCTGAGATCAAAGCGTTTCCGGGGAGCCCCAAATCGCCGGTCCGGTCGGCGCGACGCCGCGTGTATGTCTCAAATTCCCGATCCGGGCTCAACATGAGGGGGCTTGCCGCTTCTGCCTGAGAGCTGCGTCCCGCTCCAACGATGCGCAGTTCGGCTTTAGGGCTTCCAGTCCCTGCAACAGTGACCTCATAGTGGGCAAGTCCAGGGTCGGCGTTCGCAAGCCCCGAAAAGAACCCTTCGATCTCTAATTTGTCTTGGCCTGGCTTGAATTGAAAGCCATCCATTTTTCGAAGCGTGGCCAGCGAGGTCCCATAAGCAGCCTCGTGATTGAGAATGTTCAAGGCGCGGCCGTTCGCCCCCATTAGCGCGACCGAAACCCCTCCATAGGCTCCGCCCGATAGAAATTTATCTTTCTGAGAAAAAAAGAGGTTCTGCATAGCTGAGCGGCCGTCTTCGCTGTCATAAAGAGAAATCTGCGCAGAATGCTGGTCGGGTCCAAAGTGCACGCGCCCCACGATTGCACCCGAGCCGTCCTGGAGAGCCGAGTTAGCGGAATCCACGCCAAAATGTTGGAGGATATTTTGATCACCGCTCGAGAGGTTGGTACCCATCGACCAATGGGCGTAATTATAGGAGGAGTCATCTTTCCCCTTGAACGCAGCAGCCGAGGTCCCCACATCGGCGATTACCGAACCCGCAGGATTGTAAATCGTGATACCGGTCGACCCGGCCGTGACGGGGTTAAAGACGGCATGCTGCAGATCGAGAGCGCCCCCTGGGAGGGGAAGCATCATCGCAACCTGTCCACCGGCGCTTTTTCCGGTAAACACGACCCGATTGTCAGTCCGGACAGAAATGTCGAGCCCGCGACTCACCCCAAAAGAGCCGCCGCTTACTGACGGCATTCCCTCGGGCTTTGACACGTTTCCATCCAAGAATGAATGTCCGGCCTCTACCTCGCCGACAGCCCGGGCTAAAAGCTGGCCGTCCGGAGCGAATTCGAAATGATGAATGGCGAACTGCATCGGAGTCATCTGGCCGGCTCCGTCCGGAAAAGCGCCACGAAAAGCTGCCCCCTGGATCGGCTGGTTTTGGGCGTTCACAGGCACCCATTCCTTTGAACCGCCATCAAACCGAACTCGGAGTATTTGGTTCCCCGCCTTTACGCCGAAAAGCCCATCCTGATCTTTGATCTTTAGAAAATCGCCCAGAGAGGGATCATTCGAAGCGATGAGCGGCCTGAAAATCGTGCCATCAGCCTGACGCCCAAACCCGTTTACAGTAACCTCGTGCACCTTTCCATCCAGCTTGACCAAAGCCGTCGCCTCATATCTGGAGATGCCCGAAACGCCTCCCGCCGTTGTGGAGAAAAATTTTTCTACTTCCTCCCGGCCTCCTTCTTCAAAACGGGCTCCGTCCATTTTCTGGACGGCAGAGAGCGCAGTGTTGAGATCTGCTTTTGTCTCCAAGAAAATAGCGGCTCGACCCTGGCTCCCTCCCAAGCCGATTTCAATTTGTCGATTGGGCTCGTCAGCTCCGGCAATGCTTCTGCGGTCAAGAAGCGATCTCGCAGCTACCAGGCCTCCCGCCGTGGGACTCAAAATGACATGCGCCAGATTCTCTTTTCCATCAAACTGCACGCGTCCTACTTGTAGGCCCGCGCTGTCAAAAAGAGTGGAGTCCTGCTTTGAGATGCCGAAATGCACGAGCGTTTTCGTCTGGAGATTGTCCAGCGGCGCGTCACCAGTAGAATTTGCCGACCACTTTACGTAAGCAAACCTCTCGCCGCTTTTACCTTCCAGCGCATTGATCCCTCCGCTGGAGGCGATTAGACGGCCCGTTTCGTCCGATATTGTGAGGCGTGTCGAACCGGCTGTGACGGGCAGAAAACTAGCGCTGTCCAACGCCACCCGCCCCTGGGGTCCGACGGCCACCGCGAAAGCTACTTCCCCCCCCGCCTTCCTTCCCTCGAAAGGTAACTTGGCCACTCGCAGCGTCGACACGAACATCGAGGTTGCTGCTATGAGGACTTTTGAGATCCGGGCGGTCATTTACGCCGGATCCGGCGGCTTCATTTATATTCCCGTCTTTGAAAGCCTGTCCTTCCGCCACCGTTCCAAGTCCCTTTGCAATCAACTGCCCATTGGGCGCAACTTCGATATGGTCGATCGCAAAATTCATTTGAGTGGTTCGGTGGGAAAGATCCTGGATGTTAGATGTGAAAACGTGTTCGGTGATTTTCCGCCCACTGCTATCCACAGCAACCAGGTGCTTGCTATTGCCGTCATATTGAAGCCGAACGGTCTGTCCTGCGAGATTCACCCACTGCCCCGATAGCTGTCGTTCCTTTGATTCTTGAACCGGGGGCGATTGTTTATCGATTCCCCCGGGCGCGGCGGGCTCCTCGCCCGAACGATCCTTGAATTGAATTTCGAGTTGGGGCATGGATCCAATGCCAAGCGTAATCGTGGCTCCAATCTTCGTGTTGTTGAGACTCAAATAAACATGGCCGTCGTCATCGATTGAAACGTGAACGTGTTCGGCCAGATGACCGATCGCCCGGCGAAGCTTTGCGAAATCAGCCGGAGCCAATTGCATCCAGTTCGCTCCCAACAGATCCCCCGCGTTTAGGTCCACCAGTGAGCGCCCTGACAACAACATCGACAGACGATGGCGAATCGTCATATTGGATATCTGCGATAGATCTACCACTTGACGAAGATGATCCATCGCCATATCGGGGTTCAGTCCCTGATGGTAATTGAACCAGTTGCTGGCATGCGGATCGGTCTGGTCAAGTTTGATCTCATCGAGCTCTCCAGGAGCATGGAACACAAACACGTCGGGCTCGGTCAGGCGGGATAAAGGCGAAAATGGAGACCAGGCGGGTGCCCCAGCCCACAGGACATTTACCTGAAGGTAAGCCAGAGTCATCAAGATCGAACCGGCTCGCAAGTGTCTCATGAACTAAGATTTAAGGCCAAACGCTTAAGGTCGCTTTAACGATTTGTAAATTAACTGTAACGCTCGTGTAACGGCGAATCAGGCTGAGAAATCGGCATTTATTCCGGAAATTGAGGTTTTTTGCCTCAAATTCGACTTGAAAAGACGGTGATTTTTAGGGAGGAAGGTGTCAGATTTGTATCGAAATTACGCCTGCCGCTTGATAAGCCTGAGAATGTCGCGGCGCTCGAAGTCGCTCGTACGGAACTCGATAGCCACGGCATTGATGAAGCTGGTGATAAGCCGGAAGAAGCGGAGGCGACCACGGATTCCGCGCGGGACATCCACGAAGTTGGGTGGGAAGGACAAGCCCTCGGGAATCAGAAGCCGGATCTCGGCGTCAGCAATGATGCCTCGAACATTCGGCACACGAGAGCTTTGGTCATAGATGTGGGACAGCCTCATGTCCGGGGTGCGCATGATCACGTGGACGCGGCCTTGAAGGCCAGCCAATGCGAATGTCGCCTCAACAGCTGAATATTCTTCCGGCGTCTCCACCACAAAGCCGATTCGAAGCATATGGTTCTCGTCTTCAGCGAGCATCCGGCGCGCCAGTTCCCCGGCCTGCCACTCGGCTTCTGAAGGACCGGCTGACTTGAGGAACCGGTAGATCAGCACTGGCTTGTTTGCGGCATTGGCGTCCGCCGCCAGGGCGCCGAGCGATCCTGCAAATAGCTGAGTGTCTTCTTCGGTCAATAGGCGTCGAAGATCTATTCCGAATTCCCGGCGCACCGATTCAATGGCCGTCCGGGGTCCTCCCGCGGCGCGAATCCGGTCGAGTTCCACTGTAAGAGCCTCAGACAAATTCCCCTCTATGAGCCCGGTGCTCATTCCCCGCTCGTTGAGATCGCGCAGCCCCAATCGCAGCGGTCCCCCGTCGGCTAACTGCCTGACAAGCGCAAGAAGAGCCTCGCGGTTCACTCGGGCAGATCCCTTTCGAGATGCCAGTTCAGCGATTCGTTGGAAATCTCCCGGCGCAAAGACCTCCGGAAGAGCCACGAGCTCCCTGCTACCGCCAATTTTTTCACGAACAGCCGCCGCCAAGAGAGACGGAAAACCAAACATCTGGGCGAGATAGGCCGATATCTCGCCGCGCCCTTGCAAATGGGCCAACTCGTGTCGGTAGAGCGAGCGTTGAAGACCGGCGGGGAAGCCCGCCAGTCGCCTTTTGTCAGCAAATAGAATGCCATGAGCCACGAATGCGATCTCACCATCCTTTGCGGCCCTTTGTGCGGCTTGGTTAATTTCATGGATCTGATTGACCGTAAACCCGCTCAGCATGAAATGTGAGTATGGGATTTCCTCTCCTATGTGAAAGTTTATGGTGCCGTCGTTATTGAACTCAGGAATTAGAAACCCTGAGCTCTGGTCTTTCGAAGTTACTGCCAAGCGTAACGTCTGCGAAGAAAATAGGACGAGGGGAGGCGTGACGACCACAGACAGGAAGAAATGCGCGGCCAGGCCTGGCAGTCCAAAAGCGGCAAGGGCCGGCGCAGGCAGGATGACCGCTATGAGGAAGGCCGTCGCACTCACCAACATCGCTTTGAAGGATCCTGCAATTCCCGAGGGCTGAACGCGCACAGGCTCGCCCAGCCGGTCCAGCGCGCGCCGACGTTCGCGTTCGACAGCCGGTTCCTTTCCCCGAATTCCTTCTAGAATATTCACCACTTCGTCGCGGACAGCCGAATCGCGGCGAGCAAGACGAAAAAGACCCTGAATGGCTTCCGTTTCCGCAGCGACGTCATGGGTGCCTTGAAGGACGAACTGCCACGCGGCCAACCATTCGCCGGACGTCGCCTCGAGGGTCTGGAGCGCCTCTCTTGCGGAATGTCGAACTGCGATCGCGCTGTCCGATAGCCCCTGGCTTAAGGCCGACAAGAGCTCGTTTTTCAGCGCGGGCCTTGGGCCGGCAAGCTCCATGAGCGCCGTCAACGCACGCTGTTTGCGCAGTGCCGACCCAGAACCATTAAGAACCGTTTGCCAGGCGGCCACCCAATCGTTGGTTCCATAGCCGCGCGAAACGAGACTCTGCCGGGCCTCGTCCCGTACAATTTGAGCGTCGTCTGCCAGCGCGTAGGCAAGGGCCTCGACAGCATCATCTCTGAGTTTTTGGTCATCGGTAATTTCATTAATCCGGCCCAACATTCGTACGGCGGCCTGTCTCACCGACGCTTCGGGATCCTGTCCCAACCGTTGCATCACCGGTTCGACCGCTGTCTTGGCTTTCAGTTCTTCCAGCGCCTTAATGGCCGATTCTCGAACTCGAGCCGAAGAATCCGACAACCGTTTCAAAATCCGGTCGGTGGCGGCCGGCTTAAGGGAGTCGTCCTTAGCCGCTTCCACAAATTGAACGATCGCCGCGAGCTGCTCATCCTCCGGCGAACGGCTATGGCCAGTAAATTTGTTTGCGACGACCTTGGAAAGTCTTCGCATCGCACTTCCCATCGGATCGGCAGCAGCATCTTCGAACTTTACAACGGGAGAGTTGCGGATCAGAAGCGAGAAGACATAGACGGCCGCTAGAATCGAGAGGATGGGCGCAATCGATAGAGCAGCCATTCCAATGAAAGCGGCCAGCATGGCGACTCCAAGGACCTGAACGGCGATCGGTTGGCGGCCGCTCCAGGCTCCCATCCTAGTCTTGAGCGCCTGCGTGATTGCAAGGAAGGTGCGTCCCGGTGCCGTCTCGTTCAGATGGAGCCACAGCGACAGTGATCGTAGCGCCTGCAAGGGCATCGAGTAGACCGACAACAAGACGTCAGTCAAACCTCTGAGGTACGCCCAGAAGACGCTGCGGGCAAGGGGTGAGGCGGCAAGCGCAAAGGCCAATCCCCCCCAGGCAATTCCAAATCTCATCAGCGCTGAGGCGGTTGGATAAAACCAGGGCAGAAGGCCCATGATGGCCAGCATGCCGAAGAAATAGCCGAACGTAAGAGCTCTCTTACGAGCCATCCAGGTCTCGGGCGCTGACGTCAGATAAAAAGCCGCGGAGAGCCAAGAGATTGTCGTATCGAGGTACAAAATCCAAGCCGCCGCCAAGATCGGATGAATGGGCATCCCAGCCAGAAGCCCCGTTGTCAAGATCGCTCCCAGCCGGATTTGCCATTGAACACCGGCGTAATCATAGAGGGTCTTGAACGTTACTTCGCCGGAGGCGGTGCCGATCAACTCCGGGCCCTTGGAGGTCTGGGCAAATTTCGATCGGGCGCGGGTGCCTTCGAGATTACCCCGAACGTGTGAGGGGATCGCCAAAACGAACATGGGGCTATTGCGAATCACGGCCCGGGTCGTAATGAGCACGCCTTGAATTAATCCGAAGCGCTCGATATTCCGAACGTAGGCCGAACCATTGATGGTTTCGGCAAGCCAGATGCCCGCTAGCGTCCAAGCCAAGGGCATAGGAAGTCCAACAAAGGCGTTCCACTTAAGAACCAGTCCGATGAACACAAAGGAAACAATGGCGCCTAGCACAGCCGGCTTCTTGTAATAGAACCACGAGTTGAACCAAAGACCCCATTTCCAGTGGAGGGGAATTTTTGGATTGAGCATATACCGCATGAAGATGCGACCCAGAATTTCCTGATACTCGACTTGGCCGGAGGGATACTTAAATCCGCTCGGATTCAAATAAATGATGAGATTCGCCGCCGTCCTCCAGCCTTTCTGCTCGTATTCGTCCATTTTCGTTAGCATGCCGAAGAGAATCATCGTAAGAGCCATGGCGATGTCTTCAGAGACAAGATCTGTTTGGAGCGCCTCAAAGGCTTTGAGGGACTCCATGTCCACATAAAACTTTCCGTATCCGCCCAGTATATCCATCAATTCCTTGACCCTCTGTCCCACGGAATTCCACGTGCTCTCAGAAAGTGAGCTGGCCTGAGAGACATTGGAAAAGGTATCGGTATTTCCATGGATTGACGTCAGAAACATGGCGAGCCGCGGGTTGCGGCTAAATTCCGATTGAACGCGCAAGGAACTTCCGGCGAATACTTTCTCGATGTTCATGGCGGCGTCGGTCCCCACGAGGACCTGACCACTGATGAGGTAAAGAGCGCGGCCCCAGCCGCCGTACTTGCAACCTTCGTTTGCGTCTATCCGGGATGCCTGGAAATAAACCATCCCATTCGCGTCCAGATCCTCTTGGGCTTTGGCGGTGTCGCGGAGCTTCGTGAAGTTCACCATGGCGGCTGATTCGCAAAGAATCGTGAGCTGCTTCCACGCCGGCAGAGCCTCAAGCCGTTGGTGTACATCGAGGCGGTCCACTACCGCTTCCTGAATTGCGTCACGGTAGAGACTCATGCTCTTTGCTTTGTCGTTGACGTTGGTGAGGACTTCATCTAAAGAAAAATTGGCGCGCTCGGAAAGGCGTCGGATTGTCGCTCGTTGTTCGGCCGTGAATCGATTGAGGGGCTGAGCGGCGAAGCCGGAGATTTGAGAATGAATATCGGATATGAGTCGATTCATATCCTGGGCGTATTCGGGGAAATAGGGCGCAAACGTTTCAATCGGCTGGCCCCGGAGCCCTGCGCCGCCGCGGCGGAAACGGGCGCCCGTTGCCTCAAGCGCCTCTACCACGCTTGCGACTTTGTCGCGCGCAGCAAACGCCGTGATTTCGGGAAATTGCGCCCGGCCCGTGCCGTCGATAGAAAGGGGATTGATCCGATCTCCAAACGAAATTTGGCCAGCGAGGCTGTCCTCGCGAAGAATTACTTGGTACTGGTTCATGAGGAGCTCGTGATAGCGGTGATACATCCTCAGATAGTCTTTCTCCCAGTCGCTTCTCTCATCTACTGTCAATTTCTCGATAGCCGCTACCGCTTCGGCCTCCGTGGCATAGGGGGCTCGTCCGTCCACTCCGTGGTGATGCCTATCATGCCTCAATTGTTCCGCTAACTCGGGATCCTCAATTTCTCCGTTCCAAGCGCGCCTTCCCACCAGATACTGTTTTATCTGTTGATAGGCGGACCCGTAGTAGTAACTTTCGGCATAGTCAATGAACTCTTGCTGCTTGAGACGCATGCTGTCCAACGTGCGGAAATTCGAATAGCCGCGGCGGTTGTACCAAAGTTCCGTTTCATGCACGATCGTCCGGATATCCTCTTGTTCTTGGCGGTTCAATCCTTGGAGAGGAACAGACACGCCTTGATTGGCGCCGATTTTGCGGAGATCGGTTAGGAACGCCCGGCCTCGTGCAGACGTGATCCGGCGTTCCATGCGCTGAATGAAATTCTCCCAATCCTGTCCGCTGCGACTGATCATGTAGTGCAGCTTCGTGTCTCTCCAGTCCTGGCTTCCAGGCGCAACCAGGTGATCAAAGAAGAGAAAATACTGAGCGTCACCGGCCGCTGAGACCATTTCGGTTTGTGTCAGCATCTTTTCCCAAGGCTCAATCCCAGGCTTTTGCATGAAATAGAGATTGATAAATTGCTTGAGCTGGTCCCGGGCATAGTCAGACCGAGGGCGTGTCGCGAAACGACCGCCGCGAAGGTCCTGCCACTCCTCTCGCGAAAGATAGTCATTGTCGTAGAAAAAGTCGACCGCTTCAGTCCAGAGCTCACCATACGTGCGTCCCGTGATCGGGTCCCGCACCGCTCGAATCTTAGCCGCTTGGGCTTCAATTCGGTGGTAAGGCCAGTCTGAAGGGGTGAGCAAGCCGCCCAAAACAGCAACCCGTTTGCGCCGACCTTCCGAATAGGCCGCCGCGGTGACACCGATATGGGCGAGCGCCGGATATGTGACAATTCCGAAGATAACCAATGGAATGAGCGCCGTGACAAACGAAATAGTCCCACCGATTCCCCCCGCCATCGAGGCCCATTGGGCTAGAAACACAAGAACGCTGATCGATAAGCCCCCCATATAGGCGAACCAGGTCACATAGGTCCATCCCCAGAACCGCATCGCTTGTCCGGAAGCGGCCCCCGAGGTGCCTTTGAGACGATTTGTTGAGAACCAAATATCCCGCCGGATTAGCATGACGCCCACGCCAAAAACGAACAGGAGTCCGAACACAGGAGCCGTTATGGCGCCCAGAAAGGCCGGAACAAATCCGAGAAGGACTCCGATTCCCACATAGAATCCGCCAGCAGCCAATAAAGGGCCTGCGTAGGTCAAAAATCCGAAGGCAAGCCCGATGATAGGAAACACGACGAATCGAAGGATTAGATTGGGAATAACGCGGCCGATGCTCCATTCTTCGGCGCTGGGAAGGCGAGAGGCCACAAATCGAGATGTTTTTTCCCACCCGCTAAATCGCAAGAACGCCTCTAGCCCGTCCCGGCTAAAGTGAAGCGGAAAAGGAACCACCAAGCCTCGTAAGAGTCCGCGGAGGCCTCGGCGTCCCTCAAAGCGGGCCAACAGCGGATCAGTCTCTTCAAGTCCTCTCTGTATCGCTTCCTTAAGAACTGCAGCCACATCTTGAAACCTGAGTTGCACCTCAAGGTCCTTCCGGTTTCCAAATTGCCCGTCCAAATAAGCGGCGAGGTCTTCCATGAACGACAATTCGTCTCCAGCGGGAGCCTGGGACCCAATGAGCGCTTGCAATTGCGGTCGAAGTTCCTCTATCGGATCGTCGTAAAGGCGGTAGAGTTCATCGAGATCGGCGTTTAGAAAAAGGTCGCTCGGTAGAATTGGGCGGCCAAGAATATTGAAAGTGAAGCCTTCATTTCGCAAGCGCAGCAGCTTACCGTCAACGACCCCGCCGCCACGGTATTGTCCCTGATCTTTGATAAGGGCCTGCCAGAATTTCGCATGGGCTCGCACCAATCTTTGGATCCTGTCCGCTTTCTGCGCGCCAGGAACTGAAGTGTCATCCGTAATCTCCGCGGCTCTCCGCACCAGGAAGTCCATTAACCGGCTCCGGCCGCTGTACTCCCCTATCATGCCTGTGACGCTTGTGGGCAGACTAAAAACCTCACGCCAAACCCAGGTCCGCAAAGAACGCTCCGTCTTTTGACTTTCTCCCAGAAACTCTTTTCCTTCATCAGTTAATTGACCGAACTGGCGCCGGTGTATCATAATCCGGCCTGCTTCAACCGTCACGAAATTCGGATCTTGGGCCAAGTAAACGCTCAAGTGCCCCGTGATTACCGACTCGATGCGCTCCAACGCCGCCCGCTTGTAGCTGTCTTCTGGAAAACGTGCCGGATCAAAACCCGTCGCGCCAAGCGCCTCCTGAATCGGTTTGTGAAAGGCCATGCTCACCAATTCCATGTATAGATCGCGGGCGACCAAGGAGTCGAACGTGGTCCTCTCAACAATCCTTTTTTGGATCTCAGCGACAGCCGCTTTAATCTGGGATTGGGTCAATAGATGAATCCGAGTGAGATGAGTGAGAGCCGCCGGCAAAAATGAGGCCTGCGGAGAATCAGCCAATTGACCGGCGAGAGCTTCCATAAAGGCATCCAGACCGGCGTTGGCCGCGGATTCAAGCTCTTTCAGCTGCTCGGAGTTGATCGGCGCGGCCCGGAACACAATCTCATCTCCTACCGCGTTCCGGTTCTCAAGCTCGCGGGCATATTGCTGTCTCTGCCGCCGGGCGCCACTCGAGTATCCAGGGAAAATTGTGTCTGTGAACCACTGAGTAACGAGAATCATAAGAGCCCACATGAGGGGTAGTACCGTCCACCAAGGCAGCGTCAAACGTCCAATTTTCAGGGATATCGCTTTCCAATCCGAACTGACTCGATGAGTCTGATCCACCCAGCGGGGAACCGAACCCTCATACGGTGTTTGGCGGAGAGCCGGATCTTGCCCGGTCATCATGCGCCGAGCATGATCTTCAAGTGCCTGAGGCGCGGGGCGCGTCGCTGTTGACGAATTTTGAGTGGTCGGAGCAGAAGGCCGGGAGGGATTGGGAAGATTGTCATCGGGTTCCGCGTCGGTGTCCTGAGAACCTGATGAAGCGCTTCCTGAGCTCGTTGGCTGCGGTGCCTGTATTCCGGGCTGAGACGTGGCGACCGGCGGGTTGGACTGCGCGCGCACACCTCCGGCAACGCCCGTAGCCAGTGCAATAGAAACGGAAGCAGCCGGAGCCCATCGTCCGAACGAGCGGAATACCATGGAAGCCAGAAGAACTGAGCCGTAGAGAAAGATTCCGACGGCCTGAAGAAAATAAGCGCCAAGCTCCCCATGCCCGTCGAGATGCGCCTTTTCATGCGTGAGAATCGAGCGCTGGAGAAACGAGGGCAAGAGCATGAATCGCGCAATATCGAGGTTCAGCTGCCCGTCCGTTACGAAGGCAATATCCCTTGATTCACCATCCGTATCTAAAACGATTTTATCGGGGAATTGCGTCTCAATTCCAGCGAGGAACGCTTCGCGCTCTTCCGGAGTTGGTCCCCGAAGCCGGCCGATACGAGCCGCATACCAAGAGCTAACCCAAATCGATTGGACGATGAAGAATAAAGCGGCAGCCAGCATTAATCCGCCGGCTACTATGAAAGAAATGATCCCCGTGGCCCCCAAAATGTGGGAGAGATGCCCCTGCGCCACGATGCCCAGAAAAGACAGTCCGCTGAAAAGGGACAAGGCTGCCGCGGCCAATGATCCTCTTGAGCTGACTCTTTGAGGATCCGGCTGGGCCGGGCTGATATCCGCTCCAGGCTGAGCCGCCGTGGGAGGCGTAGTGGGAATCCGCCAAGTGCCAGGCGCCATCCAGGGAATGAAATATTCGCTGAGCGGCGTATTTTGGAAGTAATTCGAAATTCCATCGTTCGGATTTGTGGATCCCCAAACGCCGTTTGACCAACGCCGGATTTCAAAACCGTTGTAGAACAAGGAGAGCTGTCCCCGCGACCGGTTTATCACGGCATCGGCAGCAGTTGTGCCTGCCTGCTCCGAATAGACCCACAGAAAACCAGGCGTCGTATCCGGAATAATTTTGAGGCGCTCATAAAGCATGCCATTAGCGGTGGTGTAAACCGGGTAGCCTGTCGCATCAAAGTAAAGATCTTTGAGGCGAGGCTGATTCCATCCGGCGCCCTGGAACTGTTGGGAATAGCTGAGACCATTGGCGAGCCGGCGTTCGCTGATCAAGCCCTTCTGACTTTCCAGTTCGCTGTGGACGCCGTATTCATAGGCCACGACCCCTGGATGCTCCGGAAGGATCGTGCCAAATCGCTGAATTGTGAATGTGCCTAACTTCTGCGGCGCCGCCTCCGCGCGGCGGCGGATTTCGACGAACCGACCAAGAGGAACAGCAAACGCGCCGGAGGGACGGATGGGGGCCGCCGCTCCAAAGGGGTCCTCGCCATAACGGTGGTTAAATCCAAGCATGAGCCAGTCTTCAGGGCTGTAGAAGCTCGTACTTGTGATGGGCCCCTGGACCACTTTGCGCACCAAGCCCACGGGCACGCCTGAAATATAGTAGCTGTCCCAAGCCTCTCCATTTCGGGTCTGCGTGCGAATAACGCGGTAAGGACCAATCTCATCTGGATTCGGTATGTGAGCCCTTTCGATGGCAGCACGCACGGGCACCCAGCGGTTTCCCTCTCTCCGATATCCATTTCTCGAAGCCTCAGTAATATCCTGGTTCCTTTGAGTCCATCGGCCGTCAAGAATTCGATAGGAATTGAGGGAGATGTCTGTGCCGGGGATCCACCGGGTAGCTAGATCCATATAGCCTTTCAGGTCGGCCGCGGGTGGATGCGCGTTAACCACCACGCGGCCGAAAATGTCATTGGAAGCGCTGTAAGTTGAATAAGAATCGCCCCACGCGCTCGAAACATCAAATCGAAGGACCTGCAGGTTTTTCCGAAGAAGGGCTTCGACATCGGGGATAGTTGGATCAAGCGGAAGAGTCGCCAGGGGCATGGGCGCCTGACCGCTGTACCTCGACTCGAGGATAAAGGAATGATTGGCGAAAAGAGTCATGGATTGAGGTACTTCGGTTCCCGGCACAACGTCTCCCACCTGAGTCGTCCAGATGATCTGTTGACCCACCATCGGCACATTGGCGACCTCTTGTCGGACTCGGCCCTGGTCAAAAAAACGCCGCACAACGTGGCTTCGCGCCGGAAGCCAAGGCCGTCCTTCGTCCATAAACGTTGGCGCTAGATTGATCCGTGTCACCGAAGTCAAATCGGGCTCGTTCCTGACCGAACCGTCGCGCTCAAGAAACTGCCGAGGCGTGCGGAGAGGCTGATCGTCGGGCCCCATGTCCAGCAAATCGAGAAGGACTGGAATATTGTTTTCGAGCGTGAGACTCACGCCGGGTTTGTAGGCTCCCTCCGCGTGATCCCAAACGAACTGATCGCTGTAGACGCGCACGCGACCTGTCAGGCCGGCCACTGTCGTCTCCACTTCCTGCCCCGAGGAGTTAACATAGACCGTAATCCGCTGGCCGAGAGCCGTGCGCACTTGGACCCGGGCACAGGGAGCCTCAAACCGAAAGCGGCCGCTCAAATCAACATGCTGCGGATCATTGTTTTCATCCGTGTAATCAAGAGCGGTTAGACCGGACGGGAAACTCTGGAGGAACACGAACTTGGGGCGATTGCGATGGTCTAGTTCGACGGTCGCAGTTCTCCTGCCCGACTCCACCAATCGTCCGCCACGGTAGTCCAGCCGGACCTGGCGGAACTGTACGCCGTTTGGTTTGTACTCAAACATTGTCCTGCTTCTTTCCGATTCTTCGCGAACGGGACGCAGATCCGAGTAGCTGAGGAGCGCTTCTGCCTGCCATTGCGTCCAAGGCCCTACTTCATAGGCCATGATCCTGGTGCGGTTCGTGGGGGTCTTAAGATTGGTTGTGGTCACGACCATTTCACGGAGCGGACCTTCCTCAAGAGCTTCTCGATTGACCGTGGTTTCATAGATCCGCAGTCGCTCAACGGGCCGACCCTCGCTATCGCTTCTCCAAGTGTCTTCTGCGATCGTGACTGGGACTCCGTGAAGTTTTCCGAGTCTCCGGCTCAGCGCAGCGTTATAGTTCGTGATTTCTCCCACTTGAGTATCGAGGCGCTGGGCGAGCGTTCCTTGAGCATCCTGGGTCTCGATTGCAAGCTTGTCGTTGAGGGGGTTATGAACTTCCCAGATTATCCGCCCGTTTGATGCCCGGGCAAACGAACCGTCCGCTTCTTGAGCCAAATCGCGAATTCGTCGGGAAACCGCTTCTCCCTTCCACTCGTCCAACCCGATTTCATTCAAGCGCTCGGTCCCTCCCTCAAAGCTGGAGGTGGCGCGCCATGATCCGGTCGTATGGTCCCATAGAAAATCGCTTACGTCTCGGACAACACTCATGGGGCCATGATCCACGCGGACCTCCCGACCCAAAGCGTCATTGTAAAGCCTCCACATCATACCCTCGCGGCTTGTCCGTTCCGAGATCAAAGCCCCGTTGATCAGCCGGGGGCTATCTCCATCGAAAATCAATCTCGTGTGGGAGGTCCAGTGCCCGAGGAGTCTGCCGTTTACCCGTGGCGTGAAAAAGCTTTCGGTGGGGACGTCGCCTGGAGTATTTCGCGCGTAAACATGCTCAGTGCGCCCCTCTTCGGGGTCATCCTCCGCCTCCAAGACGAGTCTCGCATTGCCTTCAGTATTTCGAAGCCTCCATTCCTGGTGAACAGTTCGGCTGATGCCCCATTGGCTAAGCAATAGATTCCGGGCTACCTCCACATCCATGCCGAGGAAAGTACCTCCCTCGAAAACTTCTCTCACACGGTAAGTGCGAACCACCCGGCCCGAACTGTCGGCCGTGAAAATTGGTATCTCCACGCCGTCCAGACCGGACGCTTCGGCAATTGCCTGTTCTCGCGCCGCCGCAAAATGAGTTGTTTCGCCAGTCGCGCTGTCCACGCTCGTGACCAGGCTTCCAGCGGCATCCCGCGTTTCCACGCGGACTCGAATGGCCTTTTCTGGATCAAAACCAGCAAAATCCTCCCCGGGTCGCAACTGGTAAACCATGGTTATAGTGCCGCCGCTTCCCTGCTCAAGAACCGTCAATCTCAGTTGCGTGGCCATGCCTGCGGCGCGAATTTCGGCTCGGCCCGGCACCCACTGTCCGGTCACGGGATGAAGAAAGAAGTTTGAAAACGTTTCGAAACGGGATCCGGACAACTTCTCTACGATTCGTCCTTTGGCATCCTGTAACCCAGTCCAGCGGACTCCGGTAACGTGGTTTTCCCCCCTCATGGCATAAGTGCCGTTTGGATTCGGCTCGTTACTCTCCCGGGTCATTGTCTCGACTAAGCGACGGCCGCCGGCCTCGCCGCGG
>Ga0207121_1039_pt1 | contig 29955 bp, 25 predicted proteins | sample Alteio_BWMinHeat_41_FD_153513 | JGI IMG/M metagenome (GOLD analysis project Ga0207121, IMG submission 153513) | Enriched cells from forest soil in Barre Woods Harvard Forest LTER site, Petersham, Massachusetts, United States -... | ecosystem: Environmental > Terrestrial > Soil > Temperate forest >... | reverse complement strand
TTGAGCTGAATGGTCGGTATACCTAAAGACTCATCGATGACAACCTCGCCCATTCTTAGCTCCAAAATATCGGGCAAAAGGCGGAACGAGACCCCGCGATCCTCACAGAACACCGCCAATTTAATGGTTTCCTTATGATCGATCGACGGATCAGCAACAAAAACCTCCTCAATCCGGGAGCGAATAATGGTGCGCTGAATTGACTCCATCCGAAGCTCCGAGCGCCTAAGGACGGCGGTGTCTCCATGATCCTCCAGGACCTTTTGAACCGACGTGGCGAGATAGCCATTTCCTAGGACCAGCACCCGCATCGGTCGCTTATTTTTCTTCACCCAGCTAACGTAAGACTGCTTAATCAACTGCCTGTACAAATAAACCAACAGACCGCCAAAAGCTCCCCCCAAGATGAAAACCAAGCGCGAGAATGAACTCTCCCGGTAGAGGAACATGGCAGACATGGATAGAACCGTTCCCATGAGCGCCGCCTTGCCGACGCGAATCATTTCGTCCAATGCCTGTAGTTTAATACGGCGGTATCCCCCTTGAGAAGAAATCGACAGGGCCCACATAAAAAGGACCACTGGCCACGCCTTAAAATAATCCTGGATGTCCGGAAATCCCTTGGTAACAGGAAAGTTTTTAACGAAGGGAGAGAAATAAAAGCGAATGAAATACGCCAGATGGTAGGCGACCGCCACCACGAGCATGTCCCCCACCCAGATTATGAGCCGGACAAATTCGGGCTTCAGGTCTCTCCAGATTCTAAAGATTTTCTTGTTCGGAGCCATGAAAGCGATAATAAGAGTTTTGTTCTTACCCCGCTACTGAAAGCCCAGATTCCCCCGAAACCTGGGAGTTTGAGCGGTTTTTGTGTGCAAACGATTGACGGGACAGGCCGTAGCTATTGTAATCTGTCATCATCGAAACAAAAACACAAATCCAGCAAAGTGAGGGGCTTATGCCAAACCGAAAAAACGCGCATACCAATGGTCATTCATCGAGGAAACCCGGGGAGCTCCAGTTTGATTCCGACCGAGCACGCCCCATTCTGAAGCAGGAAGCCGCAGAACTTCAACCATTTGGATCGGTCGTGAAGTTGCCGATTGCTTTAGGCGAGAAGGCCTGCGCCCAAAGCGTGGAGCATTTAAATCAGATCCTTGCCGATACCATGACAATCCGGGATCTTTACAAAAAACATCACTGGCAAGTGTCCGGCCCGACCTTTTATCAACTGCACCTGCTATTTGATAAGCACTATGAGACGCAAGTCGAGCTGGTTGACGCATTGGCAGAAAGAATCCAACTCCTGGGAGGATTGAGCGTCGCCATGGCCGCCGATGTTGCCGAAGACACCAATATTCCCCGCCCCCCTCGCGGCCGAGAGCAAGTTCCGGTTCAAATCTCCCGACTTATTCAGGCCCACGAAATCATTCTACTTGGAGCGCGAGCGGCGGCTCGAAAAGCGCAGGAGAATGGGGATGACGGCACCAATGATTTATTGGTCAGCGATGTCATTCGAGCGAACGAGTTGCAGGTCTGGTTTCTATCTGAACACCTCGTGGATGGCCCGATCGTACGGGCGGAGTGAACAGCATCTGGCGGAATCAGTAAGCCGAACTCAAAGAGAAGCCTTAGCGCTAGGGCCCAGCCGGGTTTTTATCGGACGGGCAGTTTTTGTGCACCAAGCAGTCTGTCTGCGGCCTTTTTGACCTCGTCCACAGTAATCCGCTCCATACAAGCGCCATCCCGACGGTGATATTCAAATCCCAGCTTGAGGCAGGGACAATCCTGGCAGTTGGTTTGGATAACGATGGCTTTTGGGTTTAGGGGTCCCCATAGCAGAGGATTAGTGGGGCCGTGGATGGCCACCTGGGGCTTCCCCAGGGCCGCCGCTATATGCATGATCCCGGTATTTCCTGAGATGACGAGATCCGCTCTGTTCACGAGTGAAAAACTGCCTTCGAGCGACAACCTCCCTCCAAGATCAACGGCTTTTCCATCCAGGAGGTTATTCAGATTTTTTGTCTTATTCTGGTCGTCTGGTCCCGCGGAAAGGAGCAGGAGAGCGGAATAGTCTTTTTCCAGCGCTTTCCCTATGGCAGCATAGCGCTCCAGCGGCCATTCGCGGGGCAGGCCATCCTCGCCGCATCCGGGATGAATAAGAACAAGAGGTCGCTTTGTCACCCCCATAATCTCCGGTACCTTGTCTTCTAGTTCCCGTCGACCTGCATCGGTTTCCTTGAGCGACAAGGATCGACTTCCATCGACGGGACCCAATTTCGCGAACAAGGCGGTAAATTCATCAATTTCGTGGCGCGAAAATGTTTTCTTCTCCGTCCGAGTAAACAAGCCCGCCCGATGCTGGCCTGGCGTGTCGAATCCGCAACGCACCGGCGCTCCGCTCAGAAAGCTTAATATTGCCGTCCCGCGGGCCCATTGTTCCGCGTCGATAACCGCGTCATATCTTCGGGCCCGAAGTTTTTTCGCAAGGCGCCATAATTCAACCGGCGTGTTTGACCGCTTCACGATGAGCTCGTCAACTCCCGCGGCTTGCCTGGCTACCGACTCATTGATTGGAGAGCACAGCCAATCAATTCGCGCCGACGGAAAAGCCTTACGCAACTGCTGGAGAACCGGAATCAAGAGGATGGCGTCGCCAATGGCGGCCAACTTGATGACAAGAATCCGGGAGATGGAGCCCGGCGGAGGTTCTTTCCTTCCGAAAAAGGACCCTAGAAAAACCAAGGGAACGCCGACTAGAAAGTCTAGGACGCGGGCATTCACTGGGAACCTCCGGTCAGCGCTTCTTTAAACACTTTCCAATGGCCGTTCGTCCAAGCTCTCCATGAAAATCGCTTAACATTCGCAAAACCCTTTTCTCTGAGATCGTCGGCTCGTTCCGGTGAATTCAGGACAGACTCCACGCCTGTCATGATGGACGCTTCAGATTCCGGATCAACATACAGGGCTGCGTCCCCGCAGGCTTCCGCCAAAGATCCCCGATCAGAAGCAACGACGGGAGTTCCACAGGCCATCGCTTCAAGAGGTGGAAGGCCAAATCCCTCATAGAGGGAAGGGAATACAAAAACCGCAGCCGAACCATAGACAGCAACGAGCTCTTCTCCCGAAAGGGATTTCAGGTGCCTGACGCCATCCGGAAATCCGCCACGAAATTCGGGATAGGAATTCTCGCCAACGAGGACCAATTCGCGCCGATCTCCAAGTTTCGACCTGAATTCTGTAAAAGCGCTGATTAGGCGACGCGTGTTTTTTACTGGCCCTCAAATTGCCCACATAGAGGATGTATCCCGGTTCCAATCCTTGCGCTTTGAGAACAGAGGCTTTCTCTCCTTCAGACATCGGCCGAAAACACTCAGACACGCCGGGATGAATCGTCACGGTTTTTGGTTCGGCTTCAGGAAAAAGAAGGCACAAATCTCTTCTCGTCGATTCTGAAACGCAGATGATCCTTCTGGCTTTCCGGGCAACATGTCGAAGCATAGCGCCAGAATAGACCCGGGAAAAAGGTTTCGTCGAAAATTCGGGGAATTTGAAATGAATGAGGTCGTGGACCGTCGCCGTAAATGGCCCCTTTAAAAAGAAGGGAACGTCATAATGCGGCATATGAAACAGGTCCAGACCTTCGCGAGATAATAGCCTCGCGTAGCGCCAGTGCTGTCGAAGGCTGTAAACGGGGTCAGGAGCGGTCACGAAACGAGCCACCGATCGGCGATCTTTTTCATGTCCACAAAGCGTCAAGGCTTCCAACTCCTCCGCCGAACAGTGTTCGAGAAATTCTCGAATCGTCCTGCCGATTCCCGAGTAATTAATCATTCGAATATCAAATCCGATCTTCATAGGCTGGTTTCCACGTGCGCCTGGATCGATCTGAGGACGGACTCAACCTCGATTTTTGTTAAACACGGGTGTCCCTCGACCGGACAATTCGGAAGTGCGCAAGGAGAGCACGAAACCTCGTGCTCAAATAGAACAACTTTGTCGCCCCGCGGCGCCCAAATTCTTGAAGCGGCCGTGCCGCTCCAGAGGATCCAAACCGGCTTGTCGAGCGCCGCGGCCAGATGCGCCGGGCCCGAATCGTTGGTGAGAAGCCCGTCCGCAGAACGAAGACAGTCGATCAATTCCAAGAGCGTCGTTTTTCCGATTTGATTAGACACGGGCCCCTGAAGTAACCGGTCTAAGGTCTTTCCGACAACCTGGTCGGAGCCGATTAACTCGATATTTAACCTGGCATCGGAGGATAGCCTGTTAATGACCTCCACAAATTTCCCAACAGGCCATCGTTTGGCAGCGGTTCCAGCCCCCGGGTGAATCGCCAGACGGAAACCTTTTTTTCTAGTCCCTGCCCCTGCCCGCAGTGACGGCCGCCGACTTGCCGCGAATCCTCCGATTGCCTCCACAAGCTTGATGTTTTTGTCGATCGCATGGAGATTCGGATCCCATTCGGGACCAACATCGAGCAGGAATCCGCCGCCCGTGGCGTTGTATCCAACCAAATTACGCACCCCAGAGCATCTCAACAGCGCTATGAGCCGTAGATCCCCCCGTAATTCCAAAACACAATCATATCGGCCTTTACGAATCGTTCGACGCATCTCAAGAATTGAAGTCCGAGAATTTCGGCTCTGGTCGAACCACGGGCAGTCCCAAATAAGGCAATCGTCCACCACGCCCGCTTCTCTCAAAAGTTCGCCGCCGGCGGTGGTTGTCAGCGCATGGAGCTCAGCATTCGGAAAAGACTTTTTCAACGAAGAGAATACGGGAAGAGCCATCACGATATCGCCGAGCTGGTCGAGCCTAACAATCAGAATTCGCCGGGGATCCAGTGTTGCGCGGGCTTTGGGTTTGTGAAAGAAAAAACCAATCTTATCGAGGACCCTCGCAAAAAGGATTAACGATCTTTTTCGGTAGGCGTATGACCGCGCCATTCTCAATTCACCCGAAACCGATTAAAGATCTCCAGCATCCGCCGGGCGGTACCCCCCCAGGTAAACGTGGAAGCTTGGTGAAGTCCCCGACCGATCAGCTCAAATCTGACCGAGGAGTTGTTAATGATTTTAAGAATGCCATCGGCAATCTCCACTGGATTGTGCGGATCGACAAGGAGAGCGGCTTTCCCGACGATCTCTGGTATCGAAGATACGTTCGAGGCGACAACGGGCACCGCGCATGCCATGGCTTCCAGGGGAGGCAGCCCAAATCCTTCGTACAAGGACGGAAACACGAATACGTCCGCGGCCGAGTACATGACCGGAAGGATCTCATCCGAGAGATATCCCACCATATGAATCCGCCGACGAATGTCGCTGAGTTCGATCTGTCTAACAACGTGCCGATTTTTCCACCCGTGTTGGCCAACCACCACCAAATCATGGGGTATTTTTGAAGCGATCAACGAGAATGCGTTAATGATTCCGGCAATGTTCTTTCTGGGCTCAAAGGTTCCCACAGTGAGGAGAAAGTCGTTGGGAATACCAAACTTTTTCTTCATGGCCTCCTTTGATTCTTGAGCGTTTCTCGGATGGAAGGGATTGCCCACACCCAAATGCACAACCTCCATGATCTTGTTCTGGGGATTCAGATATTTTCGCACGTCTGACAATGTCCAATTGGAAATTGCCACGACGGCATCCGTTCGATGAATGGATGGCGGAATAATCATCTTGTTAATCAACAAATTCAGCGGTTTCATTGTTTTTGGAAAGATGTAATGGACCAGATCGTGAACTGTCAGAACGGCTTTGATCCGCGACGGCATCATCAACGGCAAAATATGCTGAGTACCCCAAAACAGGTCAATCGAATCCTCTTTAACCCAGAAGGGCAGCTCCGCCTGCATCCAGACGCTTCCGTACCGGGTCTTTGCTCCCGACCGCTTCTTCCATTTTGCGGATGGAAGATCAAATGCAAAGTCTTTATGTGAATACAATATGTATTCGTTTTCCAAATCGATTTGCGCCAGCTCCTTGAGGAGCGTGCGGACGTACATAGGAATGCCGCTGGTTTGTTTCTCTCTGAGAGGCCTGCTGTCGACACCAATTCGCATGAGGGGGCGGAACGACGAGGAGTTACTTCACAACCTCGAGCTCGATGGTAAATTCCTTGATCGGGAAGAAAAACGGAAAGAATCGCTCAAAGAGCACCGGATGGTGAGTGGCGAACCATCGAATTCCCAGAAGATGGTAGGGAACAAAGGGCACCTTGTCATGAAGGGGCCAAAAATCGATTAGGCGGCGCTTAAGCCGGAACTCCGATCGGACCAAATAGCCATGGGCCGTGCCTCCACAGAAGAAATCGAAGGTTAAAAGCGAAAAATGGTGTTTGTGAGTGGGATCGTTATAGGAATTGCTCGAAGAGAAATGAGGCACATGGATCTCGATCGTCCCCCCGTTCCTGCCAATCCTATGAATTTCTTCCATGAGCTTGACGACATCATCCACGTGCTCGGCCACGTGGCGAAGCACGATACGATCAAAGGAATTTGATTCGATGGGATAGGGATATCGGTTCAGGTCATGAACGACATCGACGCCTTCCAGAGGCATCTGGTCGACGCCAAAGGACCCCGGCGTCTTTCGGGCGCCGCATCCAAGATCGAGGATTTTCTCGGTTGTCATCGGCTATTGATCGTAGCATATCCGGGTTTTCGAGAAGCGGAATGCCACTGAATGAGCAAGTAGCCCGTCGTTAACGTGAAAAGCGAGAGTTCCGTCAATAAGAGGGCGATCGCTGCGCCTGTTGAGGCACGATCAGGGATGAGGTAAACACTAAATACGAGATTTAGTAGGAATACAATCGCCTCATGTAAGGCATGCCGTCTTTGGCGGCTGATCACTATCATGACATGAGTCACGAAGTAGTTCACGAAAACCGTGCCCGAGACGAAAGCCAGAACCCGAAGCACGGGAACCGCCCCTGCAAATCCTGCGCCGTAAAGTCTTTCAATGATTTGCGTGCTTCCGAAATACAAGAATAGCGTCCATATGAGAGCCATCGGTAAGACCATTCCACTGAGACGTAAGAGCTCTTTGCGGAATCTAGCCGGCCCTTCCTGTAGCGCTTCCGCCAAATGAGGCACACTCACGCTCATGATTCCGGCGGGGATCAGATAGGTGGTCTCATAGATGCGAAACGCTGCCGAATACTCACCAACATCTCTGCTGGACCACAACCACGCCAAGATGACGGCTCCCATCCTCAAGTACCAGGATCCAAAAGCTCCTCCGATTCCGTTGGGAATTGAGGCGAGGAGAATTCGCTTCCATTCTTTAAAGTCAGGCGAAAAGCTTAAATGGAGATCGTTTACCTGGTAGAAATAAATATTTGAGACAAGAGCTCCCAGAATAGCCCCCACAGCCATTCCCACCATCACCCCCTTTAAGGTCGGAATGAACGAAAGAGTCCCGAGAACGATCGCAATGAGGAATCCTCTTTGAATCAATAGTTGGCGCCGCGCCAGATCCATCCGGCCCAGGCCATTGCAAACGAACTGGTTGAAATCCAAGATCGAATTTCCAAACATCCAGAAGAGGGCCACCAGCAACAACCATGGATTCTCCCAGTGCCAAATAAATGTACACAAGAAAATAAAAAGAATGAGGCAACACCCCATCAGCGCCAATTTCAATTCGAAAAAATCTTTCCATGCCTTCTCGTTTTTTCCGCGTTTTTCCCCCTGCTCTTTAATGAGCTGCAGATGTGTGCCGAGTTCAGTGAATATGTAGAAGATCTGGACAACAGACACGGCATATCCAAATTTACCGAACTCCGTGACGCCAAGGCGGCGAGCAATAAGGACATTGAGGAAAAAGAAGCTGCCGCGGGAAAAAACATCCAGCATCAAGCGCCAGACCACGTTGTAGTAGAGTGGAGATGAGGAAAATATTCTCTTAAACATTTTTGGCCTCAGCCATTTTTAGCGCCAATTGGATGGCGTCAATGAGACTAGCATCCGAGGCAAGCCCCTTCCCGGCGATATCGTAGGCGGTTCCATGGACAACGGACGTGCGAATAATGGGGAGGCCCAGGGTTACGTTGACTCCTCGGACCGAGCGGCGATCCGCAGAACCCTGAAATGACAAAAGTTTAACTGGGATTTGCCCCTGGTCGTGATACATGGCAATCCCTGCGTCGAAGGCGCCGGCGAGAACCTGCGGCCAGACCGTATCAGCTGACAACGGACCTTCAACTCTCATTCCCGCCCTCGCACAATAAGACACCGCCGGGCGAATAACGCTTCGTTCTTCCCGGCCAAAAAGCCCTCCCTCCCCTCCGTGGGGATTAAAAGCGCAGACGAGTATCCTGGGGTTCCGGATTCCCATTTGTCTTAATCCCCGATCAGTTAGCTGAATGGTCTGGCAAATGCGTTTTTTGGTCAAAGTGCGCGAGACCTGCGAGAGGGCGATGTGAGACGTCACGTGCACGGCTCGCAGCCGACCATAGACCAGCATGAGCGCGCAAAACCGGGCACCCGTCAGGCCGGTAAGCATCTCCGTATGTCCTATGAATCGAGTGCCCCAACGCCCTTTAGAAAAGGCGATCTTATTAATGGGAAGGGTTACGACCGCCTGGATCTGCCCACCAAGCGCATCCGACGTGGCCGCATCAATATAGTCGCCGCTCGCTGAACCTCCCAAAGCTGTTGCCCGACCAAGTCGAATATTCGGTGGAAGATTCTTGAAATCCACAATCTCGTAGTTGCCTGTGGAATATCCGGGAACGTGCCTCTTGAGATATCGCTCGAGCGAGCCGCCAAAAATCTCCCGATGGACCTTTGACAGCCACCGGAAATCTCCATAAATTAAGAGTCGGCACTTCGACGCTAGTGCACGGCGCCGAATCACCTTTAAAATGACTTCGGGACCAATTCCGGCCGGGTCTCCCATCGTGATGCCAATGATTGGTTTCATTAGAAATTAGGGCGCGACGGAAACGGGCGACTTGGCGGGCGTCCAGCACAACTCGATGGTAGCCTTAAACGGCAGGGCGATCTTTAGTTGAGCCTTCAAAAAAATGGGCTTTTGATTCACTTCCGTACTCTTCTGAGTAATTGCCGGGCACGATTTGGAAAGCCAGCTCGGAATTTAAGGAGCGAAGAGTCATGGATTCTGGGCCGGACTTCATCAGGAAACCGGCTCCTTCGATCGCTACTTCGACGCCTGGGGCCATTACGAATGTCCAATCTAGACCGTGGGTGCCTTCACCCTTGATTTCGTCAGTCACAATCCAGCTCACACGGCCATCCGAAGTTTCGCTTCGTACGATCGAACGGCGGTGAATCACGTGTCCTTCCAAGCGCCTATAACCACTGTGCTCTGCGACTATCGAGGAAGAATTACATCCGGCGAAGGTGACATGGGCATCGTTGTGCAACCCAAAAAAACCCTTTCGATCGAAGCGGTTTTGCTCCTCGCCGTCCACCCCCACCGTATTGTGGAACTGGACCGAGCGATAGAGGTTCCGCCGATTCAAGTCTGACGTATAAACGGCGCTTCCCGGGTCCCCAATAAAACATCGTCCGGCCACGGACAGAGTCAGACTAAGCTTATCGTTATGCGTATGGTTTCCGAGTCCCTTCGTTCCATTTGGTTGGCCGCTGAAAACCAGCACATCCTGAGCACCCCGAAGAACCCGTAATCCCGATATGCCTTCGGTTTTAGGAGAAATGCTCCCAACAGTCCGGCCTTCGAGCGCCTGAAGCTGCTTGACGCCCGCTATGCCGAAGGCCCAGGCGGCTTCCGAGGTTCTTTCCCATTCCTTGATCCGAAAATTCTTCTCCTTGAAGAGGAGAGCTCCAATATCCGCAATGGCTCTCACGTCCGTGGCAGGCCGGTCCGATAGGTGAATTACACGTCCGCTGTCGTTATCGCCTATCAGCGGAACTTTGCCACCTGAGTCGGCCAACTGTAGGCAAATTCGTACCATTGAGCTCAAACGCTCAACAAAGGACTCCCCCATTTCACGCTTGGCGCCATCCCCTTCGTTTAATGCTAGACCCGTCCCCATGAGCGGTCTCGATTGCGCGACGGTAAAGTAAAGGAGGATCTCCAGGACCATGCGGTGGTAGGCGGTCGACGCCTCATAATCAAATCCATCCTCATAAATCTGGGACAGCGTCTGTTGGGCCAAGCCCCGCTTGGCTAATAGAGACCACTTTTTCCGGCCGAATGCGAGGCCCAAAAAAAGCCAAGACCCGCTAGATTTGCGATCAAATGGTTGGTTGATAACCGGCGGCCCCATTCAAGATGACGCCACAGGTGACACCCATGCTCCCACAGGGACTGAATCAGCTGAGATTCAAATCCTCGGGGAACGGACGTTGATTTTTCCACGAGTTGCCATGCGACGAGCCAATTCGAGGCACGGATCGCCACCTCCATGGGAGAAGACCAGTTAACACCGAATTTAGGAGGGTTCTGGCGAATCCAGTCCAGAATCAAATCACAGAGGCATTCTGCGTAGCGCTCAGTTTTGGTCAACTGGTAAGCCTGACCGAGCGTCACTAGGTGGTGCCCTCGAGACAATTCCCAGGGGATTTTAACGTCGATTCCAACGGCGTCACCGTACCGGATATCGGTAAAAAACGTCCGCGGATCCCAACCGATTCCCGCCTTAAAATCAAAATGCCACGGCACCTTTCCGCCCACGTGGCCCGGCGTCCAGATCGTATCCCGACCTCGCCTCAGATAGAAGCGAAGGTCCGGACGGGCCTTAACTGAGTTCAAATCGACAGGTCCTGAGCCCAACAAGTCAAATACGAGGTTGCAAGCGTTGTTCGCTCTCTCAATAATTCGCGCGTAGTCGGTGGGAAATTGAGCCTTCAGAAATTCGGGAAATGCTGGAGAAAAGACCTCCGGGTGCAATACTCCTATCTTCAGTAGTTTTCGATTAACGAGGCGGGCGTTCGGAATTGGGACTTTGTACTTGTAAAGAACGCGCTCCAAGGGGCGAGAGAGCCGGCCCCTCGCTTTGCTGGTCAGAAAACTGGAAAGCCTGAGCAATGGAGGCTGTTTGATCGAAGCAGGTTCTTTCATATTCGGATGGTGAGACTCGAAAGATGCCGATGATCCCGCACATTGGAGGGACTTGGGCTACTTCTGTGCGACGGACAAGGGAAGCTCCTCCCCGTCTCTATTTGGCCCCTTCGACCTTCTAAGGAAGCTGTTGTTTCAGGATACAATAGTCCGATTGATCTCGGCCGTATTGCTGGCCCCAAGTGTGTGAAGTTGGAAGCCCGCTGGAATCCAACGTTCCGGCTTCAGCGCATTGTGCGTATCAAACACGGTCTTTGTTGCCATAAGGGAACCAACCATCTCGGGATCCAAGAACCGGATCTCATCGTGGGCGGTCAGCACGACCGCAAGCTCCGCGCCCTTGAGCGCCTCCTGGATACCTTGAGTTTGGAATTCCTTGGATTTCACGTGCGGATCATAGACCGAAAGCGAGTAGCCAGGATGCTTTTGCTTCAGGAGTCTGACCACGGAAACCGCCGGCGACTCCCGAGCGTCGTCCACATTTGCCTTGTAGGCCAGCCCCAGGAGCGCCACTTTCGGAGTAGATTTTCCCTTCAGCAAGGACTCAATCTTTTCAACCACACGCGACGGTACGGCATCATTGATCGTGCGAGCCAAGCGAATGAGTTTCGCCTCGTTCGGAAATTTTTCGACCAAGAACCACGGATCGACACTAATGCAATGACCGCCAACGCCTGGTCCCGGCCGGTGAACGTTTACGCGGGGGTGCCTGTTCGCGATCTGGATGACCTCCCACGCATTAATTCCCAATTTCTCGCACAGCACCGCGACTTCATTCGCAAGGGCGATATTCACGTCACGAAAAGTGTTCTCCAACAACTTCACCATCTCCGCTGTGGTGGGATTGGTTACAAAAATTTCACCTGAAACGAATGTCTTGTAAAGCTTTTTCGCGGTCTCTGACCAATAACTGTCGATAGCCCCGATGACGCGGTCGTTGCCGATGAGCTCCTTAAGAGCCTGCCCAGGAATGACGCGTTCAGGGCAATATGCAACCCCCAGATCCTTTCCGACCTTGTGACCTGCTTTCTCCAGCATTGGAATCACCAAGTCCCTAATCGTGCCGGGCGGAGAAGTGGACTCCAGGATCAGTAAATTTCCCTTCGCCAAGACTGGCAGCACCGATTCTATGGCGCTGACGACGAAAGACATATCGGCCCGGGGAATGGCGCCTTCACCGTGCACATAGGGAGTGGGAACCGCGACGATGAAAACGTCTGACGGGACCGGCTTTTCGGCAACCGAAAGATTCTTTGAGGCCAGGGCGGCCTTAACGACCGTCGCCAAGCCGGGCTCTTCGATATGAATGAGGCCTTGCCACAGGGTATTAATGACGGAAGAATTGTTGTCCACGCCAAGGACTTGCAGGCCGTGAGTGGCGAACATTGAGGCCGTTGGCAGGCCGATGTAGCCGAGTCCTATGACGCAAACTCGTTCAATCTTATCCATTAAATGCCTCGAACAGCCTTCATGACTATTCCGATTGTAACTGAAAGGAATTCATTCGACAATGGAGCCAGGCTTGGCACGTCTGGCGGGAATAGGAGAAAAAAAGGATACCATCCTCCGGCAGACATCACGTTTGCTCCAAACAGGGTTTAGATGTGACTTTTTTAAGGCACATCTGTTGCACGAAATGAGTAAGGATAAACCTAGCCCATCTTGGCCGTTTGCAGGGTAAAAATAAGGGAGAAAGGAGATAATTATGAATATAAAATTGAAAAAATTTGGCTTTTTATCCCTCTTGTTAACGATGACGGTATTCTTGGGGCTACCGACTCGAACCTTGCATAGCGCCCCGGTTCCTTATGGTACCCCCCTCAATTCCCTGGTAGTTCGTGTAAACTATGATTGGCGTGGAATTTCCCCGCAGGGTTCAATACAGGTGCGTTTGGGTCCAAAACCAGATGGCACGTATTTGGTGCAAACGGCCGACACAGCTGGGCTGGTGAATTTCGAGGTGTTTGGTCTTACGGGTAAATATACAGTGGAGGCGTTGGTGTTTTTCCCTAGCGTGCCAAACATGGCTTCACTCCCGGTAGCAGAAGGAAAAACGGTAGTTAATCTTCCTATGCCTATTGGATCCGTCGTGACTGTAGAAGTCGCGGATCTTCCCCCCCAGCATGGCTCTGATTGATGAGAGGAAATGAATAAGAGCATCTGGGACTCACTCAAACACCAACCAATATTCTCGTCCGTACAAGATCCAGCAATGAGCATCCCGGGGATACCAAAAGTGTAGGACATCCTGCCTGCTGGCCGGCCAAGAGGTCCTTATCCTCATCTCCAATAAACGTTGTTTTGGCCAGATCCAAGCCCAGTTCTTCCTTTGCTTTCAAAAGAAGCCCAGGCTTGGGCTTTCGGCAGTTACATCCAGCGTCAGGACGGTGCGGGCAGAAATACATCCCATCCAATTGACCTCCTTGCTTCCCAAGGTCCAATTGCATTAGGTCGAAAATCTTAAAAAGATCCTGTTCCGTCATCTGTCCCAGGCCTATTCCGGCCTGATTGGTAATGAGAATCACCTGATAACCGGCTTTTTTCAGAAGCGCCACGGCTTCAATTGCGCCGGGCATCCACTGAAACTCGCTCCAATTTCGAACATAACGGGATGTGACTGGTTTTCGGTTGAGAACGCCGTCTCGATCAACAAATATGCTCTTGGCTCCCTTCATCAAAATTAATCTCCTAATTAATCGTCTAGATCCCTGTGGGTTCGTTCAACATTCAATAAAATACCGGCGTTATTTCTCAACTTGTAATCGAGCGCAGGGATTTGAGCCGATCGAGGATCCGCCCGGTGTGGCCTTTCCAAGAATATTTCTCGACAGCTTGACTCCGCGCCTCCAACCCCAGCCTCGCGCGAAGTCCCGGATCGATCGTTAAGCGGCGCATCTTCTCCACCAGATCCTGGGGGTCCCCGGGCGCAGCGAGAAGAGCGGTCTTATCGTCCTCGAGAACCTGTCCAAGCTGGCCCAATCGAGAAGCGACTATGCCCTTTCCCATTGCCATGTATTCGAACAACTTCGTCGGCGACCCAAAGAAGGGGCTGCCGTCCGGATTGGGAACGTGGGGTGCTACTAAAATGTCGCAAGCGGCCAAGTGGGCGGGTCCTTCCGCCTGGGGAACTGAGCCCGCCAAGCAGACGACTTTCCCAAGCTTGGAGTCGCGAACGATCTTTCTCACCGCCGGCATCGAAGGCCCGTCTCCGATAAATAGAAACCGGATGTTCTGCGCATCCCTGGACGAAGCGACCCAAAGAACCGCTGCCTTTGCCAACACTTCGGCCCCATGCCACGGTCCAAACGTCCCAATAAAACCCACGACGATCGCATCAGAGGGCAGGCCCAGGCGAGCTCGGACGCCTGTGCCGTCTATTTGAGGAGAATAGCGGTCGGGATCAACGCCATTGAGATTAACGAGAATGCGTTTCTCCTCCAATCCCCGGCCGATCAGTTCGGTCTTAAGAACTTCGCTCACCACAACGATCAATTGGGCGTGCAGTAAATTCAGATTCTCGATTTCGCCGGTAATTTTAGCGGGTTCTGCTTCTTTGTCCCAATTTCTTGAAATCCACGTTTCCGAGCCGTTGTATTCAAGCACGAGAGGAATTTGCCGGGCGCGGGCTAATTGCAGACCCAAAAAATTATTCCGGCTGTATCTCTGATAGACGAAGCTGACTTTCCTGTCTCCCAATTCTTTAAGAACGTAGTTCAGCCGCCCGTTAAGGGCCAAGGTCGACACATGGCCTAGATCCCAAAATAATGCCCCCGTCGGAAGAAGGTGAGTTTCAATGGCCGAATCGACTTCGGAGATCCAATCTGTTGAAAAAAAGATGGGCTGGCCACAGAATTCTCGAAGATTGTTAAGGACCCCTGTCGTATGACTGATTGAGCCGCCCGATTTAAGACCAAACCAATAATCCGTTCGAAGGTAAACGGGTCCCTGGCGCAAGTCGAGGGACAAGATTTGCCGTCCTGATTCCTTTTGAAGACTCCGGACCCGCGTCCGAACTTTTGCAAGAAGAAATCCCGCCAACAAGACTGACGTTGCAAACCGGTATCCGAGCTTGACCAAACGCCAGAAGTTAATCTCGACACAACGCCCTTCTTCTTCAACGACAATCGGATTTCTCCGTGAAATGAGGCGCGCCGAGAGATAAAGGAAAAAGGGTTTGTTGACGGTATCCCAACGGTAGACCGAAATTATGACGCGACTGTACTCGAAGAGATGCTTTACCAGTCCTTCTTGCTTCAAAAGCTGAACGAACTGAGAATGGGTAAACGCCTTTTCCTGGAGGGAAGGAGCGGGTTCAGAGCTCATGTTAGGAGGCGCTGCGGGACATTCGCCGTAGGTGCACCCGTTTCGTGACCCACAAAACCGCCACGAAGAGCCCGGCGTAAGTGACCGAGGAGGTCAAAGACGCGCCGACGATGCCCAGCCGCGGAATGAAGTAGAGGTTCAACAGTACATTCAGGACCGCTGAAATCAGATAGGGCGCAACCGAGTACCAGGGTTGCCCCGATGCAGCCATGAATATCCCAAGGGTCAACGAAATCGATAGGAAGAAAATACCGGGAGCGAGATATCTAAACGCCTCGACAGCGGGTAAATAAGACGCCCCAAATAGGAGCCGGACAATGATGCGGGCTAAAATGGCCACGACAATGCAGGCCGGCAGCATCACCAGACCCATGACAGAGGCGGCTTTCTTGGTCAATTTCCATTTCGTTTGCCAGTCGGAAACAGCGGCCACTTTTGGGAAAAGAAGCGCCGCCACTGTCATGGGCAGCAAAAGAACCAGATCTGCCATTGTAGAGTCGATTGAATAGTAACCGGCTTGTCTCGAGCCCAAAATATATTGGACCATCAGAAGATCAATTTTGATGGTGATGTACGAGAAGAAGGCGCCCACATAGAACCTGAGACCATAGCGCAACTCCCGGCGGAAAACAGACCAGGAAAATCGCAGAGAAAAGGGATTTGGCTGAAGCGAAAAGACATTTGCCGAAAATATAAATGCCAAAGACAACAAATATGCGAGAAAAACATTGACCGGCGTGAAGCCCCGCAGGTAAAAGAAAATCAGCATGATGAGAACGATCGACACCTTGTTCCCAAGTTCCAATTTGTTGTAGAGGCGGATTTTATGGAGACCCAGGGAAAGATTCTGTAGGAACAAGTACGCCAACCCGAGCGGGATATAGAGGAGCGACAACGGCAAGAGCAATCCCTTGACGGGCGCCCATTCGGGTTTCACCATGAAGACGCCGGCCGCCAAAAGCGCTCCCAGCCCCCCCACCCCCAAGCTCATAATGAGGCTATTCGAAATCAAAAGCGGGAGTTCCGAGGGATCCTTGGAAACATGGTAAGCGTTGGACAGATGCAAACCGAGGTTCCCTAATTGCATCCCCAGCGCCCCAACCGCTAGGGCGACGGCCAACAAACCTCGACCCTCGGGTCCCAGGGCTCGAGCGGTAAACACAGTCGTGAAAAATCCCAGTCCCAGGAGGGCGACCTTAACGGCGTAGGTTTAAGTGATATCCTGTGCAAACTCGGAAGTCTTCAGGCGGTTCCAAATGTAAGGAAGGTCCCAGGTCCGCAAGGACTCGAAGGGTAGAAGACGCAGAAAAGCGGCAAAGCGGGGCTTCATATCGTTCTCGCCTCCCGTCGCCTCAAGGGCGGCATCCCCAAATGCTCACCCGGATCAATTCGGGGCAAAGGCCTTTAGGCTCCGGCAAACCTCGCTGACTTGCGCATCCTTGAGATAGGGAAACATAGGAAGCGCCAAGAGCTGTTTGGCCAAGCGTTCGGTCACTGGAAAGGATCCTTCTCGAAGACCCATGCCCGCGTAGGCCGGCTGCAAGTGAAGAGGAGTCCCATAGTAAACGGCACTGGCAATGCCTCTTTCCCTTAAGAAGAGAGCAAGCTGGTCCCGGTGCTCGGTGAGTACGCTGTACAGATGATAAACATGCGAACATGAAGCTCGGACAGCAGGAGCGCCAAGGTGCCGATGGCCCCGCAAGGCGCGGTCGTATTGGCCCGCGATCTGTTGCCGTCGGCGGTTCCATTGACGAAGCTTGGCCAGTTTAACAGACAGAACCGCGGCCTGTAGCGCATCAAGGCGGCTGTTAACACCTTCAATGGCATGCAGATAGTGACCCGAACGCCCATGATCCGCCAACTGAGCAATGCGTGCCAACAAATCGGGCAGGTTCGAGACCACGGCGCCTCCATCTCCAAAACCACCTAAATTCTTCGTCGGATAAAAACTAAAACATCCCGCGTCTCCCAAGGCCCCTACCGGTTTGCCCTTATAGGTAGCGCCGTGCGCCTGCGCCGCATCCTCAATGACCGCCAAATTATGCTTGCGTGCAATCGCCACAATCGGATCCATGTCCGCCGATTGACCGTACAAATGTACTGGGATAATCGCCTTGGTTCGCGAGCTGATCGCCTTTTCGAGTTGTGCTGGATCCATCGTAAAAGTTGCCGGCTCAACATCGACGAACTTAACCGTCCCCCCCACGGCCCCCACCGCTTCGGACGTCGCGATAAACGTGTAGGGAACTGTAATGACTTCGCTTCCGGGACCTACGCCCAACGCCCGAAGGGCCAAGATTAAAGCGTCCGTTCCGTTTGCGACGGGAACGCACCCCTCAGCGGAGCAAAAGCGCGCAAATTCCTCCGCAAAATCCGCCACGTGTCTTCCCCCAACGAAGGCACATGTATCAATAATTTCGCTGAATCTGGAATCAATCTTTGATCGGATTGATTTCTCAGTGAGCTTTAGATCAAGGAAAGGAACGGTTGTGTTTTGTTTCTTCATGATTTCGCTAAAGAAAGATACAGACTTGAAAATCTCGCCACCATTTCATCGATGGAAAAAGTCTCAGCCGCTAAGCGAGCGGCCTCCCCTAGCGACTTTCTAAGGTCTGATCGTTCCAGAAAGAAGCCTATTCCAACGGACAGAGCCAAAGGATCTTCTGGTTTCACAAGCAAGCCCGTTTTCCCATCCTGAATAACCTCGAGGGTGCCATCCACTGACGTCGCTACGCAAGGCCGCCCAGCGCTCATAGCTTCAAGCAACGCATTCGACATCCCTTCGTAGCGGGAGCTCTGGACAAAAATATCCAATGCCGATAGCATTCGAATTGGGTCCTGTCGAGAAGAAAGAAAGCGAATGGGCGCCTTGGCCAAGCGGGCTCGACGCTCCAAAAACTGCCTGTCAGGCCCCTCTCCAAACACAACGGCTTGAAATTTTACAGGAGAGTTCCGAAGGAGCGTCAGCGCGTCGATCAAAAGGTCATAGCCCTTCTGCCAATGGAGCCGCCCCAAAGAACCCACCAGAAGCTCATTATCTAAGACGCCTAACTCGCTCCTTAACTCCTCTCGGGCGCGAATATTGAACTGAAACGCCTTCGAGTCTACGCCGTTAGGGATCACGGTAACCTTCTCTGCCGGATAGCGCAGTCGGTCCGTCAGGAATGTCTTGGTAGCCTGACTTTCACAGGCCGCGCAGTCATCCAGTTTCCGCAATCCTCGATCCACCGTCAAAGCCCAGCGTGGGGCAAAGCGATAGTTCACCCTCGGCGAAGAGAGCAAGCGGAAGGACCCTCCCAAAAACCTAGCGAGCCGGCACAACTGAACTGAATGGTACAAAAAGGCATGTACCAAATCGACTTGGGCGCCTCGCAAGCGCTTCTGAAGCCGCCAAAAAACAGAAGGGGTTGGAAGGTAGCCCATATCCAAGGCCTCAACCTGAGCACCGGCGCGAACCCAAGATTCGGCCATTTCGCGCTTCTTCTTTAACACGGTGATCCCCGAAATCTCAATTCGACTCCGGTCCAACTTTTCCAGGAGGTTCAAAAGGATCTTTTCTGACCCTCCAATACCCGAATCGGTAATCACGTAATGGACACGCACACCCATGGCTCTAAGCCGATCGCCTCATGGAGACTTCAGAATACCGTACGGCCACACGTGCGCTCGATTCAAAATAAATCTGAATAACGTCCACAATGTTCGGACTCCATAAACGACGCTTCGGCGAAAACTGATTGAAGAGGCCTCGGAAAAATATCGAGTGGGCACTGGAATTTCACCTATGCGGAACCTGCGGTGGACGATCTGCGCAATTATCTGTTGGTCGAACACAAAATCATTGGAGGCCTTCTCAAACGCGACCGCTTCGAGCACTTTACGGCTAAAAGCCCGATATCCCGTGTGCGTCTCCGAGACGGCGATTCCAAACACGACGTTCTCCGTGAGGGTCAAAAGACGATTCATCAAATATTTGTAAAAAGGCATTCCCCCCTGCAACGCCTCCCGGCGAGTCCGAATCCGGCTGCCAAGAATCACGTCACAGACGTCGTCAGTGATAAGGCCGGTCATATAGGAAATCAAGCGAGCGTCGTATTGGTAATCGGGATGAAGCATGACCACGATATCGGCACCCCGTGCCAACGCCGTCTTATAGCAGGTCTTCTGGTTGCCTCCATATCCGAGGTTTTTCTCATGGCGGATCGCAATCAATCCCAGGCGCTTCGCCAACTCAAAGGTTCCATCCTTTGAACAATCGTCAACGAGAATGACCTCGTCGCAGGCGCCCTTCGGGATGTCGTTTAAGGTCCGTTCCAAGGTTTTCTCGGCATTATAAGCCGGCATAACGACCGCGACCTTTAGCCGCTTAGACGTGGGGTTCATGCTAAAGTCAGTCTCCTTTCGCCAAAAATCGATAGCAATCCGCAATTTCAGGAAGATAAATGGACCAGTCGAGGTACTTTCTCGCCACAGCGACCGAGCGCTCAATACGGCCGCGACCAGCAGCGGAGCGAAGGGACTCCTTAAGTTCGGACTCAGCCGGCTCGATTGCTTCTGCGATCGTTCCAACCTTTTCATCTCTAATAATCCGAGCGACATCCAGAACGGCTGGAGTCGATAAAACATGGAGACCGCTCGCTAAATACTCCGCGAACTTAGTTGGACAGGCGTATCGGTTAACGACGTTATCCTCGCGAATCAAAAGACCAATGTCACCGCAAGTAAGCCAGTTCGCCATCCCTTCAAGATCGGTTCGTGTGATTAGAAAATCCTCTGACTTTAGCCCCGCCTCAACGAGCAGTCTCTTGAGCAGAAGATTCTCGGTTGTTAGACCGAGGAAAAAAACCGACGCGTCGATTTTTCTGTAGGCCTGAATTATTTTCAAAAGTTGCTGGGGAGTCTGCCAGGAAGTCAGCGATCCCGAATACAGAATGACCTTTCGGTCCCTCATGCCGTGCGTTTCGCGCATTTGGTCCCGGCGAGACAGAGCCAGTTCAAAAGAGCTCACGTCGACGGCACAGGGCACATAATGCCATTTTTCTCCGCTCCCTATTCCGTCCCGTTTTGCAAAGAAATCCTTCATCGGCCGCGAAACTGAGAATATTGCATCGGCTCGGCTGATCGCATCCCGTTCGACGCTCTCTAAGCGACGCTTCCATGAGGTTTCGATTGGATTGGGAGGTCTCTTTCGGCAAAAACGAACATGCAGATCGTATTCCTCAGACTCGATTCCTCTGGCGTCACAGATAATCCGGACGGCCGGACAAAGCTTCTTTATCGGCAACACGCTTTCGGCTCCCTGAAAGCCACGAGCATGAACCACGAGGCGTCCGCGGCATAAAGAGGTTGCGAAAATAACGAGCCCTGTCATAAGCGTGTTTCCATAGAGGAAGTTTCTTGGGATGCGCGGAAGGAACGTGGCCGGAAGCCCCCGGAGACTTCGCCGTTTTTTCCTCCAGCGAAGGAGAACCCAGTCCGTAAAATCTTCCAAGAACAGCAAATGGACCGCCACGCCCAACCCGGACAGCTTGGAAGCCGGCGTTATGACCTGCGACTCAATCACTGTTTTTTCGAAGCCATAATAGACCAGGTAGAGGACCCGGACGGGATCCGACGGATCGGGGCGCGGTGACTTTTCCATCAAGACAGGTCTTGGACCTTCTGGGCCACCGCTAAAACTGAAAGACCAAACGGAGGATTTAGGTATTTTTCGAGCCTAAGTGCTCCCACGAGCCAATCAAACACACGAAGTTGCCGGCTGGGCAACAACCGCTTCCTGAAAATCTTACCGTTAACGAACCAACCCAGGGCGCCCATCATGTTCACGTACCTGACTTTCTCGACGCGGAATCCCGCTTCCGACAAGAGATCCATCATTCGCTTCCGTGAGTATCGTCTTAGATAGCCTAGGTTCTTATCAATGTTGGAAAAGAGGCGCTCATGAGCCGGTACGAGCAGCACGATCCGGCCATTGACTGGCAGGAGCCGGTTTAGACTCTTTAGCGCGGCCTTTTCATCTTCGATTTGCTCGAGAACATTCACTGCCAGGACGGAATCTGGACTAAATTCCCGCGCGATCTGATTCGCCATCTGAGGCCGCAGCACGTCAAACGCCTCGATCTTCACGTTGGAAGCGCCGGCATATTTCCGATTAAGTTCATCCAAAGAAGTGGAATTCACGTCGGTCGCAACCACGAGGTCTTTGTTGAGCATGTACTTGATCATGTTGCCGGTCCCGGCGCCCACCTCAACGACTCGATCCCCCAGATAAGGCCGGCATTGTGAAAACAACCATTCGTTGTACAATCCAGCCCCTTCCATTTTGCGAATCGTCGACAAGTCGTGAGTCTTGTCATAAAGATCATCCAACAACCAAAACTTCAAGATGGTATAGACGGCCGCCACACCGTCTCTCCAGTTGATCTTCTTTCCTTCCTCATAACCCCGTCCGCGATAGGTGATAGGAACCTCGTAAATCACGAGCCGAAGCTTGGCCACTTTGGCCGTCACTTCGGGATCGAAACCAAACCGGTTTGAACGGAGCGGAATATTCCTGATGATGTCCGTCTTGAAAGCTTTGAAGCAGGTCTCCATATCCGAAAGATTCAGGTTGGTACATATATTGGAAAGCATGGTCAGAATCGTATTTCCCATCCTATGCCAGTAAAGGTGGACTCGCTGACGCTCGCCCCTAAAGCGCGAGCCGTAAACGACATCGGCGTCACCGCAGAGAATAGGTTCGATAAGCTTTCCGTATTCAAACGGATCGTACTCCAGATCGGCATCCTGGACGACAAGAAGCTCCCCCGTGGCGTGGGAGATTCCGGTGCGGATTCCAGCCCCTTTTCCCCGGTTCCGATCATGAAAGAGGACTTTGAAGCCAAGAAGCGAATCGCCGTCCGCAGGCGCCAAGGTCTCCCGGGTCATCTTTCGAAGGATGTCAGCCGTTCCATCGGTTGAGGCATCGTCCACGACGATTATTTCTTTGGGGAGCGGAACAGAAGCGATGCGAGTAAGGATCTGACGAATGGTCGTCAACTCGTTATAGACTGGCACAATTACGGAGAGACATTTGAGAGGAAAGTTCTTTGGGGTGGCGGAAGTCACCATAGGTACCAAGGGAGGACGCCCATAATGCCGTTGATTATAAAACAATCCGAATTTGCCACCAAAAAGACGCTCACCTTCCGAGCCCCGCCCGCCACAGGCTAACTCGGCCGAGCATTCGAATGTGATTGCGAATTTCGCGGGAAATGCGGATCTTTGATTGTCCCCAGCTCCTTTGCGTTAGTGTGACCGGCACTTCAACCACCCGGCCCTTCCGTTTTAGGAGCTTAAGCAGAATTTCGGCATTGATATCGAAATCGGTTCGATCGAGTTCGAGCACTTTCAACGTAGAGGCGCGATAAAGTCGGAAGACCGAGCTCGTCGAGGTAATTCCACCAAGGAGCATCCCATAAAGGATATTCACGCCCTTACTTAAAAAGGCCCGTCCAGCGCTCACGCCTTCCAGGCGGCCAAGCAGTGCCGAACCCGTAACGCAGTCTACGCCGGGATTGTAAGCGGCCAAGAGAAGATCGATATTTGAAGGATGAAACGTGAGGTCGGCGTCAATCGTCAGGATAGCGTCGCCGGCGGCGACCGCAATACCTGTTCGGAGAGCGGCGCCCATTCCGAGGTTCTTGGAATGGGCCCGAAAAACAACCGAGGGATTCTTCTCGGCCAGAGACTTGAGGAGACTGGCCGTTAAATCGCTTGAGCCGTCATCCACGAGGACAAATTCGCAAGGAAAAGGTAACCGCCGGTATTCTTCAAATAGCTCTTTTTCGAATCGTCTAACGTTCCCCTCTTCGTTAAAGCAAGGGACGACGACGCTTAATTTTCTAATCCCCTGGTCAGGGATCATGCGGGGAAACGGGGATAGCTCAGTTGTGATTCCTCTCGACGAAACTCTCCTTCATAGGCGCCCGAGTCCGTCCGACGCCGTAATAGACAAAGCCGAACTTTGCCATCTCCGCAGGATCAAAAATATTTCTTCCATCCACGACAACAGCCGTGTTCATTGATTGCTTGATTCGCTTCAAGTTGAGCGTCTTAAATTCCGGCCACTCGGTCACAACGATCAAGCCATCGGCCTCTTTGGCCATTTGGTAGGGATCCTTCGAGTACTCGATCTGCGGAAAATACGCTTTCATGTTTTCAGCTGCAACCGGATCATAGGCTCTCACAACAGCTCCCTGCTCCAAGAGGTCATGAATGATGTCTTTGGCGGGCGCGTTCCGAAGATCGTCGGTGTTGGGCTTGAAGGCGAGGCCGAGAACGCCGATCGTCTTCCCTTTGAAAGTCCAAAGGGCTTCTTCAAGCTTCCGCACGATCATTTTTCGCTGCTCATCGTTTATCCGCTGAGTTTCCTTCAGCAAACCAAAGTCGTATCCGTTCTTTTCGGCAATCTTAACGAACGCAGAAACGTCTTTGGGAAAGCAAGAGCCCCCATAGCCGATGCCCGCATTCAAAAAGGACCTTCCAATACGAGAGTCCAACCCCATTCCCTCGGCCACCTTACACACGTCGGCTCCCACCTTTTCGCAAAGCTGGGCGATCGCGTTGATGTAGGAAATCTTGAGCGCAAGAAAAGAGTTTGAAGCGTGCTTTATTAGCTCAGCGCTCTTTATGTCAGTAACCACCACAGGCGCTTTGATTTTGGCATAGAGTTCCTTAAGAATCTTTTCAGCCCTTTTCGAACTGACGCCAATGACGATCCGGTCAGGTTTCAGAAAATCCTTTATCGCCGACCCTTCGCGGAGAAACTCCGGATTCGAGGCCACTTCAAGAAAAGACTGCTCCTTGTGAAGGACAGCAAGCGTCTTTTCCACCCGCTCGCCAGTCTGGACGGGAACGGTGGATTTCTCAACAAGGAGTTTATACTTGGTTGAGTACCGCGCCACTTCGCGAGTACAGGCCTCGACAAAACTCAGATCCGCTCCTCCATCGGGAAGCGGCGGCGTGTTGACGGCTATAAAAACGATCTCGGAAGCCTCGACGGCGGCTTGAAGGTTAACCGTGAAATTTAATCGCTTCGCCTTCCGGTTCTTTTTTACCAAGGCATCCAGGCCGGGCTCGTAGATTGGAATCCCCCCAGCGTTTAGCGTATCGATTTTGGCTTGCACCTTGTCTACGCAAATTACTTGGTGGCCTAGTTCAGCCAGACACGTTCCCGTCACCAGTCCCACATAGCCGGTTCCGATCATGCAGACTTTTTTTCATTAAAATGTCCTTTTTGGGGGGTTAGAAGCGCTTAGTCTAACAAATCTGCGCTATCGCTTGAGGAAGCCGGAACCGCAATTTCGCTATTTTGGCGGCGGAGGCGGAGCAACTGGCGGTGGAACCGTTTGAGGAAATATTTGACCCTCACCCTTTTCCATCGTCCTGTCCCCATACATCGATAGCCCATTGCTGGTAAATATGTTGTTTTGGGCCGACAAGTTCGCCTTTAAATCAACATAAAAGTACGCTTCTCGCCGACCAGGCCGGTCTGAGAAAGTCATCCGCAGTAGCCAACAATGCAGATCCCGGACCACGGAGATCGTTTTCTCAACCGGCAAGAACCTTCTGTAGTCGATTCGATTGGTTGGAACGGCGTTGTAACTGATGAATGCGTCGATGTACCACCTCGGCGTTAAATAGAACTTAAATTTGTTCGTCAAGAGCAGGCTGGCATCTTGGCCCGGCGGCGTTTTTGTGAAGCTAAATCCTTGAGAAAAGAAGGTCGGATCAATCCCGTTTCCAAACTGAATCTCGCCTGAGGTATTGAGAGGATATCGAATCGAGTTTTGGCTGAACTGGTCAAAGACAGAGTAGGTTTCCCGAAAATAGAGAGTCACATCCCGCATCACCTCGTATTGAAGATCCAAAAAAGGCGGAGAAACGCGAGCGCTCACATGCTTGTACTGATCCGGATTACTAAATGGCGCCTGCCTGAAATCGTAGCCGGACCCCACGGTAACCCGTGTGTTACGTCCAATCGATCGATAGAGCGTCAGACTCACCGAATTCGTTTCGATTCCATGATCGTCCGCGACACTATCCGAATTAAAACCATTGCGTTTCAGGCGAGCCACGCGATTGTAGCTGAAAGTCGAGTCTAAAGAGCGAGTCAGGCGCCGTCTCAAGTCCAGTCCGGTCGAATACCGACCCGCAAAAAATGGATCCGCTGAGAACGTTGTGCTTGAAAGGTCGCGATTTTGCCAAGTCTCCGTGTATCCGAGTCTCGGTGTTAACGTGGTTGCTCGGTTGAAGCGAATGTCCTTCTTCAACTGAGCTCCCAGGGCGGCCGTGCGCTGATAGGCGAGAGACTGGTCCGGAGTCGTGCGTTCGATGGTTTGGTTAAGGAATGTTCCCGTGAAACTCGTGTAAACCGGGAACTTTTTCCAGATAAGCGGGATCGTGTTCAGAGACAGGCTTGGAAGCGTGAGCTGACTGATAAATGCGTGCGAGCTTAACGTATTGTCGAAACGATCGTGACGGTTGATATCAGCCTGAAGGGTTGCCTTCGGGAGTTGGTAGCTAAATCCGCTCTCCGAAAGCAAACCGCTTACCTGGTTTTCGATGGGTACCTGATTGCCAGTGTCGCGAAAGTCGTTCGAGAAATCTTGGTCGCTTTTATAATCGACGCGTGAGTGAAGTGTCAAGCGAGGCGTAAACTTCTGGTAGTGATTCCAAAATATCGACTCTCTTCGGGTTCCGGTTAGCAGATCGCGAATATAGTAAGTATCGAGATCTCCATTCACATTGGGCAGTCCGTAATGATGCTCGATTCCGATGCCGTCGCCGGTGTTCTGCAGGTAGTCCCACTTAATCTTCGTGTACGTATTGTCGCTGAATGGATATCCAAAGATGGTTCTCACGGTAGTACCATCGCGGGCCGACTGGCCCGGCTCAATTAATAGAGAATATTTACGGGGCTTGAGCGTGCGAGTGTAATAGGGGGTCCAGAACGTCGGCGTATCTCCGAGCACAAAACGGCTATCATACATCGTCGCTCTTTTTCCCACCACAATCTGGGCGCGCTGAGATCTCATCTCGTAGTGGGGCGGATTTTCATCGCAGCTGGTAAAGCCTCCGTCGTAGAGCTGATAGACGCCCGGCCCGACCGCGTTCAAGCGGTTCGCTGTGAATCTCCACGGAGGGCTTATGCCCATAGCATTTGTGACCGCGCCGGTTGAGGTCTGCCAGTTATAAGTGGCTGATGACCCCTTCAGGGTCCCCGAAGAGTCAATGAGAGTGACGTTTCCCTGCGCTTCGCCCTGCTTAGAGAAGCTATCAACCGTGATTTTGTCTGCCGTCAGCGTGCCCGTCGAATTCTGAACCTTTGCATTTCCTTGGACGATCGCAATGCCCGTTAGGCCGTCGTATTGAATTGTCTGGCCCGTTGCTGTCGAAGTCTGTACCGTTTCGCAAAAACCCGAAGCGATCAGAAGGAAGAAAGGTGTGAAAGTCAGGAATCTAAAAAAGCAGGGAGCGGGAATAAGCGGTGAGGCCACCGGGGCCTTTTTTTTCATCACGATCCCGTGTCGACCGGGGCGATCACAGAGACCGATGCCGGGAATTTCATGATCAGAGCAACGAGGCCCCTATCACACCTATATGGGCTGCCCCCCGAGCGGTCTTAATTTGCACAGCTCCAATGGGAGTTTTAAAGGTTCTAGTCTTGAGAGTCTGCCATAGAGGAGTGAGGATAAGGCGATTTGCCTGAGAAACACCGCCGGTCAGGTAAATCATTTCAGGATTAAACAAATAAACAAAGTTGCCCAACGCCACGCCTAGAGCGTGGCCCACGCCTTCCCAGACAGATTGGGCGTAAGCGTCGCCATTATTGGCGGCCACCGCTAACATGTACGGGGAAAGCTGGTCTGGATTTTCTCGAACGAGGCTTTGGAGCGAGCTCGCCTGCCCTCGCTCTAGGTCTTCCCGAACCTTGCGGGTGATATGAGGCGCGCCCACGAATGTCTCGAGGCAGCCCCTATTGCCGCAATTGCAAAGAGGACCGTTTTCGTTAATGATCATGTGACCGATTTCACCGGCGCTTCCGGTAGCTCCCCGGTAAACAGAGCCGTTCAGGATGATTCCTCCACCCACACCGGTTCCTAGCGTTAAAACCAGTAAGTTTTTAACACTTGGAGAGACCTGGGTCCTATAGAGGCCCCACGCGGCTGCTTTGGCGTCATTTTCAACGGAAACCCGACAGTGAAGGAACCGCTCCATCAACCTTTTTAAAGGAACTCTTTTCCAACCAAGGTTCGGAGAGACGCGAACGATGCCCCGGGCAGAATCAATATCGCCCGCGACCCCAATTCCAATATGCGCTGCCTTTTTCCCCCTCAACAATTCCCGGCACGCATCGCTCATCTGCCGGGCCAAGACGCTCGGACTTGGGAACCCCGCCGTTACCACAAATCTCTGCTCAATTATTTTGTACCCGGGGCCGACCAACGCAATCTTTGCGGAGGTGCCTCCGAGGTCAATTCCCAAGTTCATGATTAACTCCCTCGTCTCGCCAAGTTTCGAACCAGGGGGCGCACGGCCCCGATAAGATAAAGAGAGCCCGTTACAAGAATGGGAGAGTGGCCCCGGCTCAAAACCTTTCGCCAGCCTGCCTTGACCGAATCACACGGCACGGCCCTTCCCCTCCATCCTTTATTCCCGGCGAGGTCCGGACTTGAGGCCGTTCGCGAAGATCCGACGGGTACCGTATAAATCTCTCGACATAGCGGTGCTAAGATCTTAACCATACTGTTTATATCTTTGTCTCTCAAGGCTCCGAATAGAAGCCTCAATCCGCTCATCTTCTCCCGCTTTAGGGAGAACGCCAAGGCCCTCATGGCCGCCGGATTGTGTGCTCCATCCAAAATCACACGTATTCTATTCTTATTCCGCCCTATGAAAAAGCTTTCATACCGGCCCGGCCAAAATGTCCGCGCGATTCCTCTCCGAATTTCCGTCTTTCCGAGGCCGAAAAGGGGCGCGAGTATCTCAATCGCGCGGAGCGCCACGGCGCGATTGTCTTTCTGGAATTCCCCCTTTAGGGAGATCTCATAGTCCTCGAGGTCGTTGACGCCGCGCTGCACGGCCACGAAGGGAGCGCCTCGTTTTTTGGCAACTCTACGAATCTCCTCGAGCGCCCCTCCGGAAGCGCCGGTGACGATGGGAACTGCGGCGCGGATGATGCCGGCTTTCTCCACAGCGATCTGCCGTTTGGTTGTTCCGAGCCAATCAGTGTGATCGAGTCCGATATTTGTGATGACCGTAAGTATCTTTTTCGTCATGACGTTTGTCGCATCAAGCCGGCCTCCGAGACCGGTTTCAATGACGGCCGCCTCAATATGATTCTCGGCAAACCAAAGAAACGCAATCGCAGTGAGAAACTCAAACTGGGTGAGATTGTGAATAGGCAAGGAAGGGCTCTTCAAAGCGCGGCGGAGCCGGCGGGTTAGGCGTTCAAGATCGCTCATCGATATTAGTTGCTGATTGATCTGGAAGCGTTCGCGAAGATGTTCCAAGTGAGGAGAGGTGTAGAGGCCTACCCGAATGCCCCGTTCGTTAAGAACCGAGGCGATCATGGCCGCCACGGATCCCTTGCCGTTGGTGCCGGCGATGTGGATCGATGGGAATCGGTCCTGCGGATCGCCCAAAAAACGCATCAGGCCGCGCATTCGGCCCAGGTCGAATTTCATTCCCGAGACGCCCAAGGAATCGATATAGGAGAGGGCGGAGAATTGACTACTCATATTCCAGCTCAGGAATTGCGCGACCGAGAAGGGAGCTGTCGACGAATCAGGCTTTCGTGAAGTTCTTTTCCCAGAACTTAAGCGTGCGTCTCAGTTCCTTCTTAAGCTCAGATCTCGGGATAATCCTATCTACCATGCCATGTTTGAGGAGAAATTCTGACTTTTGAAAACCGTCAGGCAGAGTTTGACGTATCGTCTGTTCGATGACCCGAGGTCCTGCGAAACCCACGAGTGCGCCCGGCTCCGCAAAGATTACATCGCCTAACATCGCGAAACTGGCCGTAACTCCCCCGGTCGTCGGGTCTGTGACCACGGAAATAAACGGGATACCGGCTTCTCTAAGCCTTGATAACACGACGCTGATTTTAGCCATCTGCATGAGGGAAATGATCCCCTCGTGCATCCGAGCACCGCCGGATGTTGAGAAAATAATCAGGGGAAGCCGATGTTCGAGCGCATGTTCAGCAGCTCGGGCAAGCCGCTCTCCCACAACGCTTCCCATGCTTCCGCCCATGAAAGAAAAGTCCATGACGCCCAAGACCACTTCTAGATCGTCCATCTTCCCCTTCCCGGTCCAGACCGCGTCTTTCATTCCCGACTTCTTTTGGCTCGAAATGACTTTATCCTTGTAGGCTTTCCCGTCTAGAAAATCGAGGGGATCCGCAGACTCGAGGTTCGAGTCCATTTCCTTGACTGTGTCGGCATCCAGCAGCAACGCGACTCTCTCGCTTGCCCGTAAAGCCATGCAATACCCGCATTTCGGGCATACTTTGAGATTCTCAACGAGCTCTTTCTTG
>Ga0207121_1038_pt1 | contig 30230 bp, 31 predicted proteins | sample Alteio_BWMinHeat_41_FD_153513 | JGI IMG/M metagenome (GOLD analysis project Ga0207121, IMG submission 153513) | Enriched cells from forest soil in Barre Woods Harvard Forest LTER site, Petersham, Massachusetts, United States -... | ecosystem: Environmental > Terrestrial > Soil > Temperate forest >... | reverse complement strand
AAAGATTCAGGATGAATCGACAGAGGGGATTCCTTTTATGGTGGCTGGACGCACATGCCTGGCCGGGGACGTGTTTGGGACCTATCGATTTCCCGCAGGCCTTCAAGTCGGGGATACCATCACGTTCGCTGATGCAGCGGGCTATACGATGGTGAAGAAAAATTGGTTCAATGGCGTTCAGATGCCGTCGATTGTGGTCCGGCGCGCAGACGGTCGCATGTCGATCGCACGACGATTCGATTACTCAGACTACTTGTCGTATTTATCCTAGAAAAGGGGGTTCGGAAATGAAGAATGTCCTTATCGTTGGTGCTGGAGGCGTAGCTCATGTCGCAGCTCACAAGGCAGCCCAACAGAACCACATCCTGGGAGATATCTGCATCGCTTCTAGAAATGAGGCGAAATGCCAGAGAATCATCGAAAGCATTCACCGAAAAGGATCTATGCGGGACGGCACAAAGAAACTCTTCTCCCGGCAAATTGACGCGCTCGATGTTAAAGCTCTTTCAAAATTAATCGAAGACACAAAATCTTCAATCGTTATCAATTTAGGCAGCGCTTTCGTAAACATGTCGGTCCTGGAAGCCTGCCTTAATACCGGCGCTACCTATTTGGATACCGCCATCCATGAAGATCCCAAAAAGGTATGCGAAAATCCGCCTTGGTACGCCAACTATGAGTGGAAGAGAAAAGAACGGTGTAAAGAAAAGGGCCTGACCGCGATCTTGGGAATCGGGTTTGACCCGGGCGTTGTTAACGCCTACTGCGCTCACGCGGCGAAGCATAATTTCGACGAAATCGACACGATCGACATTCTGGATGTCAATGCAGGAAGTCATGGGAAGTTCTTTGCCACGAACTTTGATCCCGAGATCAATTTCCGCGAATTCCGGAAAGTGTGGGCGTGGATCGACCGGCAATGGGTCAGCAGACCCGTCCATACCGACAAGTGGCTCTATGACTTTCCCATCGTCGGCAAACAACAGGTGTATTTGACCGGTCATGATGAGATACACTCGCTGGCCAAAAACATCAAAGCCAACAGCATCCGTTTCTGGATGGGTTTCGGCGATCACTACATCAATTGCTTCAACGTCTTAAAGAATATTGGACTTCTATCCGAAAAGCCTGTACGCACTGCCGAAGGCGTCGAAGTGATCCCCTTAAAGGTTCTCAAGGCTTGTTTGCCGGATCCGCTATCGCTAGCCCCAAATTATAAGGGGTACACGTGCATTGGTGTGCTGGTCAAAGGGAAAAAGAACGGGGAATATAAGGAAACCTTTACTTATAACGTTTGCGACCACGCCGCTTGCTTTAAGGAAGTGGAAGCCCAGGCGATTTCCTATACGGCAGGAGTCCCTCCCGTAGCGGCGGCTATTCTGGTGGTACGGGGAATCTGGAATCCGAAAACAATGGTAAACGTCGAAGAGTTGAACCCGGATCCCTTGTTGAGGCTTTTAGATCGGATGGGACTTCCGACAAAAAACGAATCGCGCCAACTAGCCACTTCAATGGCCTAAACTGAGAGAATTCTTTCAACCTTTGTTTTCGAGGAAGAGAACTCCATCGGCTTGAGCCCAACCTGGTTTGATGGCAGGACGTAGATAGGCCCAAAATTCCATGAAATGGCTTAGGTTTCTTTTTTCTCGAGTGGATCCAATCATCGCCGCATGGATGGGCAAGCACGGCGTAGGGCTCCTGCGAATAAGCCTTGGGATCGTCTTTTTCTGGTTTGGGATTCTTAAATTCTTTCCTGGCCTCAGCCCCGCCGAACTTCTGGCGTCCCGTACGATCGATATCCTCACGTTCGGCCTGGCCAAGCCAGGGGTCAGTGTTCCTGCTCTGGCGACCCTGGAATGCCTCATCGGTCTTGGCCTTCTAACGGGTCAGGCCACTCGCCTGGTGCTTCTCCTCATGTTTGTGCAAATGGCAGGGACTCTCACGCCGCTCTTCCTTTTCCCTGATGAAACTTTCATTCGCTTTCCCTACGCTCCGACGCTCGAAGGCCAGTACATCATTAAGAATCTGGTTCTCATCAGCGCGGGAATAGTGATCGGATCCACCGTTCGAAGGAAAGACTGAAAGCAGCAGTCCCAGTCGAATAAAACCATTCCAACTGCCAGATGAGGTTCTCTGGCACGGATCCGCTAGGCAAGGATCTACTTTCCGGCCTAATTCTTAGAAGACGCCCCGGCCGCCTCTTTTTCGGCGAAGGCTTTCGCTGCCGCGGCCATTTCTTGAGGCGGCACATCCTTCTTGTGGGTCAAAATCCACCAGGAGTACCCAAAGGGATCCTTGACTGAACCGCAGCGATCGCCCCAAAACATATCGGCCACGGGCTTGTCCATAATGGCCCCCGCCGCAACCGCCTGTTTGAACGAAGCGTCGACGTCGGGCACATACAGCGCAAAAGCAGCGGTGGCCTCGCCAACAGTTTCCGCGCTTTTGCAGGAACTCTCCGGCGTTTCGTCGCCGAGCATCAACATCGAATCGCCAATTTGAATTTCGGCGTGCATAACGCCTTTGCCGTTCGGACCCGGAATGACCTCTTTTTCCTTGGCACCGAACGCTTTCTTGTAGAAATCAATGGCTCGCCGAGCATCCTTCATCGTAATTGATGGGGTCAGTGTGTGATACCCTTCCGGGATTGCCTTTACCATAGAAACCTCCTGCGATTTAACTGAGTTTGCCTCTTCTTATAATACGCCCGCCGAGCCCATTGATTGTAAAGCGCGCGCCTCTTCTTATTCAAACTTCATATGAACGAACGCCCCCTTGCGGATATTAACACCATACTCTAGAAACGCCTTTAGGCTGGAGAGCATATGCATCCATCCAGCTGTATTTCCGTAGGAACGCTCCCGGCCCTTTTTGGTGTCGGGCCAGCCACTCTCAGTCACCGAAACCGTGGTTGTGCTTTTGTCACGCGGATGGAAAGTGACCTCAACAAAATTCTTACCCTTTCCTATTCCCGACGCCCACTCATATTGAATCAACTCATTGGGAACGACCTTTCGGACCCAAACTGAAAATCCTTTTGGAAATTCCACGAATTTCCAGACGATTTCTTTACCGGTCTCCAAGGGACCGCTGGTTTCGGACGTAAAAAAAGGGACTGGATTTCTGAAAGCAGCGAACACTTCCGCGACAGGTTTTAGGATACTGAGATCGACTTTGGTGGAAATTCCCTTCACAGGTACTCCGCTGGATTGGTGGTTAAGAGGATACTAACAGCTACATATTAGGAAAAAAGTGCTTTTTGGAGCCTATCCCTTTACATTTTTATGCGATATTGATAACAGTCCATACAAAATGAATCCTGAATTTCAGTCAACCACGGGGAATTCGAGGTGACCAAATGCGTCCGGTGATTAACCTTGAGCACGTCTCTGTTGTGCGCGGCGGAGTAACCGTCCTTGATGCGGTCAACTGGTGTGTGGAGCCGGCCCAGCATTGGGCCATCCTCGGCCCCAACGGCTCTGGAAAGACCTCCTTGCTCAACGTACTGGCAGGTTATGTCGAACCCAATAACGGTTCGGTAGAGGTATTGGGACGCCGGCGCGGCGGCCCCGGATGGCAATCAACCCGTGAAAAAATTGGAATCGTCAGCTCAAGCCTTCTCGCCCAGATTAATCCCGCGAATACGGCATTGCAGATTGTCATTTCTGATAAATTCGGCTGGAAAAGCTTTTGGAAGCAGCTCTTCTCCAAAGACCGGCGCCGTGGATTTCGTGCGCTTCGGCTCGTTCAATGCCGCGATTTGGCGGATCGCAGGTGGGGGGTGCTTTCCCAAGGGGAAAAACAGCGCGTTCTCATCGGCAGGGCGCTCTTCATGAGGCCGCGAATTTTGATTTTAGACGAGCCTTGCGCGGGACTGGACCTTCTGGCTCGCGAGCGATTTCTCCGATTCCTGCGCCATTTTGGATATCAAAAAGGAGCGCCCACCATCCTGATGGCAACGCATCACGCAGAAGAGATCGCCTCGGTGTTCAAACATCTGCTGATTCTTAGAAAAGGCCGCGTATGCGCGACGGGAGATATCTCAGAAACAATGAATTCCGAGAATCTGTCAAAGGCTTTCGGCTCGTCAGTTCGAGTCGAAAGGCGCGACAATCATTACCGTATGGCGAGAGTCCGGGAATAGAAAAAAAACAGCTGGCAAACACCTGTTTTTGAGGGCAGTTCACTGACGATCGCTTTTCAGCGGCCTGCACGTGACGTCCTTCCTCTTCGTCATCCCTTGTGATGCGACCAAGAAGAAGGGATCTCAAATTTGTTACAGGGAGGACCGAGTCCCACCGATTGCTATCTAGTATCCCGTAATCTAAAATTCAGCTTGTTAGCCGCCGAGACAGATCAATTCCAACTTTTACCTTGTTCATCGATAAACAGGATCTATCCGGACGCAAAGGAGAAAAAATGAAGCGAATCATTCTTGCTGTTCTTACCGTTGCCTTATGGTCTTGCGTTTCTCATGCCGAGACTTTCTCAATTGATCCCTACCATTCCAGCGTTCTTTTTTCCGTGAAGCATGTGGTTGGCAAAGTTACCGGACGCTTCGACAAGTTCTCCGGCACTTACGAGTACGATCCAAATAAGCTGGGCGATCTCTCTGCTCAAGCGACGATTGACGTTAGCAGCGTTAATACCGGGATTGAAAAACGGGATAACCACCTACGGTCTCCCGACTTCTTTGATGTCCAGAAATATCCCACGATGACCTTTAAGAGCACTCAAATAAGCGATGTGAATGGTAATCGGGCGAAGCTGCATGGGGATTTGACCCTGCATGGAGTAACCAAACCGGTCGTATTGGATTTGGAAATGGCTGGTATCGTCAAAGACCCGATGGGAAAGGGAAACAGGTCGGGGGGATCGGCGACGGGCCGACTGAACCGAAATGATTTTGGCGTGGGACCCGCAACGGGGCCCATGTCGGGGATGCTCGGAAAGGATATCGATATTACGATTGAAATCGAAGGCGTATCGAAGTAGCTTTAATCTCGAGAAAGCCTTTTTAACGACCGCGCCCCTTTCTTCGCCGAGAAGAAGGGGGCGTCCTGTTTTGGAAGAGACAATTAGGCCCGTTGTTGGCTGGGGACCTGGTGGTTGAATGCGCCCCATGCCAGGCCAACCAGGCAGCCGAAGACGAATCCGCCGATGTGGGCCGCGTAGGCGGTACTCACCGCCGATTTATCGATGATCATCAATGCCATGAACATCTGGGTGAGAAGCCAGATGGGCAAAAAGAACCAGAGGGGGCAATCAAAGACTCCGCATTTGGGTAGGAGGGAAAGAAAAACGACGTAGAGAAGCTTCACTTTTGCCTGGGGCTTGGCCAGGAGGCAAAACCCCATCAACGCCGAGATGGCGCCAGAGGCTCCCACAAGGCTGATTCCGGAGGGAATGCCATACTGGACCTGCGCCAGAGCGGCTGCAATTCCGCCGGTGAGGTAGACCCAAATAAGGTGCCCCCCGAGAGTCTCCTCGGCGATACTGGCCGCAATCCATAGAAAGATCATATTGAAGATAAAGTGGATCCATCCCTCGTGCAGGAACTGGTGGGTGACGATTCCTGGAAACCACGATTGATCGGGATTAAAACCCCAAACTTTAAACACTGACGTTCCATGCGGATGTACAGCGATCGAACGCTGATAGGACTCGAACACCGGATAGACGAGGTCCCAATCGTATCGGGCCTTGCCATGAAGCGAAGTTTCGTTACTTTGGGTCTGTTTGAGAAAATCGGTGAGCGCGGGGGAAGGATAAGGCTGAACGTCGTTCTGCCCTTTGAGAAACGCCCGGTCCGAGTCATTCAAGCCGGAGTCCGGATCCAGAAGAATATCGACCAGCTTTTGCGCGGTTCTCTGAAAATCATCCTGGCCCACGTTGCTCGCTTGATGCATCTGTAGAGGCCACGCCACGAGAAACGTGAGAAGGTTAGCTCCCAAAAGCGCCACCGTGAAAAGAGGAACCTTGAGAGTCTCTTTGGGCCAGAGGGGAAGAAGAAACATTAGGGTTTCGTGAAAGCGGAGTCGTCCACCGGACCGTAGTGGATTTCTTGACATTCATCGGTCGTCTTCGAAACCATCTGCTCGACCTGCGAAGAGTAAATCGTAAAAACCTTCTTGAGCACAACCTTGTTCTCGGCGTCAACCCAGGCTTGGCCCGTTAGTTTGCTGTCGGGCCTGTTCTCCTGCACCTGGTAGAGCAATGTTTCACGCCCGGCAATCTGGCCGCCCGGAATTCCCGTGCCTCCATAATTCCCTTTCCAAAACCGCAAGTTTTCGACCTGGATATCCATCTTTTGATCTGAAGTTACTGCCGGTGGGGCCGGAGTCTCCGTTGACCCTGGAAGAGGGAGATCTGTCGTTTTTTGATTAAACGTTTTCCCATCGTAAGTCTGAATAAGCTCTGAATCCTGGTCTCGCGATTCGATTCTAAATCGATTGTTGCTGACCTTGACCGAAACGGTGGCTTCAGTCTTTTGATCGCTAATTCCGTTTTCCTTCACATTTTTCCAGGTGCCCGTAAACGAAACATGGTCATCTGAGGTCGAGCACCCAAAGCTCAGGAGCGCCAGGCCGACAAACGCGAACCAGTAAGTACGAGATTTCATTTTTCCGCTTCCGCTCCTAAAGAGGCCCAAATATACAATCAACCAAAACGACCCTTAAATCAGTGTTATTTCGATTCCCCTCGGTTTCAACCCCCTTTTTCAGGTATTTTTGGCCCCGAAATGGTGATTGCGGAAATGGCCAAGTCCATCTATCTTTAGAGGGTAAAGCCCCCTAAATGATTGGATTGGAACGTGGAGGAAGTATGGGAGAGACAAGCATTGGTAAATGGGTAATGCTCGGGGTGATTGGCTGTGGTCTTGTGGCGTTTGGTTATATGGCCTATGTCGGTCACAGAACCGAGAATTACAGAGCGAACCGCGGATTGGTTTCCGTGGCCTCCGTCCGAGGCAACGAAGGCCAAGGCGCACCGGTTTCCTCTAATAGCGACTCGAACGTCTCAGCAGACTATACCAAGGCCATTACTGACACGGTCGACACGGCCCAGCGAAACGCCAATAAATATCAAGCCGCCAATAAGGCCTTGAATAACGAAACCAAGAAAGAGACGGACGCCGAAGCAGCGCAGTAGCTGAAGCTGGTCCCATAGCCTGCCCTCGAGTTTACTGTCACGGCACCACTCTGCCTTCCCTCCCTCGGCCCAACCTGATCCGCCCCATTCTCGAAAAGATTTTTTAACTTGATTGGACCTACAGGGCGATTTTGCTACATTGCACCGCGCCTAGACTCGATTTAAACCGTCGGGCCTTGGAGTTTTCAGTCCACACCACTAATTCAAATACACAAGGGGAACAACGAATGATTCGAAGACTTAAGGTGATCTGTTTAGCGCTACTCGTGCCTGGGCTCGCTAATGCGGCCGATAGCACGCCGTATAGCTTCAAGGTAGGCGATGCCCTTTTCAAAATTGGGGGATTTATGGATTTCACGACGGTATTCCGCACCGTCAACACGGGAAATTCCATCGGCACGAACTTCGGGTCGATCCCTTACCGGAACACAGTTGCCGGAAATCTAACGGAAACCCGCATGTCCGCTCAGAATTCGCGGCTCAGCCTCAAGGCCACCGATAAGTTCGGCGAAAACGATGTGACCGGATACATGGAAATGGACTTCCTCGGGAATGATCCAGCCAATGCATTTGTCACGTCAAACTCCCACACGGCCCGACTCCGGCTCTACTGGCTTGATCTGATGAATAATAAGTGGGAAATGCTGGCCGGCCAATCCTGGAGCTGGCTCACCCCAAATCGCAGGGGAATTTCCGGCACCCCGAGCGACCTCTTCATCACCAACAACGTGGACACAAATTATCAAGTGGGTCTAACATTTACCCGCGCGGCGCAATTTCGCGTTGCCTATCATCCCAATGACAATTGGGCCTATGGCGTTGCACTCGAAAATCCCGAACAGTTTGTCGGAACCGGGGAAGTTATTTTCCCATTCGCTCTGAACGCCCAATTGGGGGTTCAGTACGATGCTTCCAACAATTCGAGTACGCCGAACGTGTTCCCGGACGTGATCCCGAAGATCACTTACGATACGGAGGTCAATGATAAGCACTTCCACGTAGAAGCGGTTGGATTGATTACGACTGTTAAAGACGCCTTCATCCTTCCTGGAAGCACCGACTTCGCTACCCGCACCAAAACAGGCGCCGGCATCTCCTTGAATACGGTTCTTGAAGTGGTCAAGAACTTCAGAATGATCGCTACATCCTTCTATAGCGACGGCGGCGGACGATACCTGGAAGGGCTGGGTCCGGACACCGTGGTTCTGCCGGACGGAACGCCTTCTTTGGTTCATTCCGGTGGAGGCATCCTCGGCTTCGAAGCCCAGGTCAACCCAAAGAATACGGTGGCAGCCTACTATGGAGGGGCTTACTTTGCGCAGAATTCCTTCCAAGACACCACAAACCCTCTCCCGACGGCGTTCGCTGGATTCGGAGGCCCAAATTCGCCGAACAGCGCGAATCGCATCATCCAAGAATTGACCGCAGACTGGACACATTCAATCTGGAAGTCGCCGGACCATGGCGCTGTCCAGGTCATGACCCAGTTGTCGTATCTAACACGGACACCATGGTTTGTTCCTCAGGGCGCTCCGGCCAATGCTCACCTAACGATGGCCTTCGTGAACCTTCGGTACGTGCTTCCCTAGTCTAAGACTGGGACTTAGAGTTTGACGAAAGAGGGCCGGGAAACCGGCCCTTTTTTTTGTTGGTGATCTTTTAGCGAAGTCGTTTTGGACTCCCATCACCGCGAAGGCAAATATCTGTGGGGAACTAACCTGGGGCGGGAATGTTTGACCCACTGGGTAGGCGGTGTGCCGGAAAAGTGTTTTTATTGCTACCGTGAGCGGGATTAGCCAAGACCAAGGGAGACGTTTTGGGGAATTAGTTTGGCAGCTTATCGACTTCGCGTTTCAGAGGCCGGAGCAAGCGCAAAGCTAAATAGTTAATGACTGCAAGGATGATTGCGATATCATAGATTCCAAAGGCTACAGCCGCCCCTATCACCGACATATTCCAAATGCTGGCAGCCGTGGCGGTGCCGTGGACCGAAGTATGCGACTTAAGAATCGCTCCGCCGCCCACAAAACCGATTCCGGTGATCAGGCCTTGGAGCACCTTGGCCAGTGAGTCCGTGGCTCCATTCCAGGCCGAGCTGGCCACCAGCAACAAAGCGCAGCTTCCGAGGGAGACAAGCGGCAGTGTGCGGACGCCGGCGCCACGGTCTTCGAGTTCCCGGTCAAGTCCGATCGGAAAAGCCAAGCCAAAAGAAAGGCCCAATTTCAAAAGATCAGTTAGAACCTTTGAGAGATAGGTCGGCATCACTCAAATTTTAGACGTTCGGGTAGCCGCTGCCAATACATGGCGCGGAAAAACGGGCTTAGGAACCTCGCTGGAGAAATAATTTCTATGAGAAAACCTTCTCAAATCTGGGCCGCAATCGACATTGGAAGCAACACGATCCATCTTGTCGTAAAGCAGCTCCACCAGAGCCGCCTGGAAATGATCCGCCGCCATTCCGAGATGCTGAGCCTGGGACGCGACGTGGCCCGGACCGGTAAAATCGGTGCCGCAGAGCCTCGCCGGGCTATAAGCGGGCTTCGGCGACTTCTCCTCCTTGCTCGCCAATCCGCTGCTTCGGTCGTGCTCATCGGCGCCACCGAGGCTCTGCGGCAGGCCGGCAACGGCAAAGATTTTATCCGTCAAATCAGCGATACGCTCTCCCTCCCCGTACGGCTTATCTCCAAGACGCGGGAGGAGAGCCTTAGTTTTCTGGGAGCCCGAAATGAACTGCCCGCTAAAGGTCCCCAAATCTTCGTCGATAGCGGAGGGGGGTCCACGGAAGTGTGCCTTTGCCAGGGGCATCGCTTGGTCAAAGCGGTCTCACTTCCCATTGGGAGCGGAATGCTCAGTTGGGATTTGACATTCGATCCTCCCGAGCCTCTCGACCTCGTCCGGGTGACGAAGCCAATTCTCTCATCTCTTTCCAAGTTACCTCGCAACTTCGCTCCAAAGCGTGCCTTGGCAACGGGGGGAGCGGCCCACAATCTCATTCGAATCTCTCAAACGAACGGCCAAGAATTGAGTGCCGCGGAATTAAATCGTGCTTTGCACAAACTGCTTAAACATCCTTCCCGAGATATTGCCCGGAAGTTCCAAATTGATGCCCAGCGCGCCAGAACTTTAGCTCCGGGGGCGATTATTCTTGGTTCTATTCTCGAAGATTACAGCTTAGACCGATTTACGGTCGTTAAGGGCGGGGTTAGAGATGGCATGCTTGAGGCCTACCGCCAAAAGGGAGAGAGCTGGTGGAAGGAATAAGGGGGCCGAACCTGGAATAGATGCGATACGACCGCTAGCCAGCGTTCCAGGGGAATCGCTATAATCCCTTGGCAATCAGGGTCCTGGTTGTCGGCGCGCTTCTTCTCGCGGCGCGGCTGAAGAAGACACTTTTCACGACAGTCATCGTCTAATAAGAAATCGGACGATCACGCCTTAACTTTGTTAATTCCCATGGGAAATTATCATGACGCTGTCTGACCTATCCATCAAAAATCCGGTCTTTGCCTGGATGCTGATGATCGGCCTATTGGTGTTCGGCTGGATCGGCTTTCACCGGATGGGCATCAGCCAACTTCCAGACGTGGATTTTCCGGTCGTTACAGTGACTGTCACCTGGGAAGACGCGTCTCCGGAGATTATGGAGACCCAGGTCGCCGATCCGATCGAAGATGCGGTCACGAGTGTTGAAGGAATTCGCGACGTATATTCCACCTCCAGCCTTGGCCAGACCACGGTTACAGCCGAGTTTGATCTCGGCCGCAACATTGATGTTGCGCTTCAAGACGTCCAAGCTCATATCGCTCAAGCGCAACGCAACTTGCCCAGCCAGATTGACCCGCCGATCGTTCAAAAGACGAATCCCGAAGACCAACCCATCATGTGGCTTGCGCTGACGACCAAGGAGGGCTCTAAATCAACCCTGGTCGATCTCTGCCGATACGTGAACGAGCATCTCAAAGATGACATCGCCATGACTCCGGGCGTAGGAAATATCTTTTTGGGAGGCTATGTTGATCCCAATCTGCGGATCTGGCTTGACGCCGATAAGATGGCTAAGCGGGAGGTGACGGTCGAGGATATTTTAGACGGGATCACAACCGAACATGCCGACGTTCCCTCCGGTTACATCGACAACGGTCCCAAGGAGTTCAACGTTCGGGTTTATGGCGAAGCCTATACGCCGCAGGAATTTAACACGCTCATTATCCCAAATCGTGTGCGGGGAGGCGCCCGCTACAAGGCCTTCCACTTTGGAGAGGTAGCAACCGTCGAGGATGGCCTCGGCGATGTCCGGCGGATCTCTCGGACCTCGGGGCACCCTGCCGTCGGTCTCGGAGTCGTTAAGCAACGGGGAACCAACGCCGTGGCCGTAGCCGATGCTGTGAGAAAACGTATCAAAGAGATTCAACCGCTCCTTCCCAAGGGAATGGACATCCAACTCCTGTCTGTTTTCGATACCACGGATTTCATCAAGCAATCAGTAAAGGAATTAGACAGCGAATTGGCTCGTTCGGTTATTCTTACCTCCCTGGTGTGCTTTGTGTTTCTTGGGTCCTGGAGCGCCACGCTCAACGTGCTACTAGCGATCCCGACATCAATCATGGGAACGTTTATCGCGCTCTATTTTTGTGGATTTACCGTCAATAGCTTTACGATGCTTGGTCTTTCACTGGTGGTTGGAATCATTGTGGACGACGCGATCATGGTGCTAGAGAATATCAGCCGTTATCGCGAGGAGGGGTTGACCAAGGTTCATGCCGCCCTCGTTGGAGCAAGGGAGATCACCTCAGCAGCGATGGCGGCCTCCATCGCGATCCTGGCCATCTTTATGCCCGTCGTGTTCATGAAGGGAATTGTCGGTAAATTCTTCTTCCAGTTCGGCGTCACAATTTCCGTCGCCGTGATGATCTCCCTTCTTGAAGCACTCACCATTGCACCGATGCGATGCTCGCAATTTCTCGAAGTGTCGCGAACCAACCGGATGACAAGGGCGATGGACCGCATGATGAACGGGCTTCGCGACGGGTATAGGGTCCTGCTCGAGAAATGCCTCCATTGGCCTTTATCGGTCTTCGCAACGGCCACACTCATTTTTGTGATATCCATACTGTTGGTCGGAAAGTTGAAAAAGGAATTCATTCCCTCCCAGGACCAAAGCCGTTTTCTCGTGACCATCATCAATCCGCTGGGCGTATCGCTTGATTACACCGACAATATTTCCAAGACAGATCTGGAGCCGTGGCTCATGAAGCAACCCGAGCTCGGGCAATATTACTGCGCGGTCGGAGGTTTCCAGGGCGGACAAGTCAATACGGAGAATATTTTTGTCACGATGAAGCCCAAGGACGATCGACCGCGCGTGGGGTCCGATAACCACCTCGAGACTCAACAGGATTTCATGGGGAAGGTCCGCAAGCAGTTCAGCACAGTTAAAGGCATTCAACGCGTCTCGATCTTGGATTTTTCCCAAACCGGTTTTTCCGCCCGTCGAGGCTTCCCGGTTCAATTCATGATTCAAGGACCGGATTGGGATAAGTTGGCTACCTACGCCCACCAGATCATGGACCAAATGAAGGCCTCGGGGCTCATGACGGACGTCGATACCGATTACAATCCAGGAATGCCGGAGATTCAGATCCATCCTGATCGCAGCAAAGCCAACGCGCGAGGCGTTACCTCGCTTTCGATCGGCAACACGATTAATGCCATGTTCGGCGGGCTCAAGTGGGGAAAGTACACCGGCCGTGGCAAGCGCTACGATGTTCGGGTGCGTTTGGCTGAAGCAGACCGGACGAACCCGAAAGACCTGTCTCGCGTATGGGTTCGCAATAACTTCGGCCAAGTCGTACGCCTATCGGAGGTTGTGGATTACGTGACTCGTCCAGCCCTCTTCACAATCACCCGCTACAATCGCCAACGTTCGATTACCGTCTTTGCCAACCCGGAGAACGGCGCCTCCCAGGATGAGGCCCTGAGAAAAGTTCATGAGATAGCCAAGAACGTATTGCCAGACGGTTACAATATTCTTGAGGCGGGCAATGCCCAACTTTTCAAAGAATCGTTCGACAGCCTGATCTTCGTGCTCATTCTGGGCATATTCGTGGCCTACATGGTTCTGGCTACTCAATTCAATAGTTTCCTCCATCCGATCACGATTTTGATGGCTCTCCCATTCAGCGTGACGGGAGCCTTCTTTGCGCTGCTGCTGACGGGTCAAAGCTTGAATATCTATAGCATGATTGGTCTGATCCTTCTCATGGGTATCGTCAAGAAGAATTCCATCCTTTTGGTGGATTTCACCAACGAAAAGCGCAAACACGGCTTAAAGACCCGCGAGGCGCTGCTGGATGCCTGTCCGACCCGCTTGCGGCCCATCTTAATGACCTCGGTGGCGACAATCGCAGGAGCCGTGCCCATCGCGCTCGCCCGGGGCGCAGGAGCGGAACTCATGGTGCCAATGGCGCTGACCGTGATTGGCGGAGTTTTTCTGTCGACGCTTCTCACCTTATTCGTGGTTCCCTGCTTCTACGAACTCATGGCGCGCTTTGAAAGCCATGCCCACGACGCAGAGCTGCAAGAAGCCTTGAAGCTTCTGGGCGAACTGCCTCCTGAACAGCCGGCTACCGTCGATTGACGCTAGATTCTCTTCCCAGCCTTCTCAAATCGCTGTCCCTATCGCGTCTTTTTTTGTCCGTCCGGAAAAGTCAGGAATATCCGCCATTGATTTCTTATCATTTCCGAACACAGAGTCCGGACCGACGCTTCCACGAGTTTCCGAGGATTGAATAACAACATGACAGAAAGTTCGTCTACAGAAGTTTGCCGCTTGTGCGGTTCCCAACTTTTTTCAAGAGTCTATCCGCCCCGCGTACGCGTGCAGAATGGGGCTTCATTTAAGATGACCACGGACGTTTTTGGCAGTTATGGCGAAATTGTACGGTGCCGCAACTGCTCCTTGGTTTCTCAGGTCGCAGTTTCCACGCCGCAAGATATTCAGTCCGGCTACAGCGAAATGGTGGATCAGGACTACCTAACCGAGCTTGAATCTCGCGCGATTAATGCTCTCATCGCCCTCCAAACGATAAAGCAGTTCAGAACAAGCGGCCGACTGTTGGACATCGGCTGTTCGCTGGGATTTCTCTTGAATGGGGCCCGAATTGACTTCGAGGTGAAGGGTGTCGAGCCTTCAGAATGGGCCGCCACGCTCGCCAGAGACAAGTTCAAATTGGACGTGACGCAGGGTTTCTTTGAAAAAATGGATTGGCCTGAAAATCATTTTGACGTGGTGGCCATGATTGACGTGATTGAGCATCTGACCGATCCGCTCAGCTGCCTAAAAAAGGTTTGGAGCACGCTCAGGCCGGGAGGGCTTTTGTATCTCGTCACGCCGGACGTCAATAGTCTTTCCGCTCGAATTCTGGGACGCTATTGGTGGGGATTGCGCCCGGTCCATCTCTTTTATTTCTCGAAAAAAACGATGGGGCGCATTCTTTCAGAGGTCGGATTCGAAGTGAAAGCCGTCCGCTCCTACGGAAGAATATTTACCTACGGCTATTGGCTAAGCCGAATCCGAAACTACCCGGCCGCCCTCTACAAAACGATTGGGTGGTTCATTAAGGCGGCCGGACTTCAGAATAAGATTCTGTATCTCAACACGCGAGATTCTATGGAAGTCCTCGCCACAAAAAAGGCTTAAATCTTGGCAGAATCGGGAGGAGGACCCCAAGCGGATTCTTCAAAAGACAAGTCCCGGCTCGGAAGGTACGCTCTTCCGATCCTGACCTATATGGCGCTCGCTGTATTTGCCATTTTTGCCGCTGCCTCGCTCTACCTTCACTATTTTTATTTCACGGCTCTTCCCGATCCATTCTTTCAGCCCGATTCCCCGGGCTACTATCTTCCTGCCATCAATCTTTGGTTAGGCCGTCCGTTCGGGCTGTCATTGCTTCGCACGCCGGGATACCCATTGTTCATTGCCGCAATCCTCGAAGTATCTCCGCATTTTTCATCGGTAATGATGGTTCAGCACGTGATCCATGTGCTAACGGCCGTTGTAAGCGGCGCTCTTTTCTTCCTGTTTTTCAAGAGATCGGTGGCTCTCAGTTTTCTCGTATTTCTTGTGGTCATGCTTCTACCCCGCCCACTCGTTTACGCACACACAATTATGTCGGACAATTTGTATGCCTTGGTGTTTATGGTCTCTTTGTTTTTATTCTTCGGGGCCGTCGAATGGGGGAACTCCGTTCTTGCGGCGGGGGCGGCGATCTTTTCCTGCCTGGCTCTTTTCGTTCGTCCTGTGGGGCTCACGCTGGTAGGTTCTTTGGCGTTTGGATTTATTCTGTTGTCGGGAAAAACGCGACAAAAATTGGCCGTCACATACTTTCTGGCGGTTGCGATCCTTCTTCTGGGTTGGGCGTCATGGAACCATGCCAAGCGCGGATTTTGGGGTATTACCCAGAAGAATGGCGAAGTCCTTTTCGGGTCGGCCGCCTTCCTCATGGACGCACAGAGTCTACCTCCCGAGTATGCAGGAGAGCTGGAACCAATCCTTAAGTCCCATCCGAACCTGCTCTCGGATCATTCCTGGGTCATGTACGATGCGGCCGGCCCTGCCGCAAAATTGCGCCAGCTGACTCCCACACAAGAAGAATTGGATTTTCAGTTGCGCCGTCTTGCTGTTAGAGCAATTGAAACGCACCCTTTCCGGTACGCGGTTCACTATTTGAACGACGTCCTAAATTACGTCCTCTATGCTGAGCGCCCTCCCGAACATATCACCCCCAAGGAATATGCTTTGGCCAAGGGCCTGTCTACCTATCTGCATCTCACCAAAAATATTCCGGAGGCTCGAAAACTTCTCAAGTTCAATTCAAATAACTTCACAAATTATTTTACGGACGTAGCGTCCTACTCCCTTTATCCGTTCGAGATCGATACAGCATTCGCTAGGGCGGCGGCCGTCGTGTACCTTTACGGCTACTGGATCCCCGCAGCGGCCGTTCTGTTTTCCCTTCTGCTTATGTTCTACGGACCGCTGGGAAAACGCCTTGTCTTCCTGCTGACGCTAATCTTTCTCCATCTATATATGACAAGTATGGGAGCCGGGGTGGACGGCAGGTACGCTTTAAATCTGGAACCTCTTTACTTCATTTTATTTCTCAATGGTCTCTTGTCAGCGGCTCAATTGTTAAAGCTTTTCGGCCGTCGCCACGGCATCGAAAGGACCCTTCGGACAGCTCAAGGGGCGCCGGAATCGTAAAGATATCGGGCACGCTTTGTTGCGGCCGTATCGACAAATCGCCATGCCGTAACTGTTCGTTTCTGTTCCTCAAGCTCCTCCGACTCCAAGGAACCGCATCCGGGACCCTCGAATTTTGGTAAATTAAGAGGGCCCTATCCTGTCACCTTGATCCCTGCACTCGTCATGGATATTCTTGACCAACTAGAACAACAGAGCGTATTTATTTTCCGAGAGGCCTTCCGGCATTTCGAAAGGCTTTGCATGCTTTGGTCCGTTGGGAAAGACTCAACGGTCCTTCTCTGGCTGGCCCGCAAGGCCTTTTTTGGGCACGTCCCTTTCCCGCTGGTGCACATCGACACCAGCTATAAGCTTCCGGAAATGATCGAGTACCGCGACCGTCTCGCCCTTCAATACAAGCTCACGATGATCGTCGGACAAAACGAAGCCGCGCTTAAGGCCGGCACAACCTTTCCGGCCACAGAAAACCTTCCGGAGGGCCACCCCGGGAAAATTTCACGGCTTCAGTGTTGCGGCCTTTTAAAGAAAGACGCTCTTTCAAACACGCTGAATGGAACCTGGACGCGAAAGAAACTTAACCTAAAAACTGGAAAATACGAACCGGATCCAGACCGGGAGCCTTACCATGGAGTGATTGTGGGGGCCCGCGCCGACGAGGAAGGAAGCCGCTCCAAGGAGCGCTATTTTTCGCCGCGCGACAAGAACAACATATGGGATGTGGGAGAACAGCCGCCAGAATTCTGGAATCAATTTAAGACGGACTTTTCACCGGGAACCCACGTCCGGATTCATCCCCTTCTCGATTGGACGGAGCTCCATATTTGGGAGTACATCAAGCGGGAGAATATTCCGACCGTCTCCCTCTATTATGACCAGGGCAATGGAACCCGGTACCGCAGTCTCGGGTGCGCCCCTTGCCAGATGCCAATTAAGAGCACGGCTAAAAACGTCGACGAAATCATTGCGGAATTGAAAAGCGGCAAGTTAAAAAACGTTGCCGAGCGTTCAGGCCGACTCCAGGACGGCAAGCACGGGCTCGAGGAGCTCCGTCGCGAAGGCTACATGTAACCGCCCATGACAACCAAGACCGCCGTGAATACCCAAAAGGCATCTCGCGAATCATCCGCAGGACGCGAACAGATGAATATCGTGATCGTTGGCCACGTTGATCATGGAAAAAGCACGTTGGTCGGCCGGCTTCTGGCGGATACGGGATCGCTACCCGAAGGAAAGCTCGAAGCTGTTCGGAAAGAGTGTCAGAGAACTGGGAAACCTTTCGAATACGCGTTTTTGCTGGATGCTCTCTCCGATGAACAGGACCAGGGGATCACGATCGACACCGCCCGCTCATTCTTTAAAACTCAGAAACGCGATTACATCATCATTGACGCCCCGGGTCACATCGAATTCCTTAAAAATATGATCTCTGGCGCCGCTCGCGCCGAAGCTGCCGTTCTCGTCATCGACGCCAAAGAAGGCGTCCGCGAGAATAGCCGCCGCCATGGGTATATTTTGTCCATGCTTGGCATTAAACAGGTAGTCGTCTGCGTCAATAAAATGGATTTAGTTGCCAGGAGCGAAGATCAGTTCAAGCAAATCGAAAAGGACTACCGCGGATTCTTGAACAGCATTGGAGCCGTCAGTCCCAAGCAATTTATCCCTGTCAGCGCCGTGAACGGGGAAAATCTCACCGAAAAGAGCGCCCAGATGAGCTGGTATAAGGGTCCGACTCTGCTCCAATCGCTGGATGATTTCGAGAAGGCGCCACCGCATAATGACCGTCCCTTGCGCATGCCAGTTCAGGCTGTCTATAAGTTCACCAACCACGGCGACGAACGTCGCATCATCGCCGGCAGAATTGAGGCTGGAAAAGTGAAAGTGGGGGACCGCGTGGTTTTCTGCCCTTCCAACAAGGGCAGCACAATCAAAAGTATTGAGGCCTTTAACGCCCCTCAGAGGCAGGAAATCGAAGCCGGTTGGTCAACCGGTTTCACGCTAGCTGAGGAAATCTATGTCACCCGCGGCGAAATCATGAGCCATGAGACTCGTCCGCCTCTGGTCAGCACCCGCTTCCGCGCCAATATGATCTGGCTGGGTAAGCGACCCTTTGTATCGGGACAGGATTATAAGCTCAAGATCCACACGCAGAGCCAACCGGTGCGTATCCATAAGATCAACAAGATTGTAGACGCTTCCGAAGCTGGCAGCAGCATGAATAAAAGCCAGGTGGAGCGCCACGACGTGGCTGATGTCATTCTTGAGACGCGCCAGCCAATCGCATTCGATCTTATTGGAGAAAGCGAGGCCACGGGTCGTTTTGTCATTGTAGACGGCTACGACATAGCGGGCGGCGGAATTATTGTCTCGGCTGAGAAGGACGAACAGGAAGAGTTTAGGGCTGAGGCGCGTTTGCGGGATTTCAACTGGATTCAAGGAGGCGTCTCGAGGCAGGACCGAACGCAACGACTCGGGCACCGTCCGGCGCTCGTCATGTTTGTCGGAAAGTCCGGAGTCGGAAAGCACAATTTCGCAAGAGCTGTAGAAAAACATCTCTTCGACGGCGAAATGGGCGTATACATGCTTGACGGAACGAACGTTCTTCTGGGAGTTGATTCCGATCTGGTATGGGTGGAATCAACCCAACAGGAGTTGGTGCGTCGTTTTGCCGAGGTCGCTCATATTCTTTTAGACGCGGGACTCATTGTCGTATCCACCACAAATTCGATTGGACTCGCCGATTTTGCCACCGTCCAGGCCCTGGTTCCGGATTTTCCCGTTCTGGTCATCGATATCGATCCGACCGGAATAGGAATCGCACCGTGCGATCTTCGGTTGTCGGGGAAGGAAGGGGAAGCGGATGTGGTTAAAAAAGTCGTCCAGGTTCTTACTGACCGGCAAATCATTCAACCGCACTGAGCTCAACTGGGATTGGGAAGTCCTGGAGCGACGCCCGAGAGTTAAACCGATGAAAGAGTCTCTTCCTTCTCTTCTCAGCACCTACCGCGAAACCTTTCCTCACGAATCTCCAACCGTCGACATCATCATCCAATTCATAGAGAGGAATCCGGAAGGGTTTCAAAGAAAGAATTTGGAAGGTCATGTTACCGGTTCGGCCTGGGTCGTGGATCCGGCGGGGGAAAAGGTTTTACTGACCCATCATAAGAAGTTGGGGAAATGGCTGCAGTTGGGAGGCCACGCCGATGGCGAAAAAGATGTTCTCCGGGTCGCTATCAGGGAAGCGCAGGAAGAGTCAGGGTTAGCAGGCTTAGTACCCGTTTCTGAGCAGATTTTTGACGTCGATATTCATGCCATTCCAGAACGCCCCGGCGAACCGTCGCACTTCCATTACGACATTCGGTTTGCGGTAAAGGCGTCCAAAACCGAGCCTCTGGTGGTAAGCGGTGAATCGCGTGAGTTGGCTTGGGTTCCGATCTCGGACCTGGCACGTTATTCGGGTGAGGAGTCCCTTCTCCGGATGAAGAGGAAGTGGGAGTCACCCCTTTAGCGCATTCTGCGGCTCCAAAACCCGGTCTTCCTGCCATCTGGGGTGAAACTTCTGATGTTTTCCAGCTCCCGCCCCCTCCCGACTAACAAAATGCGCGACAATTCCGGTGGATTGCGAATGCTTTCTAACTTATACTTTGCCATATGAGACGCCAGTTGATCACCCATCCCGATCTGCAGGGTTCTTTTACCTTGGCGATAGTTGGGGGACTGGTCATTATGTTTGGACTGATTGGCGGAATCTCCATTCTCACGCTATACATGCTCTCGCTGGACCCTGCGGTTTCAGTGGAGCAAAGCGCCATCATCCTCCAGACCGCCCAGCGGATGGGCGTCAGCCTTCTCTACGCCACGGTCACTCTTCTTCTGGGAGGCGTGGCCATCGGCCTTTATCTCTCCTACAAATATGTTGGCCCTCTGACTCGGATTGAAGACTGGTGCCGGAATAGCCTCTCTGGCGATTTCGGCACCCCGCTCAAACTGAGACCCGGGGACGATCTCGGGAAGATTGCGCGACTATTGAACAAGGTCGTTTACGAATATAAGAAACAGGTAGAAACCAATGGCTAATTCACGGTTTTTTCTTCATCCGGTTATAAGCCACCCGAGAAGCCGCTGGATTCTTACCTGGTACGCATTGATCGGCGGCGTTTTCGGAGGATTGATATGGATGTCGTTCCAAGATGTTTCGAGGAAAACGGGAATTGACTTCAATTACGGTGCGCCCTCCGGCACCGCTGCGCTCGGGTTTTTGCTATCCCCTTATTTTCGAATTGGCCTTATTCTGGGGGCTGTCCTAATAGGAAGCGCTTATGCGGCCCGGAATATCGTAGGACCTCTTCGCAGAATTGAGAATTGGCTGTATAGATGGGATCAGGGCGAAGTCTTACCACCCTTGTTGGTTCGGCGGAACGAAAAGTTTTCTACGCTGGTCCGCCACTTAAATAGTCTCTACCGCAAGAGCATGGGCGAAAGGGATAAATAACCGTCGCAACTAGCGACTTTCTCTTTTCTATAACCTTCAGTTCTACCGTCCCACCCTCCCGAACTATCCGCCTAAGTGCCAGGACTCTAACGACGAAGATCGAGAATGACCTTAGCAAGAGCGGCGGCGTTGATAACCGTCGAAACGGCAGCTGCGTAACGCATTCGGGGCGTTCCGCGGCGATAAACTCTGAAAATCGAAAAGATTCCGAATCCCAGGCCGAGGCACGGGGGAATGGGACCCCAGTTCCTAAGCAACGAAATGAGCGCCAGAACAAAAGAGATCGCGGCCGCCATCATCGGAATTGATTCCAGAACGAATGATCGCGTGACCGACGATTCAATGAGCTTGATTTAAGAATGGCTTTAGACCCCCTTCGGTTCCCTGTACAATTCCCAATGGATGATACGCCCCAAGGCCCGGAAAAACAAACGCAAGTTTTTGATTCTTAAAGCGGCGAACGAGTATCTCACTTAGCACTTGCCGATAATCAGTGGTCACCGGCAGGTCCGCACGATCATACAACGATTGGGTCATCAAGCCATCCCAGTGGCCGAACACACGGCCGCCGTTCACACTATCGCCAAGCACAAGCATGATGTTGCCGTGACCATGGTCCGTGCCGCGATTGGCGTTTTCTTTGACTCGCCGCCCAAATTCGCTCATGACGACAATGGTCAATCTCTTTGTAATTGAGCCAGGGGACGCGCTCAAGTCGGCGTAAAATGTTGAAATGCCTTGGGCCAACTGATCCATGAGAGACGCCAAGCGTCCTTCGGAGCCATTCCCTTGGTAGCGGTGAGTGTCCCAACCGCCCATATCCAATGCCGCAACCTTGAGTCCCAGCGGCATTTGAATGAGTTGCGCCAGGACTTTGAGCCGGTTCCCTAGTTCGGATTTCGGATATTCCTTGCTGCTAGGTCGGAAATTTCCACCATTCAGCTTATCCATTTTATCGATCGCACTCAGCGCCTCGCTGCCCGCCTGGTGCAGCCAGGAGGGTCCGCTGTAAATCTGTTCGAGTATCGCCCGTTGGCGCGCCTGAAATCTGGGCGGACCTCCGATATTTAGGTCGCCGGGCTGGCCCAGCGAAACGGCATCGCCAAATGAAAGAAAAGACAATGGCTCGTAAGGGCCGACCGACACGGCAGGAAACGATCCCTTGCTACGAGGGGAATCTCCGGAACTAATTAAATGCCGCGCGATCCATCCCGTTGTCGTTCCCTTGTTGTCAGGCGTGCCCAGTTCCATGTACGCTTGCGCGTCAAAATGGCTTCGTGAGTCGCTCGTCAAACCCGCAGCGTGAACGATGGCCAATTTTCGGTCCTGAAAGTGCTCATACAGCGGCGACAATGCGGGATGCAGTCCGAACACGCCATCAAGAGGGATCGCCTTCCTATCCCCGGTCGTGGGGATTTTAAGAGTCGGGCGGGCCTCTTCGTAAAAGCCCCGATCATCTCCACTGATCGGGGGAACGAAGCTCAAACCGTCGCATCCTCCCCGAAGAAAAATCACGACGAGAATTTCTGGCACCGAGCCAACCGCTCCAAAAGCTAGCGTCGAAAAACTGGTTTTGACGACGGCGGCACCGGCGCAAGCGAGGGCCATTTTGGCCCCCGCCTTAAGGAAATCTCCGCGAGTTAGTTCGCGCGCCATGCTACTTTCTCTGAAACTCGGGGGACATGAGGATAAGCGCCGCCGTTGCCGGGACTCTCGATCTCAGATATCCCGGGACCGCAACAGGAGAATCAGGCCAATCGTCGCCCAGGAAAGAGGTAATTCGCAAAAGGCTCCGGGGTTCCATTGAATATCCCAGAAGCCTGTCGCTCAAGAATTGCACGACCGACGCAGCATTGCGCAAACCGGACGGAGTTTTGCCGGCCAAGTCGGCCTTGACGCCGGGAATCTGATTATTCACGAGGAGATTGCAAAACCTCCAACGCTCTACAAAAGAAGTTGTGCTGGTCCACCGGCCATGGGTATCGGGATATCCATCTGGAGAGTGCCACTGGAAAAGTCGTTGCCCGGCCCTGCCTTGTTGGTTGAAGAAACCCTCCGATGGCACGAACTCCGCTTCGGTGGCCCGGATCATGGAGGCGGCAGCCTCAATCGGACGTTTGAGCTTTGTTCCCCAGGAGCTGGCGAATTCCGGCGAAAGTATGACGGTCCGAACAACCCGCCGAAGTTGGTCGGGCGATTTTCTTTCCTCGTGAAACACGGAGGCAACCTGGGCCACTAGGCTGGCCGGAGGATCGTCGCAGACCAGCCGCCGGCATATCTTCCGAGCCAAAAACCGCGCCGTTCCGGGATGAGCGGCCAAGAGATCTAGAACATCTCGGCCATCTTTCATCGGGGGTTGGTACTCCTTGAGCGACCGGCCGAGCACGATCTTTTGAAAGCGATCGTGCCAAGGTTCAAAGTATGCGAACTCTCCGGTGTTCGCGGTACTGGAACCGCTCTCCACCCGCCACCCCGTGAAACAGCGGGAAGCCTCGTAAACGTCTCCATCTACATAACCGATCGGCTGACCAGAGGCGTATCCGGGGGCCAGATTTCGGTCGCGAGTTCCCAAATAGTTTTCGGCACCTAACGTGTGGAGCTCAAATAGCTCTCGCGCATAATTCTCGTTAGGATTACCGCTTTGATTTACAAAATTGTCCAAGTAAAAGAGCATCGCCGGACTTGTGGCCACCGCCTCAAGCAGCTCCCGAAAGTTTCCCATCATGTGAGTGCGGATCACGTCCCGGTCGTAATGAACGAAAACAGGCGAAATCTGCGTGTCCCACCCGAACACGTTAAAATGGTTGTGCCAGAAGTCGGCGAGCACTTCTTGGAGCTGGCGGCGACTATAAATGATTCTCATCCAAGTGGCGATTTCAGTCTGTCGAACCGGTTCGAGCGTCAAATCTCGAGACGGATCGGGTTTGGGAGCGGCTTTAGGAGCCAAAGAGGGCAGGGGAGACGGCTGGGGCAATTTATCCTGCTCGGCACGCATGGCAGCAGGCACTACAAAATGGTCATTCCAGAGTTGCCGCAGGGGTTTCTTAAGGGTCGACAGGTTCAAGGCGGCCAATTTGGACTCGCAAGCCGAATCATCAATCGACGAAGGGTGAAGTTGAAATTCGCTATATTTCTCAAGGCGAATCCGGCTAGTCGGACCTAAACGATGGAATTCTTGCAGGTCTCCAGGACGGGGTCCAAAACCCAAGCGGTTAAAAACGACGGTTTCGACTGAAGCTGCCGGGAGAGGGTGGGAAACCGCCCGTCTTCCCCGTTTATGGAGCGCCACCACGTCCTCCGGGCTTACCCAAAGGGCCGCTGTTCCAAGGGCGCTCAGCTTCAGAAAACCTCGGCGCGTCAGATTTTTATCGTTTAAGCTTTTTTCCATCAAGTTCAACCGGCCGTTAAGCCACTAAGCATAATGTTATTCGAACCGGATTAAAATAGCGTTTTCGGTTAATTAGATTTTTTTAACCAAGATAGCCTCCCTTTCGAGTGGTTTTGAGTCCCTATTAGAGGCGGATTTTTGGTAGAATTGTGACGGTTGAGTTATCCCTAATACCTGAGCTACCTTAGTCGAACGATCTCAAAAATGAGCCAAGATAAAATCCGGATTTTACTCATTGAAGACAATCCAGACGATGTCTTCTTGATAACCGAGATCCTCTCACAGCAAACAAAGGGGGGTTCTTTCTCGATTGATTCGGCGGACAGCCTTCAGGAAGGCTTAAAGAAATTAGAAGCTGGTCACCCGGATGTCGTCCTCCTCGATTTGTTCCTCACGGATACCCGCGGCTCCGAATCGTTTGAGCGTATGAAACCCTTTCTGAACACGTATCCGGTCATCGTCATGACGTCTCTGAATGACGAGGCGCTCGCAATTCGCTCGGTCAGCGAAGGAGCCCAAGATTATCTCGTCAAGGGCCAGCTCAATCGAAGCATTCTCGTTCGCACCATTCGGTATGCAATTGAACGCGCTCGCATCCGTAAAGAGTTGGACTTGGCCAATACCCGCCTTGAACAACTCGCACTCAACGACCCGTTAACAGGTCTTTTTAATCGGCGAGGATTGGAACAAGTCATTGCGCAAAAGACCCAGCGTGCAAGCCTTGAAGAGGCGGACGTACTCGCACTCCTACTGGACATGGATGACTTCAAGAGAATTAATGACACCATGGGACACGCCGCCGGCGACGAAGTTCTTAAGGAAATCACGCGCCGCTTAAAAACATCGGTCCGGGCTTCCGACTATACGGCTCGCATTGGTGGGGACGAATTCCTCGTCCTGCTCCCAGCGACCCGGCTGGCCGAGGGCGTACAAGTGGCCGAAAAAGCCCGTCTGGCAATCGCAGGGTCTCCGATAGTTCTTTCTTCCGGAGAACCAGTCAGGGTCACAGCGAGTCTTGGACTCGCCACAATTTTCGAGCCCAACCCTAGCATCGACCAGCTTCTAACCGAAACCCACGCTGCTCTCCACAAAAGCAAGAAGGCTGGTAAAAATAAAGTTTCCTATGAGGTTCTCAACGGCAAGACCGATTTTACGGTTGAGCACCGTCCTTCCGACATTGTTGTTGAACTTTGCTCCAAGTCGCGCTTTCGGGCGGTCTCGCAACCGATCTTTTCATTGACCGACCGAAAAGAGGTGGGAAGGGAATATCTGAGCCGTTCATCCATCGAGTCATTTGAGATGCCAGATGATTTTTTCCGTGCCGCATTTGAACACAAGGTAATGCTCAAAGTTGACGAGCTCTGCTTCAAAACTTGTCTCGAAACGTCCGCGCTCAAACCATTTGAGGGGAGGACGCACATCAACCTTTTTCCTGCGACGATTTCGCACGGGACGTTTCGAGATCACCTCCGAACGGCGCCGACAGGAAACAGCCAGTATTGTATCGAGATCAGCGAGCAACAGATCGTTGGCGATCCTTCTTATCTTGTTGATGCAATTGAAGGCGTCAAGAAGGCCGGATATCTTGTGGCGATCGAGGATGTGGGATTCGGACGGAGCACGCTTGAAAGCTTGATCCTCCTCGAGCCCCACATCGTTAAACTAGAGAGGCGATGCATACGCGGAATCCATCAGGACAAAGCCTTGGCCCGATCGCTGAAACGAATTCTCAATGTTGCCCAGGCACTCAACACCGAGGTGATCGCCGAGGGAATTGAGACCGAGGAAGATTTTGAAGTTTTAAGGGACCTCGGTGTTCCCTTTGGTCAAGGGTTTTACTTAGCGCGCCCGAATTAGATCCTTCGGCGGAGGATTTCATGAGTCTGGCAGGCAAGCACGTATGCATTCTTGCAGAAAACGAATACGAAGATCTTGAGCTTTGGTATCCGCTACTCAGGCTTAAGGAAGAGGGGGCTCGCGTGACAATCGCAGGGCCGGGCCGGCAGACTTATAATTCAAAGCACGGCTACCCGGTGAAAACCGATCTCGCCATTAACGAAGCGAAAACCTCTGACTTTGACGCGGTGGTCATTCCGGGTGGATCCGCTCCGGATCGGATGCGCCGCCATCCTCCCATGGTTGACTTCGTCCGAGAGATGAATTCCCAGAAAAAAATCATCGCCGCCATCTGCCATGCGGGATCAATGCTGGTGTCAGCAAACGTCCTGCGGGGAAAGAACGTGACAGGTTTTTTTAGTATTAAGGATGACTTGGTAAACGCAGGGGGACGCTATGAGGATCGAGAAGTCATTCGCGATGGCAATCTGATCACATCCCGGACGCCCCAGGACTTACCGGCCTTCTGCCGTTCTATCGTAGAAGCGCTTTCCAGCGTCGCGGTCTCTTAGGCCATACTTCGTGCTCGATAAAGAATCAGAATTCGTTGTCCTCTACGCCGAGGACGATGACGACCAAATCCTCCTGATCCAGGAAGCCTTCAAGAAATCCCAATCAGACATCCAAATCCGGCAGGTCCGCGATGGAGAGGAACTCATGGATTATTTGCTCCATCGAGGGGCCTTCACAAATCCCGCCTCCGCGCCACGCCCCGATGTGGTCCTCCTCGACCTTAATATGCCGAAAAAAGACGGTCGCGAAGCCCTGAATGAAATAAAAGGACACGCGCTTCTCCGCCACATTCCAGTCGTGGTCTTGACGACCTCCCGAGCCGAAGACGATATCATCCGTTGCTACGAGCTCGGAGCCAATTCCTATATCCGCAAACCCCTTAATTTCATCAAACTGATAGAGATTCTAAAAGCCTTCAGTGAGTATTGGTTTCGCGTCGTGGCCCTTCCGTTTCGCGGCTCAACGAACCAAGAACGCAATCCGCTCAATTAAGTCCGGGCTCAAGTCGCCCATAAGAGTGTAGTGGGACTTTTTACGGCGCCACGAACGAATCCGTCCTCCCGATACTTCCGCCATCACAGCATTGTCCGGAAGCTTTGTGATTGCGTCTCCCGACAACTCGAGGGGCCTCTCCGATTGGAACAAAGATAGCGGCATAAGGCCATCCGTGTACTGAAAGTGCTGGACTCTCGAATTGTCGACTTCAAAAACGTCGACAGAGCGGAGCGAAAAGCCTCCCGGCAGACTCAATGGTTTTGGGTTCGACCGAATGACTTCCGCCATCATCGTCCTTCCGGCATCTCCTTCGGGCATTTGATCCATAAGAGAGGCTTGCCGGCCCTCAAAGATGGCCGAGGGAATACGCTGACAGGGCTCAAAACTCGTGAATTGGCTCAATTCAACAAAACCACCTTCCTCCAAATACCGCCGAGCCGCCAACACTACGTGGGTCCTTTTATCCAGCCAGACCGTCTGGCGAGGCTTGCCGGGGATTCGCGGAGTTAACTCAATCACAAACACGGCCCGTCCCAGCAATCGGTCCACTCTAGCGGCACCCGCACGATAGTTGAGGAGGGCTAGACGTCGCTCTCTTTCCGGGGAAATAAGAAGGGGGGGATTCTTGGCTTCACAGAAGTCGCCCGACCCGGATTTAATCCACTCGATTCCGGAACGCGCGGTGTCAAGAAGAACCACCTTTTCCGTCTGGCCAGATGGGCTTAAGTATTCATACCGATAGGATCCCGGAGGGGAGTAGTAAACGTTGACTTCCTCGGCGGCCATTGAGGATCGGCCCTTCCATCGGCCCGTAATCATTCGGCCCTTGTAAGCCGAAACCGGGCCCTCAAGCGCGGCCGCAATTAGCCGCGCCGAAGCTTCCGACTCCGTCCCTTTTTCGCCGGCAGAAGGGCTAGGCCCTATGAGAGCCGCCCCGAGTGCCAGAACAACCAGCCAAACAGGATCAGCGAGCCACTTTCTTAAACTTGGCATCGATCGCTTCCGAGAAATTGGACGCCATCATGGCGCCCTGATGAAGAGACGAGTCCATATGATAGCGGCTGTGGGCCGCAAGAAACGGCCCCAAAGGAAGGGGGCTTTTACGGGTCGGAAGCGCATTCCGAATCCAGACCGAGACGAGGACCACAGCAGCGATTGCTCCAGCGGTATACCAGATGGGTGAGGGCACAGCCTGCGCCTTCTGGATGCGCTGCGCTTCCCAGCCCTTGGCCTGAAGAGAGATCATCAGGTCCAACGGCATCGGTTCCCGAGCGACCGAGCGAATTAACGCCTTCGCGCGCCGGAGGGCCGCCAGGTCACGGCGGCATTCTTCGGAGACCGCTAAAAGTTTATTCACACGTTTTAATTCGCTCCTAGACAACTCCCCGTCCAAGTAGGCGGACAAAAGTTCTTGATTATCATTAATTTCAGACATTGACTTTCTTTTCTCCATATTGAAGTTTTTCAAAGGCGCGCTACATAAGCAATCGTCCTTGGTGGATTCGAGATCTCACGGTTCCAATTGGACATCCCAAAATCTCACTGATTCTCTCGTACGACAAGTTTTCTATGTCACAGAGCGTCACAGCCATACGGTACTGGATCGGCAGCGAGTTCAACGATTGCTGGACCATAACATTAATCTCTTCTTGATCCAGCTTCTCTGCCGGCGTTTTGTCGTTGCCGGCAATAATGTTTTCCCACGACACGCCTTCCAGCGGTGATGCGCCATCTAATGAGACCGTGTGCTTATGCGCGTAACGTCGCACGCCATCCAGATAAATATTCTTGAGAATCCGATTCAGCCACGGCTCAAACGGCCTTGTTGGGTCGTACTTGTCCAAGTGCCTAAATGCATGGGAGAAAGCTTCCTGGACCAAATCCCGCGCATCCTGCCCATTTCCGGCCAACCTAAAGGCGAAGTTGTAGGCCTTCTCGCCGCACCGCTGAACCATCCCTGCAAAATCTGAAGGCTTAGCTTTTGCTACGAATTCTGAAGGCTGAGCTTTTACTTTGTTTTCCATGGGAGGACCCTTCTTTTTTCATCCCTCCTCCCAGCCATTTATACGACCTTGGTTGGGAATAGTTCGGGGATGAGTCTTGGATTTTCATTCTCACTGTCCTCGGATTATGAATTAAGGCGCACCTATGGCCAATCAGGGCAGAGTTTGATTTTTTCATCGGAAAAGAGGGGCCTCGATGCATAGGGGAACCCCCTGATAAGACGTTACGTTTCAAGCGGCCAAAAATCCGGAAATTTAGTCGCTGACAAACAGCCGAATCCCCGCCGAACTTCAAAGGATAAGGTACGTATTGTGTGTGAGGTTTTTTTGAAAAGAAGAGGATAAATATGATTGACCAAGACGCAGATTCATCTGTTCACGTTCGAAACCCGGATCACCCAGCGCCGATGATACATACAATCATTCAGATGGGTTGGCTCAATTGGAAGACCCGAGAGCTCTCGGAAACTTTCATTGAAGAGTTTAAGAAACGCACTCGTCAGCTCGGAGTTAACGTTACAGTTGACCGCGAAACAGATCCGGAACCCCAAGATGGAAGGCTGGCCATTGTTTTTGAGCGTGAGGGACGCCCGTTTTTTACTTATCGAGGCATTCCATCCGGGTACGAACTTGCTTCGTTATGCGAAGGATTACGGCGCCTGATATCCCTCGGAGACAATCGATTGCAAGCAGGACCGGCGGAACGGCCGTGCCACGCCACTCTTCTCTCTAGCGCAACGTCGCCCCTCACGCTCAACGCGGGAGCCACACTCTTCAGTTGCGCGTACCTATTTCCCCGGATGCAGGGGCGCATGATCGGACTCGATGAGTATCCATTCGAGATCGAAAAGCACGAACTCAGAGAAACTCCGACGCTGTTCATTAATGGTCAGAGAACCCTCTTTTCCAGTCAAGGCGCTTCCTCCATCACCAGCCTTTTAATGGAGACCTTTCGGCCCTCTGAAACTTGAAGATCAATCCCAAATAGGAGGATAACGATGACGAATCTATATTGGTTTCGACGTCTGGCAT
>Ga0207121_1037_pt1 | contig 30406 bp, 23 predicted proteins | sample Alteio_BWMinHeat_41_FD_153513 | JGI IMG/M metagenome (GOLD analysis project Ga0207121, IMG submission 153513) | Enriched cells from forest soil in Barre Woods Harvard Forest LTER site, Petersham, Massachusetts, United States -... | ecosystem: Environmental > Terrestrial > Soil > Temperate forest >... | reverse complement strand
TTGAGCTCAAGCTCAACGAGGAAACCAAAGTGCAACTGTTGCGCTCCGCCGTGACTGATGTGTTTAAGGATCAGCCCGCTGGCGGCAAGGTCTCGGAGACCTCCAGCAACGGAAAATGAGCAACAAACTCCTCGTCAAGATCCTATTTATAGCGGCTGTCGTCGGGTCCGCGGTCGCTAGTCTCTATCCAAATTTTGTCTGGTATAGCCTGCCTCTCGAAGAACGCCACCACCAAGCCCGTTTGAAAAACCCGCTCGCTCAAAAAGTGATTCCTCTCGGCCTCGACCTGCAAGGCGGCGTGCATCTCCTTTATCAATTGGACACGAGCAAACTGCCCGACCTGACCGATCAGACCATCACCCGCGCCATTGAACAGAACATCGTTGTTATCTATAGCCGGATCGACGGACTTGGCGTGGCGAATGCCTTTATCGCGCGCCAGGGCAAGGACTTTATCGTGGTTCAGCTTCCTGGCGTCTACGAAAGCGCCGAGGCGAAGAGCATTATTGGAAAAACGGCGCTTCTTGAGTTCCGGATCGTTCACGACGACCCGGCCTTGCCAAAAATTCTCGAGGCGGTTCAAAAAGCGAATTTGAAACCGGAGGATGTAGCCAATGGCAAGCTTCCGGAAGCCATCCAGAAGATGATCCCCTCCGGCACCGCTCTCATGCCCATGAGGGAGGGCGGGTACCTCCTCGTCGACGACAAACCTCAACTCACCGGCAAGTATTTGAAGGAATCGCGCGTGGAAGTTGGGAACGCCTCCCAGATGGGAGGGCTTGCGATCGGATTTGAACTTGATCCTGAAGGGGCGAACATTTTTGAGGCCCTTACGGCGGCGCATATCAACGACCGGTTGGCCATCGTCCTGGATAATTTTATCCAGTCAGCGCCGCGCATTGAAACTCGCATCCCCGGAGGGCGTGGACAGATCACAGGAACGTTCTCGGCCGAAGAGGCAAAGACGCTCGCGAATATCTTGAATTCAGGCAATCTTCAGGCGCCGATGAAAGTGGTGGAAGAAAGGACAGTCGGACCGGAACTGGGAGAGGATTCGATCCGCGCCGGGTTCCGGGCGATCGCGATCGGATTTTCGCTGGTCGTTTTGTTCATGTTGGTTTATTACAAGTTTTCAGGTCTGTTGGCCGACGTGGCCCTGGTTCTCAATATGGTCATGCTCTTGGCGATCATGGGGGCCATTCACGCTACGATGACGATGCCGGGTATTGCGGGATTGCTGCTCTCCCTGGCCATGGCCGTCGACGCCAACGTTATTATTCTTGAGCGCGTTCGGGAGGAGCTCAGGAAAGGCAAAGACGTCCGTTACGCCATCGACGAGGGATACGTCAAGGCCTTTACGGCTATTTTCGACGGCCACGTGACGGGAATCATCTCGGCCGCTTTCCTCTTTGAATTCGGAACGACCGCCGTCAAAGGGTTCGGCGTGACGCTTTTGATCGGCCTCATTATCTCTCTGTTAACCGCTGTCTGGGTCACGCATGTGTTTTATGATGTCTGGTTCTCGATCGCGAAGCCAAAAACCTTAAGCGTTTAGGAAAGGGAAAACATGGAATTTTTCCACGGCACAAACATTGATTTCATCGGAAAAAGAAAATACTACTTCGCGTTCACGGCGATCCTGACGGTCATCAGCATCTATGCCTTTGTTCAAGCCAAAGGACCTCTCCTGGGCCTTGAATTTACCGGCGGCACTCAGCTTCAGATCGGATTTAAGAAGCTTCCACGAATTGATGAGATTCGCGACACGCTCAGCAAGGCTGGCTGGAAGGATTTCACGCTGCAGACCCAGCCGAACAACAGCAGCATCATCATCTCGCTGAAAAGCGGGGACAAGTCCAAGGATGATTTGGCCGACCAGATTACCCAAGTCCTCAAGAAGGCCTACGCCGGCAACGTCAAGCCGGTCCCCGACCGGGTCGATTATATTGGCCCCGTCGTCGGACATAATCTCGTGGTGAGCGCCTACCAAGCGATCTGCTTTTCTCTGGCGGCCATCCTCGTCTATGTGGCTTTCCGCTTCAAAAACTGGGACTGGGGGGTGGGCGGGGTGGTGGCGTTGGCTCATGACGTCTTTATGACCTGGGGCCTTTTAACGCTCCTTCATCGGGAAACGACGCTTGTCATTGTGGCGGCTTTGCTCACGCTCGCAGGTTATTCGATCAACGATACCATTGTGGTTTTTGACCGCGTTCGCGAGAACTTGCGGACGTCTCGGAAGGAGTCGGCCCACGATATCTATAACCGCAGCCTAAACGAAACGCTGGGCCGAACCATCAACACATCGCTAACCGCGTTCATTGCCTCTCTTTCCTTGTATTTCGTTGGCGGCGAAGTTATTCATGATTTTGCCTTGGCGATGAGCTTTGGAATCTTCATAGGGACTTATTCGTCGATTGGCGTGGCACTGTCTTTGGTCTATGAGATAGAATCACGGAAGAAACGATGAGTCGGGTCAGGGCTGTTCTCCATTGAAGGTCAAGAAATTTCGACTTCGGCCTCGGATGTCAACCGTGGCGCGGATTCTTAAGTCAATTATGGGCGTCAAGCAGTTACCGCTCGATCTTGAGACGTCCATTCCCACAGAAACCGAGGCCTTTGTGCCTCATCTTTCCCCTGCTGCTTTTTATCACACTTGGAATCGCGAAGAGATTCCTCAGAAATTCCGGGAAATCCTCTCCTCGGCCGGTTTTCCGCAGGCGATCGCGGTTTCAGCTTTGGTTGCCACCGCCGGTTCGGAACCGGAAGAGTATCTTTCAGATCTCCTCATGAATGGGGAAACCTCGCGCTCCCAGCTTGTAACGGCGCTCGGCGAAGAGTGCGCCGAACTCTCTTTTAATTTCATTCTGAAGCTTCTGGCCGATGACGCAAAGGCAGATGATTGCGAGATTTCGGAGCCATTGCCGGTGACGGATGGTCCGATGTTGGCGGAGCTTCTCGGAATGTTTGATGGCGATCAAGACGTGACGATCGACGCCGCCTATCATCTCTCGCCTCGATTTACGCGCGTCGGCCTGGCTGCCTGGTGGCCGGTCGCAAAGAAGAAGCGCTCAACGCTCACCTTGAAAAAGAAATCCGCCTAAAGCTGTTCTGTCGCAAGAGAGGGGTCTGTTGCCCGCTGAGCTCTCGCTTTCCATGGAAAAATCAATTCCTCGAGTAACCTGGCTTCACAAATTGGCCTCGTTGGTGGGTTCTGCCTACCTGCACTTGGTTGATTGGACTTCCTTTGTGGAAAAAGACGACCATCCCGCTTTCCTGGAATACCGGCGAAAGCGGCTGCGCGGGATCTATGCCTTCTGGCATAACTCGCAGGTCTACCTGGCCTATGCTCATCGCGGTGAGAAAGTGGGCATCATGGTGAGCTTGAGCAAGGATGGTGAGTATATCGCGCAAGTGATGAATCGCCTTGGCCTCGAGGCCGTCCGCGGATCGTCCAGCCGGGGAGGCGAAGGAGCCATGAGAGATGTTATGGATCGCCTCGAACAAGGCGCCCAAGTGGGATTTACCCCCGACGGTCCACGCGGCCCGGTTCAACGGATCCACCCCGGCGTGGTTCTCGCTTCTCAGCATACCGGCTCTCCTATTTTTCCCGTCACGTATTCGTCGCGGCGTAAGCTTGTTTTCAGGAGTTGGGACAAGTTCTACATGCCGCTGCCATTCACTCATATTGTCGTCGCGCACGGGCGTCCTTTTGTGATCGACAAACAGACGGAACCTGAATTGGCTAAGGAGACGGTCCGGTCAGCGCTAAACGACGTTAACGACTCTGCTGCCCAACTCGTTAAGAAGGCTCCCTACTGGGGCACCGAGTTCGTGGGAGCGGGCCTTTTGATCGCTTACCGGCTGCTTTCCACGGTGCTCCTTCCCCTTGTGCTGCCCCTTCTTGGAGTTCGATACGGCTGGCGCAGATCGTTCCAGCATCTTCGGGACCGGTTTGCCGGCGGAGAGGTTTCACCCGCTCAGAAGCGTCGGATCTGGTTCCACTCCGCTTCGGTGGGAGAGTGGCAGGCTCTAAAGCCAGTCCTCAAGGAAATTCGCGGTCAAGGGGATTTTGATTGCCTCCTGACGGTTAGTACCCCCGAAGCTAGGCGCCTGGTCGAGAAAGACGAACCGGCGCTCAGTGCGCGAATGCTGCCATTCGATACTCCTTGGATTATTCGACGCTGGTTGAACAAGACGAAGCCCGACGCGGTCGTTATCGTTGAGACGGAGTTGTGGGCGAATCTCCTTGAGCAGCTTAGCGATCGAGATGTCCCAGTTTTCATCATCAACGGCCGCCTGTCGGAGCGGAGCCTCAGGCGCTGGCGCCTGGCCTTCCCGCTGGCTCGGAGGATGGTCCGGCGGCTTTCAGGAGTTTATGCACGGTCTCAGTCCGATGCCCTGCGCTACGCGAAGCTGGGCGTCGAGCCCCACAGAATTGAGGTCACTGGAAACACGAAGTGCGATAATTTAGTCGTGTCCGCCCCGGGTCACAGAGCCGAACTCAGGAACAAGCTTTTTAAGAACGACCAAGGGTTTTTCGTCGTGGCGGGGAGCACCTGGACCGGAGAAGAAATCTCCATCCTCAAACTTTTGGATAGAGATCATTCAAGTCGGCTCAGATTGGTGTTGGCGCCCCGTCGTCCCGAGCGATTTAGCGAGGTGGCGGGACTCCTCAAGGGACGGTCCTGGTCCTCGTGGAAGGAAGTCAAGGCAGGAGGGCACCAATGGACCAGCGACATATTGTTGGTCGATACTCTCGGCGATCTAAGGATTCTCTACCAGGCGGCTGATGTCGGCATTACCGGCGGAAGTTTTGTTCGGGGGGGAGGCCAGAATCCGCTCGAACCCGCCGCCGCGAGAACTCCGGTCCTTTTTGGTCCCAACATGCAGAATTTTTCAAGTGAAGCCGAGGCCCTCAAGCGCGCCGGCGGGGCGCGGCAGGCTCGAAACGAAGGCGATCTTTTGAGGGATGTTGAAGAACTTATTGCGGATGAGAGCTTGAGGTTCAATATGGGGGAGGCCGCCGCCGCTTGCGTTCAGCAAATGCAAGGGGGCGCGGCGAAAACCGCAAACGATCTATTAAGCCTTCTCGGCTGGCAGCCGGGGAGGGTGAAATGAAGTTCCTGGTGATCCGGTTTTCCAGCCTCGGAGACGTGGTTCTGACGACTGCTCTTTTTCCGAATTTGAAAAAGAAATGGCCGGAGTGCGAAATTCATTTTCTGACAAAACCCGCCTATGCTCCGGTTCTAAACGGTAATCCCTTCGTCAGTCGAGTCCTTTTTTTCGAAAGCGGGTCGGGGGCGTTTTCAACGCTGCGCCGCAAACTCCAAGAAGAACGATATGATGCCGTCGTGGACCTTCAGGGAAACCTGAAGTCTTTGCTGTTACGGCTGGCCATCAGAGCTCCCAAATCAATCGTCGTCCAAAAGTGCGCTTGGGCGAGACGAAAACTCGTCTGGTTTAAGAGGATGTCTCCGCAGCTCCGGCTATCAGTCCGCGAAAGAATTCTAGAGTGCGCCCAGCGGTTGGGAGCCGCCATTCCAGAAACCGAGACACTCTTGTACCCGCAAGACGTCGAAAGAGTGTTGCAGCGCGTTTCCATTCCTTCAGAGGCTCGGCTCGTGGCGGTGGCACCCGGTGCGCAGCATGGGACGAAGCGCTGGCTGCCGGAATATTTCGCCCAGGCCGCCAATGAACTGGCGGCTTTTCCCAATACGGTCCTGTTGATATTGGGCAACGAGGCGGATCGGGAGGTCGCTGATAAAATTGCCTCCAAGCTGGTTGTGTCGCACCGGAATTTGGCCGGAAAGACAAGTCTTTCGGAGCTCATCGCCATTACGTCCAAGCTTTCTTTGCTTTTAACCAATGATTCGGGCATTCTTCACGTGGCCGAGGCACTATCCATTCCCTTGGTTGCCGTTTTTGGACCCACGGTGCGGGGATTTGGATTCGCCCCTTATAAGAAGACGTCGCGGGTGGTTGAGATCGTGAACATGGCTTGCCGGCCGTGCACGCTTCACGGGTCGAAACTCTGCCCGCTTGGGCACCACAACTGCATGAGAGAAATCGATAGCGGCGTCGTCTTGCTGGCAGCCTCTTCGCTTCTTGAAGGATCAACAGTTTGAAGCTTCTTAAAGTTCTCCATTTGTCCGACGAGGTATGGGATTCGGGGTTAACCGCCTATGCGCTTCAAGTGGCCGCCCTCCTCAAAGGCGCCGGCCACGAGGTTGTGGTGGGACTCCGAGGCGGCAAGACGCCTATTAAAGCGGCATCTGGATCCGGACTCGAGACCCGTGAAGTGGATTCCATCTTCGATCTCCGCCGGGTTGTTCGAGAAGATTGGGATATCATCAATGTGCACACAGGTAGGACGCACACGTGGGCCGTCGTTTTCTCAGACCTAATCGGGAAGAGAGCCAAAAGGATGTCTATTGTTCGAACGCGAGGTGACGCCCGGCCCCTCCAAGTTCATCCGCTTTCGCGCCTCGTGTACCGTCACACGTCGGCCGTCATTGCCGCTTCGGAACACGTGAAAAAGGACTACGAGACGGGTTTCGGCTGGGGACAGCCGAAACTGACCACGATCTATCCGTCGGTTGCGGTTGACCATGAGTCTTCAGCTCCTCCGGTGGATCGAGTGGGAATTATCGGTCGATTGGATCCGGTCAAAGGACATTCCGTTTATCTGGAAGCGGCCGCGCATATATTAAGATCACGACCTCAGACCCAGTTTCTTGTCGCCGGCAAAGAGGCGGGAGTGAGCATTCAACTTCTGAAGAACCAAGCAACCCAATTGGGAATCGAAAAGAGCATCAAATTCCTGGGCTATCAGGACTCAGCGCAAGATTTTATGCGTTCCTGTACTATCGGGGTCATCGCCTCCATCGGAAGCGAGGAAATATCGCGCGCTTGCCTCGAGTGGATGGGAACGGGCCGCGCCGTGGTGGGAACGCTGGTGGGGTGCCTTTCCGAACTGATCGAGCCCGATGAAACGGGGTTATTGGTTCCTCCCGGGGACGCCCTGGCCATGGCCAAAGGGATTCTTCATCTCTTGGCGAACAAAACAATCGCCGAGACGTGGGGGAAGAATGCGCGGGCACTGGCCATCCGCCGCTTTAGCCCTGAAATTCAGCTTCGAAAAACGCTCGATGTATACGAACGGACCTTGAGGTAAAGTATTGAGACCTTTAACGATCGCACATTTTGATACGGAGCGGACTTGGCGCGGCGGGGAACAACAGGTTCTCTTTCTCATTTCCGCGCTCAAAGCGCGAGGGCATCGGAATCTAGCGATCGTTAGAAAAGGCGCAGCGTTGGCCGCGCGGCTTCGAGGCATTGCAGATGAAGTGTTCGAGGTCCAGCCGTTCGCCGAGTGGGACTTTGTCACGGCCCATTTTGTGAACAGGTACTTGCGCAACCGCAGCGTGAATGTCGCTCATGCCCACACTGGTCATGGGGTTTCCCTGGCGGCTTTGTCCACTCTTCGAACCAGAATTCCGATCGTTCTCACCCGCCGAGTCGATTTCCATCTCAGTTCGAACCCTTTTTCAAAGTGGAAGTACCGGAGAGCTTCCCTTGTTATTGCCATATCCGATGAAATAAAAAAAATACTGATTGAAGACGGCATCCCAGCCGATCAGATTCGCGTTATCCCGAGCGGCGTGGACTTCCGGCGCTATTCGGACGTGCAGCCGGTGGATCGGCAGACACTGGGTGTGCCGCGAGATTCCGTTATTGTGGGGCAAGTGGCCGCTTTGGAAGACCACAAGGACCAGGAGACTTTTGTGAGGGCGATGGCGGACGTTTCCCGAGACGTGCCTAAGGCGGTTGCCGTGCTTGTGGGAGAGGGCTCTCTCCGACGATCTCTTGATAGTCTTGTGGTCCGCCTTGGCCTTTGCGATCGGGTCAAGCTGCTGGGTTTCCAAACCCGACCTCTCGACTATTTGGTTACGTTTGATGTCTTTTGCCTGTCCTCTAAACAAGAAGGACTTGGTACGTCGCTCCTGGACGCGATGGCACTGGGGATTCCTGTCGTAGCGACAAAAGCGGGGGGAATACCTGAGATCGTTGAAGATGGGGTGTCAGGACGGCTCGCCCCGCCGAGAGATCCTCAACGCCTCGCGGATCTTCTGCGAAGGGCTATTCTCCAGCCTGAGGAAACCTGTAAACTTCGAGCTCAGGCCCTTGAAAATGTGAAGCGGTTCGATGTCGCTCAAACGGCTTCTCTGACCGAGCAGGCATACGGAGAGTTGTTAAAAGCCTAAGGTTGGCAGTTGTATTTCATGCCAAAACCGCTTCTTCTCCTTCTTTATCCACAGACTTATCCACAGAATCCACAGCGGGTAAGTACTCGTTAACACATTTGGTCATCCGGCCACCCCAAAACCACACCCAGCGCCTTCCATAAAAATACGATTTGATTTGAGCCGAAGCCGCATTTAAAGCTCAAATGTCCTCCTTAGAGGCGTGGCGCACACAAAAATTAGGGAGGCAAGCTGTTATGAAAAAAATAACGATGTTGCTGGTCACTATGTTTCTTACCGCCGGCTCATTATTGGCTGCATCATTGGATGGAACGCAGTGGAAAGTGAAAGTCGTTCCCGACTCGGTTAGCAAAAAAGCTGGGATGAATGGCTTTAAGAATCGCCTCGTGTTTAATAATGGCACGGTACACATGACGGAATGCGCTAAATCTGGTTACAAAGATTCAGCGTATCAAACCGCTGATTCGGGCGGATCAACGACTTGGTCGACCAGCCAGACGAGCGACGACAAAAAGGAAGGAGGCAGCTCCCAATGGGAAGGGACCATCAGTGGAAACAAGATCCAAGGAACTGACCTCTGGACCAATCTGCAAGGTCAAACCTACAAGTTCACCTATTCAGGAGTTAAAATCGAATCCAAAAAATAGAATTCGGTGTCTGTTCTAGATTCGGGAGATCTCGCCCAGAAAAGGACAGATAGCAGCTTTTAGGACATACTTGCTCTGAGGGGAGACTTACCCCACCAGGGGAGACAAGTAAACAGGCTAGTTGACGCCAGCCAAACGGATTAGTCCTTTTCCGGCGTCGCTTCGCAGTGAATCCTTTTGTCTCCTCAATCCTGGTCTAGTGAGACATCGAAAGACAGGACTTTGGGCTGCATCAGTCTCACTAGCTGTCAGGGGTGAGAGCGTGCAAATCAATCAAACCCTTTTTTGCGATTGACCCTCAGGCCTTTTCACTTAGAGGCGTCAAAATCCCATTCCAAAGGTAACACTTGTCTGGTTCGCATCCACTTGCCCACCAATGGTGAACGGATAATTCGTGTTGTCCACTCTCGCCGATTTGTCAACAATTCCCATTGCGGTAAATCCGCTCGGAACTGCGGGCACATTTGAAAACGTGAATGTGTCCTTCAGGGAACCGGATTGACTTTGACCCATGTACGAAATGGTGACCGTGCCGTCAACGAGGGTTCCGGTTTGGGACGTAAACACGACTGTTTTTGTCGGCATGGGAGGCGTTGCCATCGGGGTGCCGTCATCCGAACCGCATCCGACAAATAAAAGGCTGCATCCAAGCATAGCAAGAGGTATTAATTTTTTCATTTTGGTTCTCCTTTGGAGGTTAGAGTCCGCTTGCGTCTTCAAGCAGTTTAAGGAGCCTTCGATTAAGGTTGCCTTATTGTGCGGTTAAGTTCTCCTGAAGAGAAACTGTGGCGAGAGCAACGATATTTCCCTGGGTGGGGCGCTGATTTTAACGAGCTGGAGCGGCTTTTAAATTGAAGCCGATCGATCTGGTGGTTGGATCAAAATGACGCTCATTCCTGGTGTACATTTCTCCGACGAGCATGCTCGGCAGGTAGGGAAATGTAGCTTTATAGACGAGCAAGGCGAGAACGGCATGTAGAATGGCGATGGGAAGAATGTTCCGATAGCGCCTGAATATCGAGAAAAAAACCCACCAGCCCGCAAAGGCAGAAACCATAAGGACTGGATTTGGGATGTGCATGGCCACGAACATAAACCAACCGAGGAATGCCGCCCGAAGGTCGTGACCGCCGAGAACAAGGCGCCATCGATCCCATACGAATCCCATAAAAATATATTGCTGGGCCAGGGCCAGCGGCACGTACAGGAGCGCGTACTGATAAGCCGAGCTGAGACGAATGCGCCAGGGCCCGATGGTGAGAAAAAAACCTGCTGGATAGAGCCGCAACGGTTTCCCATACCCCAACAAAAAAAGCGTGATCGCGAGTGGGACACCCACGATGACGCAGATCCTTGCGGCCTGAGAGAGTACCGTCATGTCGAAGCCAGCGCGGATCCACCCAGATTTGCGCAGAATATTTGATAAGACCGGGTAAACGATAAACAACACTGCTGCGGTATCGGGTATCAATCCGTGGCGTGGTATCGGATTAAGCCAATAGGCGACGCAAAAAAAGAAAGATTCCAAAGCGAGGTCAATTACTGCGGTTCCCATGAGTCAGAACGAATTAATTGGCGCTACCCGAGCCCATTTTCTGCGTGCTGGCAAGTCTTGGTTTGCCTCGGAATAATCATATCCCGGCAGACGGCCCAACAAGGAAACAGCCAAAACTCGTTTCATCTGAAAGATTCTAACTTTTTAGGCTCGGAGGATTCGGGCTTCGAAAAAATGTCGGGAACCCCCGTCGGCATGGCCTATGTCAGGGGATACTCACTAATATATTGAGGCTCTGATCCGCATGTGTGCTCATTCTTAACGACGTAGGCCATTCCACGGTCGCGACTATCTTGCAGTCCTATTCGGTGGCAACAATACTCGCTTACGGCTTCGGCGTCCCACCCGGCATCGGGCTCGACGGCGACAAGGAAAAGGGGACGTTAAAGATATGGTCGCTCGTAGGTCCTTCTTCGCAGGTCAACTGGTCTTGAGCGGGATCGGATTTGAGCATTACGGTCCCACTTCCATCGGTTGCGTCCAAGAATACAAGGGCACCAGCAGGGTACGTGCCAACTGGAAGAGTTAATCCGTATGTTAATTTCCCCGTTATCGATTGTGTTTGGTCGCCGACATAGACGGACGCTGATGTTACTTTGTACGTCTTACCACCTAGTGTGACCGTGTCGCCTATGGAAAGGCTGTCTAAGGCCTTCTTATTCGCCACATCAACTACGTTAATAATTCCCTGGAAGACACATTGGATGGGTGTCTTCGCCGGTGTTGGACTCGACTGAGGGCCTGGATAGGCTACTGCGAGCTCTTGCACCAGGAGTGCTGAAACTGACAAGGATAAGGCAAGAAATAATTTGGCAGCTGGCCTAGATATTGGTTTTTTCACGGGCGTTCTCCTTTGAATTGATTGGGGGTAACCCCGAGTTTTCCGGCGGACGCTAGAATTGCCTTAAACTCCAGTTTAGACATCCACTAAAACATCCTGAATTACCGGGTAAAACCGCTTCGCGATGTAAGGTAAGTATCTCCCGAAAACCTATCGCTTGCAAGGAAGAAGAGGTTCGGGTACTGGGTGCGGTTTGATAAACCGCACCAGTACCTAAGCCTGGGATGCTAGGAAATGTGCTGCCCGCTCTAACGTATCCACCGGCGTCGAGACGGCTCGCAAAGCAAAGTCAATGAACACGATGGCCGCGGTTCGATAAGGAGAATTCTGCGGCAAGTCGGTGAAATCGATCTCCAGTCCTTCGGGAACGATCAAGGCCCTTGGAACGGCGCCATTCCACCGTGCCGGCAGCACGTTGAGTTTCATTTTTCTGAGTCCCGTCGCTGATTTTGTCGGTTTGGAAACGACAACTGCCACGTGGGGATCCAGTTCACGCCTCTTCAGAATATCGGCGACGCTTTGGCTTGTGGCTGAAACAAGAACGAACTCATTTGCCGATTTCCGTCTGCTTAAGGCGATTTTCAGAAGCGCTGATGCCTGACTTAGGCCGGCCTCATCAATAATCACGTTTACGAATTTCGGGGTCAAATCAGCGTCCCGCCCCGCCAAATCGGCCAGAGTAGCGTCCAGTGATTCCGAATTCGACGCCAGGAGATCTGAGGCGATCAGTCTTTGGATCAGGGCCCCAGCTTCTTCTTCGGTTAGCTGTGCTTTTCCTAATGCGGCAGGGAGGGCCCGAGCCAGGGCTGCGGCGAAGGCTTGTCCATCAAAGCGGCCGGTGTTGCTCAGCGCGGAACTAAGAAGACCAAAAGCGTTTCCCGCGCCTTCAATATCTTGGGAAATTGGGATACCCCGCAGGAGGCCCAAAAGCGCTTCTCGGGCTTGTCCCCGGTTTCCTTGTTGCGCCAAAACCAGCGCCATGGCCACTCGAGAAGCCAGCCGCTCTTCTTGCGACTGATTTCGATCGCTCACGATGTTGACCGCCGCATGAACTAGAACCGGCCAACCCCCAGCCAGAGCCAGAATGAGGGGCAACTGAGCCGGTCCTAAAAGCGGTATGGCCACCATCCACAAGATTGAAAGGGCGGCGATTCTTGCGGCGTCGGTGCGATGCCCAACAGGATGCGCAAAGACGAATCCTATTCTCAGGGCGAGAAAGAACCCACACACCAATAAGAGCACCGGAAATCCCGAGTGACCGGCAGCAATTGCAGTCCATCCAATCAATACTGGAATGGCTGAGAAAAAAATTTCCTCGATCGTCACGCTCCCCCACTGCCGGTAGGAGACGATGGCAGTGGCGGCGTCCATGCCCAGAAGGGTCCATAATCCTACAAATGAAGAAAGAATCCGACGCATGAGCCAGGGAATCACGCCGCCAGAATGTTGAGATAAGTCAGATTCCGCTAGAGATGGGGGCGTCCATGATGCCGGTGCGACGGACCAGTGCTGGAATCCAAGCGGATCGGCGGCCCGCCTCATTTCTTGAGTTTGTTCGGCTTCAGATGCACTAACCAAAGGAATCACATAAATTCCTTGGTTTCGAAGCATCTGTTTTTGCGCAGTTCTTAACGCCAGGTAGCGAGCCAGCGGTACACCCAATATGCTTCCCTGATGCCTGGCTTCTTCGAGTGTTTCCAAGGCGGTGAGCGCCAGCTGGTGGACCTCGATCATCCCGGTCGAGTTCTGGGCCACCTCCCGAAGGTATTTTTCGTGGGAGTGAAGAATTTCATAATTGACAAGCAATCGGATGTTTCCATCTAAGCCAAACTCAACCGCATCTCGGAGGAGGCTTCGGAGCATCCGAGCCGCGGTAGATTGGGCTTCTTGCCGCAGGGATGGATTCGATTGCGATGCAACGATCAACTTCCGAAGCGTTTGAGGAAACTCGTGAATCGCCAAGGCGCCGATTGCCGCTCCTCGAATGGCAGGCGCCCCATCGCTCGCAGCGAGAATAAGTGCTTGGCCAGACAGACGCTGATATTCCGATTCGTAGTAATTAACCGTTCCGTTGTAGATGTAGAGGTCCCTTAGATAAGCGGCAATTTGTATGGCGGGTCGCTCCAAGCGGATGGGGATGTTCTGTCCCAAAATCGGTGCGCCCATGTCGAATTCCGGCTGATCAGGCCGCTGCTGACCACGGTATCCATGCGCAGTGAGGGCAGATATATCCACGTGGTAAAGGTTTGGGCTGTGGTCAGCGGATGTTGCCGTGCGAGCTATAAGGGTCCAGGTGTCCATGAGTTCAATTCCATAGTCGGCGCTCATGGGAATTGGGTCGACGGTCAGGTAATCAAATTCATTAGACAGAAATCCCACTTCAGAAGAGGCGTTCGGGGGGGCGGCGATGAAGATCAATGCTTCGACCGGTCTTATCGATGGGAGTACCCGGGCACCGAGATACTCCTTTTCCAATTGTTCCCATCGGACAACTTCTTCAGGCTGCAGATCCGAAACGTCTTTTGAGCGCAGAGCAGCCAGTTCGGCCGGGACGGGCATAAAACTCTCATCCAAATGTGATTGCGTTTCGAGGGCAAAGGCAGTCAAAAAATCGAAACTTCCGAATCCAGTCTCGTCGACCAGCGTGACCAGGAGCGGCTGGTCGGAATCAGTCGATCGCCGCCCGTTCAAGATAGGAGAGCTTCTAAACTGCTGATCGATTTCGCGAACAATGTGCGCGTACATTCCTTCGTCGGGCTTGTCGCCGTCCGTCTGTACTTCATCGTTTCCAACCGCTAGCCATGGTTCCATGGTATCGTCGCCTATTCGGACAGCGGTATACTCGGGCGGGGCGTTCTGGCTTAGATCGCGCTCTCGCCGGATGGCTCCGATGCGGACTCCGCCCGGCCCTTCGTGATCATAAATGGGTAGTTCTTCTGAGAATCGACCATCCGGCTTATATCCGACCGAGGCCTCTCTGTACCGCATCACGCCCCGCATCCCGGCGACCCGAATTGGAGGCGCCAACATGTAGCGGTTTCTTAGCCATTGGAACAGAACCAACCGTAAAGCACGGTAGTTTCTGGTGGGAATGCTTAGAGTGTGCCCTCCCGACATCGTGGCGAGCAATTGCGCAATTGTATTGTGGATCTCATTCCAGTGCCGCCAGCCCACCGTTTCTCGTGAGACCATGACCATGTGGTCTCGCACTTCCAAATGCCCCCTGAGAAACCCCTTAAGCGATGCCGTGGTAAACAGGGGTGCGGCCGACCTCCCGAAAAAAGCCCATGCGCCGACGGCAAATTCCGGGATGTAGTGGGTTAAATAAGGCAGGGCATCGCCCATTTCTTTGATCTTACGAACCGAGGATCTTTGGGCGGCCCGTGACAGGCCGCTGTTGGGGTCAAGTTGTGTGTAGGATTCAATGCGCACGTTTGGTTCGGCACCCAGATTCTCGATATCGCGGACGGAGGCGTCCATGCCCGGGGTATTGGCGGTCCCAAAGACCTCGGCAATAAAGGCCGCCCGCTCGGGGTCATCGGCGTCAAGTCCATCAAGGTAGATCTTTGCACGTTCGTCGATGCGATCGGTCATTTCGAAAGGAGTCCGCGCGCGATACCGGTTTTGCCGTCCCACCACAAAATCGTCCACACCCATCGTTCTTTGAAAATCCGACAAATTCGCTATGTCCGGTTTGAACGAAAGCCGGATGACTCCGGAGTTATCCTGGGGGATTGTTGGGTCCGACTGGATGGTCATTCCAGGATCGAGCCTGAGATTCTGCTCGTTAAACAGCTGACGGAGCCGATGCCGGATGCCGTCGATATTCTCGAGTCTCATACCCGGAGGCATTTTCCATCTCAGTTCGAGAGTTTGTCCACTATCCCGAATAACCGGAGTGAACACCTCCCAGTTCCCGCCGGCTTCCTCAATGGCGCGCCGAGCTATTCCCATGAGCGAGTCGTGAACCGTTTGACGAGGAGTTAGCACACCGGTCCGCCGTACTTCTCGGATTGCCGCGATCAGTCTGAGCGCCAATTTGGGATGGCGAAGGCGATATGTAATCAGCGCATCTGTCAGGATGGCCAGATCCGCCGCTCCGGGATTGGCGAGAATGGTGTTGATTGCTTGCTCTTTTTCAGCGAGGGTCCGATCTGCGGAGACAATAATCTGTTCCTGTTCGACCAGGAGACGCACTCTTTCGCTTGGCCCGCCTTTGGTCGTTAGTTGGTAGCGAAGAAAACGGATTTCTCGCCGAACTGCCGCAGCGATATCGGGATTTAGCTTCACGTAAGGTCTATGCGTTAACTTAAGAAGGGTATCCAGGTAACCAAGTGCCGGATGATCATGGACCCAACGGAGCATGGACCAGAATTCGGGCAATCGCGCGGGAAATTGGTTGTTAGGAATTAGAAGAATTTCTCGGGCCCTTTCGTCGCTATCTACGGGCGGTGCGAGTGGAGTGATTGCGGGTCGGACGGTTCGATTGAAGCGGATGGTGCTGTGGGCGGCCGACAAGAAAGCTGCCAGGAGGACGGCCGTAATCGGCGAGTTGACAAGTGCTGTCTGGAGCGCACCAAGTCCGATCGCTACCGCGAACAGCTCGACCCTTTGCCGCCGTGTCAGCGCGCCTTCCTCATCCCTGTGAGCGAACAACCCAAGCCGATGAAGAGCCGCAGCATACACGATGGCATACAAGAGCCCCGCAATGGCCAAAGTGACTGGCGGCGAAATTTGAGGAATCCAATGGGCGATCAAACGAAGAATGGGCCGAGCTAATAGTTCTTCCAGTGCGGAAAATCCCGCGACGGCGGCCACCAGCGTCCAGACCGGCGCGCGTCCGCGCTCAACAGCCTGCCGCAACCGCGCAAATATTGGCCGCCAAATGTCCCATACGCCTACTGTCGGTTGGGCCAATTCGATCCGGCGCCCGTTCGTGATGTCAAACGCGACGACTTCACGCGCGCCCGAGGGGACCTGGAAAAAGCCCGTGATGTGCACAACGCCGTTTCGAAGTTTTTGAATCCCGATGGCCGACAGCGTCAGTCCCTGTTGCCAGAAGGAAATGATGCGAACAACCGGCACTGAGTTCCAGAGATAGGCTTTGGCGCCCATAAGAAGGCCCAGACGTGCGCGGGTTGCCGGGGGTAAGACTTCTTCAGCGAGAAATAGTTTCTTACCCTCAAAAATCCGGTCCAGGGGCATCTTTTCTTGGCTAAAGACGCCGAGGTAAGCAGAACTTTCCTTCAAGTCGACTCTTGTGATTTTCGGAACGAACGGAAGAACGATGAATCCAGCGCGGTTTAGCGCTTGGTCGATTCCGGCCGCGTGGAATCCTCCCGTAACGACCACCGTTGAATGTGCATGGAGTCGATCAATCTCAGAAATTAGATTTCTCGACATGAGCCGATCTCTTTCGGCTGCGCATCTATAAAAGGCCTCAAAAGGGGAGGCTGCGTTGACAGGATTCGACCACGAGGCCCATTCTTCGGACGTTAGAGAGAACTGAGCTAGCTTCGAACGAAGTCGCCACGATTCAGTTTTTTCAATGAGTTTTTTGGCGATTTGATCTGGGCGGAGCGCATTATAGGCGCTTTTGCGAAACGATCCAAGATCCGCAAAAAGGTGTTCCGTATTTACTTCTTGGACCGCCGAAACATAGTCAAGGTAGTAGGCAAGTGCGGGAAACTTCTCTATCGGAACCTTATTGGCCGCGCAAAGATGTCGGAGAAAAGAATAGAAGCTGCTGGGACCTAGGCGTCCACCACGGTAGGCGGTTGCCTTTTCGAGAAGCGCGGCTAAGGAAGCCGCGTCCAGTCGCACCGAAAGTTGCGAAATGAGCTTGGCGCGGTCCTGGTCGATACGAACCAGATCAAGTCCCGCCTCCATCCGCAGAGCGACCAAATAGGCTTTTACGGACCTCGGTTGGCTTGCGCCTGTGGAAGCGAGCGCTTCCACGTATCGTCCCAAGGGGACAATGCCTTGCTCGTAACCTTCGACGGCGGTGTCAAGTTGAGACAAGGCTACTGGAAAAGCTTTGGCTTTAAGAGCAGCCAGGGCGGTGCCTTCCGCCTCAAGCTTAGCTGCTTCTTGAGACTTGAGCGGCCCCGCCTGCCGGACTGCCAAGACGTTTTTTCGATACAACCTCTCATCGTCAATACCCACCACCGCGGGAGCTTTTGTCGTCTTGAGAGCGGCGTCGATGGGTCCCGAAATGAATAGGTCTTCTAGAAGTTGGTCGGCCGTCTGCTTGCGAGCCTTGACATCTGGAAATGCACGATACGCACTCAGATTCACCGGTTGAAACGCGCCTTCTAGCGCAATTAAATCCGCCTCACCATCTTCCGAAAGCCGCTCGATCGTTGCGGCAATGTTTTTTTGGGCCTCCAAATTCCGGTGAATATCCTGGATATGCACAACGATGCCGCGTGGCTTACCTAAGGGACGAAGAACTGGACGAAGCGAACCGAGGGAATACGGGAATTTCTTGAGGAGAGAATCGACATTTGAGTTTTGAGGTTCCTCTAAGACATCGCTCAGACGGTCAACGGGTGGTAAGGTCGGAAAGCGGGGAGAGATAACGTTTAACGGCAGTTCTGCCAGTTGACGAGTGTTCTTCTGGCGGCGGTCGGACCAAATATCCGCGGCGCCGGGAATTGCCTGATTGGCAAGCAAACAAAAAATCACGGTCCCAGCGGTTAGGCGCCGAAAAATCCGCCGCCCGCGAAGCCTATACGGCGTGAGCGGAATATTCATAAATGATTGTTGATTACAACATGATTCTATCCGCGTTCCCCTTAAGATGTCCTTAAGACCATGTAAAGAAACGATGACGGTAAATTCACCTTGAATTTACAGCCCTTTTTGAAGGCGGGATTCATTAAAAAGCGGGACGAGGCGCGAGGAAGGAGCCGCCCGAGAATCGGCTAGCCGAGGAGCAGAAAGAGACTTATTTAAGGTTGCCCGAAAAGAGGGCCCGCTCGCGCTGGAGGTGCATGCCAGTTCAACTAATTCTCCTTAGAAGTAGTATCGGATTGTGAATATCTGGGCCTGGATGTCCGAACTGAATCCCTTCCGCTGATCCATATCGCCGCTTCTAGTTTCCCCGTAGAGCAAATGAACAATGGCTTGTGCTCCGAGGCTCAACTGCGGGAAGCTGGGAATGAAATATTCGATGTCGGGTCCAATTCCATAATCCACGTGGTAGTTTTTCGTAAGCGTGCTTCGATCGTTGGCTTGGGTCATGGCGCGAGACCAGGAGACCGTGTATCCAAGTTCATTGCGGATCCCCAGGTGCAAGCCTTCGGCCACTTTCCAACTCTTGATTCGCCCCACGTTCAGTCCGGCCGTGTAGCTGTCGGTTGAGCCAGGCTCTGATTCCGTTCGGAACTGAATAGTCGGCGTGAAATCCCACGAGATTCGGTCGCTTCTTTTCCACCGAAGCGTGGGCTTGCCAGTGCCCCATTCCGATCCAATCCCCTCAAAGCCCAGGGCCAAGCTGTGCTCTTCCGCGGCTTCCGCTCGAAATTGCCCAGCGAACGCAGCCAACAATACAAACAGAGACAATTGCCATTTTTTCATAACGCCTCCTTAGGAGTTCAGGCTAGATAACGCCGGTGAGACGAGCGTGAGAGGGGCGTTAGAAGTTATTAATGGATTACTGCGGGAAGATACAGCGAAGGAAAATCTGAAAAATTGCGGCCGAGGCTTGTTAAGGGCGGATCGCTATTTCTTTGGTCTTAATGGTGGAACCACCCTTCAGAATCACAATATAAGAACCCGCACCAAGTGGACTTTGCTTATCGCTTAGCCCGTCCCAAACGTCCGTGTACTGGCCCGCCGTCCGGATCCCTTGATAGAGAGAGCGGACTTGCCGGCCCTCATGATCATAGATAACTAGAGACATTCGACACTGTTCTGCCAGTGTGTAAGTAAGGGGAAGACTCGATTTTTTGGGATCAAATTCGGTGTCCTGGGAGAAGAACTCGGTGCTAGTCGAAGGGGCAACCACGGAAGCCATGTAGTCACTGTTTCGGACCTCTCCATCTTGGGTGGCGATGACCCTCAGGTCGTAGATTCCCGGCTGTATGAAAGAGACCGCAGTTTGAGAGGAAAGTGGATTTGAAAATCGGGCCGGTCCCGGCCCGCTGATCTGGCTCCAGATAAAGGTGGCGGAGGTGAACTCAGGGTCGAGCGGGGCGTGGAGGGTGAGCGTACTTGGCAGTACCACCGTTCTTTGATCGAGGGGTTTATTGAGCACCTGTTGTTCGAGAATAACGATTTCCGTGCGGATGTCTTGGGGCACAGGCACTTCGGGCTCGTCGAGATTCACTTCACCTTCGCCGTCAACGAGGAGGGTCCCGACTTTGAGCCGAGTATTGATGTCTTTACGAAAAATAAGCTGTCCGTGCACACAGAGCGAACCGAGGTCGGCTTCGCTGACGAGATCATAAACAACGGCATGTCCAGCCGAAATCATGACATGATCCCCTGTCGATGGAAGCCTTGCCGGATCCCATGTCGAAGGATCAGACCAATTTCCACTTCGGTCGGTGGAGATTGTTGGACTACTACAGAGATCGGAGCCTTGACCCACGGCAGCGCTCCCCGACCAAAAGCAGATTGCGAGGACTGCCAAAGCCATCCCGGCGCGAGATTTACGGCCTAGACAGGGGGGGTGCCGCCTATCCAGCTGTTCCTCAGGAGTGGGCCAGTTAGAGGGCAAAACGTCGATTTTAGCCATCCTTGCACCCATCTCGTCCCTCCTGTCCACAAGGTTATCCCCAGTATCCACAATGGAGGGGTCCTGGTCAATCGTTTGAATGCGAAAGCCCGCTTGACTCAAATCTTTCTCCGGTGTGAAGTTGGATCCACCCAAGGACCGATTAGACCCCTTGGAGCCTCCCGTCTAGCTCAATGATATAATGATATGATTCTCAACTGCGAATTATGGCAGCGGACCTATCCGTCATTATCATCACTCAGAACGAACAAGAGGATATCGAAGAGTGTCTTAAGAGCGTTTCTGAACTAGCCGCCGAGATCGTGGTTGTCGATTCGGGTTCGACAGACGAGACGCTCTCGATCTGCCGCCGTTATACAAACAAGATTTTTCACAAAGATTGGAATGGTTTTAGCGAACAGAAGCAGTATGCGCTTGATAAAGCCAAAGGTCCTTGGGTGCTCAATATTGACGCCGACGAGAGAGTTTCGAAGGCGCTCCGTGCCGAAATTCAGGAGATGCTAACTGCCCCAGGAGAATCACTGAACGCCTTCCAAATCCCGTTTCATAATTTCTTTATGGGCCGTCGCCTCCGTTTCGGCGGTTCCACGGCAGAAACTCATATTCGACTGTTTAAGAAAGCCGAGGCGTCGTATGGGTCTCAAAGCGTTCACGAGGGAATTAAAGTAAAGCCTCCGGTGGGAGATCTGAGCGGTGCAATTGATCACTATAGTTATAAGTCCGTCCAAGACTACCTCGAGAAGTGCAACCGTTACACGTCGATGATCGCACAGGAAAAGTTTAAAAGAGGCGAACGGTTCAGGTTCTGGCAGCACTTCCGGCTCCCTTACGAGTTTCTTGTTCGTTATGGAATCAAACTGGGATTCCTGGACGGAGAAGTTGGTTTTAAGTACGCGCTTTTGTCCGCTTATTATGTCTGGATGAAGTACATCAAGCTCAAAGATTTGGAGGCTTCTAAATAATGGAATTCGTGATTCCGGGAGCGGTTGCGGTCGCGGGAGCCGCTTTCAGTGCTCGTTGGAACTGGTGGCGTCCGGCCGTGAATGGCGTGCCGGTTCTGATGTATCACAAAGTCGGCAATCCTCCGGCGGATTCAAAACTCAAGAGTCTTTGGGTTCAACCCGATAAATTCCGTCGCCAAATGGCTTACCTGGCTCGCGGCGGTTTTCACGCCGTTACTTTCAAGGACCTCTATAACGCGTGGGATAAAAACGTGCCTTTGCCGCAGAAGCCGGTTCTCATCACATTTGACGACGGCTATGCCAATAATTATGAGCAAGCGCTACCGATCCTTCGCGACTTCGGGTTCCGCGCGACCCTATTTGTCGTGGTTGAGATGGTCGGCCGCCAAAATGACTGGCACGACGCGAAGACAGAGGGTCGTATCGACATGGTTACTTGGCAGCAACTGAAGGATCTTCAGAGGGCAGGCTGGGAAATTGGTTCCCACACCCTTCATCATCCGCGTTTGCCGAAATTGTCACGCGCTGCCATTGACGAGGAGCTTCGCACCAGCCGGCAGGTTATTGGGGAACGGTTGGAGGAAGTTCCGCAGACTTTCGCCTACCCCTATGGGGCCGGTGAAGATGTTCCGGAAATTAGGGAACAGGTCGCTCAAGCCGGCTACAGGATTGCCGTGGGCATTCATTCTGGGAAATGGGATCTCGTTCGATTCAAGAGCAGCCCCTTCAACCTTCCTCGCGTCTTCGTTCGTGGCGACGATACGATGCTGGATTTTCATCTCGAAATGACGCGCGGGCGCTCTCGCTTCTAGCGTTCGTCTTGGATAATTCCTTACCTCCTGTCTCCGCGTTCCTGGCACCCTTCTCGTGGATTTACTCAATTGCTTTGAGGTGGGATCGTCATTCGCGGTCCCGAAAGAGCGTTTCTCTGAACCATCCGGTCATTTCGATTGGGAACCTGACCACAGGCGGGACGGGAAAGACGCCTCTCATAATCAAGCTTGCCGAAGATCTTTTGACTCTCGGAATCAGTCCGGGAATTCTCACTCGTGGCTACCGGGGCATCGGAAAAAAGGCGGTTGAACAGGTGATCCTGCGAGGAGACCGCCCCGGTGACGAACTTAGTGACGAAGTCGCGCTCATGGCTCGACGGCTTCCTACTGTTGCCATAGGAATTGGCGGAAATCGCATCAAGAGTGCCAGTGCCTTTGAGGCCATTCAGAAGGTAGACGCATTTTTGCTCGACGACGGCTTCCAGCATTGGCCAATTCGCCGCGACCTGGATATTGTTTGCCTCGACTGTACCGATCCCTGGGGCGGCGGACGGCTCCTTCCCTGGGGACGGTTGCGCGAGCCGATCTCGAATCTTAGCCGCGCGCAGTGCGTCGTATTAACGCGTGGGGAACTTATCTCTAAAGAAGACCTGGGGAAATTGAAAGTCAAAGTGGGCTCTTTAGCTCCTTCCGCCCAAATGTTCTGCTGCTCGTTTGAAACTCAGTTCGTCGATTGGGATGGTCGAGCTTTGGAAGGCCTTCCCAAAGGGGGCCGTTTTGTGGCCCTTTCTGCCATCGGGAACCCTCGAGCTTTTGAAAAAGCGATTGAAAAATGGGGCCCCGTCACGCCCCTCAGGTATCGCGACCATCATTTATACGGTTTGTCCGACGTCGAACGCGCGGCAGCGATGGCGGCTCGGGAAGGGGCCATCATCGTGACGACAGAGAAGGACTTCGTTAAACTGAAAAGCTTTCGCTGGCCGGCGGGATCGCCTCGCGTGGCGCTCATTCGGCCGCGATTCGAACCTTCAGACGAGGCACGATGGAAGCAGATGATCAAGGCCGTAGCACGGCGCCATGAAGCATCAGTTTGAGTTTTTGGGGGTCAAGCTCCTCGACGCATTTCTATGCGCTCTCCCACGCTCGTGGGCGCTCAAGCTGGGAGAATGCCTTGGGCAGGTGGCCGCCTGGGTGCTTCCCAGTCGTCGCCGTCTCATTCTTGATAACCTCCGGCACGCCTTCCCTGATCGGGACGAAAAGGAGCTGAGGGATATCGCCTACGAAGTCTGGAGCAACTTGGGCCGCGTTGCAGCCGAATTCGTCCGGTTGTCGGACATCAGCCGGGCAAACTTCCGGAAGTATTTCAGCTTCGAGGGCCTGGAACATGTGAACGCAGCAAAAAAGGCGGGGAGGGGAATAATTTTTATCACGTCTCATCTTGCGAATTGGGAATACTCAGGCGTGGCGGTGCAGTTTTTGATGGGGGATGTCGTTGCCATAGCGCGGCCGATGAAAAATTTGAAGGTTGAATCTTGGGTCCGGGGCAAAAGATCCGTTAGCGGTCTCGAGTTCGTGATGCACAGGAATGCGGTCAAGTCTTCCCTTCGAGCGCTCAAGGCAAATAAGGCGGTTGGAATTCTCGTCGACCAAAATCTTTACACGGGAGGTGTTTTCGTGAATTTCTTTGGGCGGCCCGCCGCGACGACGACGCTTCCGGCGCTTCTTCACGCGCGAACCGGAGCGCCTGTGATTGTTGTATACGCGAGACGGGAGAAGTCTGGGTTTAAGATTGTTTTTGAGAAGCCCCTGGAGTTTCCGAAGACAATTGACAAAGTTCGAGACGTTAAAATTCACACTCAGATATTCACGAAAGCCATTGAACGAGTCGTCCGCCAGCAGCCTGAGCAATGGTTTTGGATTCACAATCGCTGGAAGAGGAAGCCCGGTTCAAGTTCCCTCCAGGACGCTGGAGTTCATTGATGCCTTACAAAAAGATTCTTGTCGTTGCCCTGGATAATCTCGGAGACGCTGTGATGGCTTCAAGCGTGTTTGCTCCGCTCAGGCGCTGTCACCCTGGCCTCGTGCTTGGCTTCTGGATCAAAGAGTACGCTGCCGACTTGTTCCGCGGTGCTGGTCCCGATCTCGTCCACGCGGTGGATCCCTTCTGGGATGCAAGCCCGGGGAGGCCCAAGGGCCGTCCGGCCGAGTTTTTCAGGACTCTCAGTGAGATTCGCGCCGAGCGCTATGATGCGGCGGTCCTGCTCAACACGGAGTGGAGAAGAAGTCTCTCCTGCTATTGGGCAGGCATACCCGTACGCATCGGTTATCGCCGCAGAAAAAGCCGATTGTTTTTGACAGACGGCTTTTCCCCATCTACGGTCCGACAGCATTTCATGGACGACCATCGTTTTCTCGCCGAAAAAGTATCTGCTCAGTCGATCGAGCCCCGGGAAGCCGTACCCCAGCTTCACCTCACTACTGAACAAAGGGCCGAAGCCCAGAGTTGGCTCAAGGCTCAGGGATGGGCGAACGATTCGTTCGCGGCCATCCATCCTTTTTCCGGAGATCGAAGGAAATGCTGGCCTGTGGAAAACTGGGTCCGGCTGGCCGAGATCTTTGCGGCGAACCACCCAGAATTAAAGATTCTTTTTCTGTCAGGGCAAAATGAGGCCGGAGCTCTTGGTGTGGCGTTGGAAAAACTTCGGCCAGAAGCGATACGTGTTCTGTCCGGGGCTCCACTGGGCCTGGTCAAAGGCATTCTTGAACAGGCCAGGCTTTTTGCGGGGGGAGATTCGGGGCCAGCCCACATGGCTGCCGCACTTGGAACACCGGTCCTTTCCCTTTTCGGCGATGACCGAGCTTATAGGTGCGCTCCGCGAGGACGTGCCGAAGTGCATGTGATAAGCCGGACTCCGCTCGTGGACCTGCAGGTGGCCGAGGTTAGTCTCGAACTCGAGAAAATGGTGAAGACGGCGGCTACGGCTCGACGATGAAGCGCGAAATCAGAATATGGATGTTGGCTCTCTTCGGAATTGGCCTCGCGGTTTCGATTTCGGGCGCTGAGATTTTGGCGGGTATCCTTCTGTTAGATTGGTTCTACCGCCTTTGGCGTCGGGAAGTTTCGTGGAAGAAGAGTTGGCTGGATATTCCCCTGCTGATCTTTTACGTCTGGGCACTTTTCACGGCCGCTTTCCGGCAATCGGCATCGTTTTCAGATGCGTTGGGGGCCTGGGATGGATTTCTTCTGTTTTTTCTGCTGGCCCATGCGTTCCGAGAGGAGAGAGAAGTTGGGACACTCGTAAAGTGGTACTGCGCGGCGTCTGTTTTTTCCGGATTTTGGGGTCTGGTTCAGGCTTCAACCCACATCAACTATCTTCCGAATGAAAGAAGCCTTTTGACGCCAGCTTTTTTTACCGGCTGGCCGCAATGGTTGTTGAAGCAGCTGGCTGTTTGGAATCTGCGCGCGGTTGGCACTCGGAGCCATCCGCTCACGTTTTCGGAGGGATTGATCCCGGCTTTCTTCCTAATGGCCGCTCAGTTCATGCAGTCGGGAAATAGCTCGGGACGAAGGCGCCGCTGGGCTTGGGGGGTTGGATCGGTCCTCGTGGCTGGCGGACTTATCGTCTCACAGGCGCGCGCCGTGTGGCTTGGAGTTGGGGCGGGGTTCTTGCTCATGCTATTGCTCGCCCCTCGGAAGTCTTTTTCCAGGCCGGTTGTTTTTGCGCTCCTGCTGGCGGCCATCCTTTGCGTGAGCGGCGTCCCGAGCTTGCGGGGGCGGCTGTTGAGCGTGTTCTCCAGTCATTCAGGTACGTTGGGAGACCAGCAGAGCAAGCAGACTCGCTTTGAGATTTGGCGGCAGGCATTGGAGTCCATCCGGAGTCATCCTGTCGCGGGCGTCGGCCTTAAAGGAGCTCGGTTTATTGTCCGGGATCAAATTCTTAACGAGGATCGTGTTTGGACAGAGACCCACAACATTTTTCTTCAGACTATTGTCGAAATGGGACTCGTGGGGCTGGGTCTCCTCCTATGGATCTTTTTCATTTGCGCAAAAGTTGCCTGGTCATCGACTGGACTTCAGCGGGCGTTCTGGTGCGCAATCCTGCTGGCATTTATGATCGCCGGCTTTACCGAGTCGTGGACAGGGGATAAGGAGATATCGATGATCTTCTGGTCTTTTGTTGGCATATCGGAGTTTCTCCGCATGCGCGGAACTCGTGATTGGGACTGGGCTCGACAAGAAAAAGATAACATTCGAGGCGGAGAATAGAGCGTGGAACAGGATACAACTAACCATCCGATGAGATCCTTGGGAGCCCTGGCTATTGTGGCCCTTGCCTGCGCTTTGAACGGATGGGCTCTTTGGCGCTGGAGCACGATCGACACCCGCCCCCCTGCCTGGGATGAGTCGATTCATTTGCAGCTCGCCATGGAGTACAAAACCCGGCTTGCCAATGAGGGATGGTCGTCGATACTTGAGCCCGCCTATTTTAACTATCCGCCCTTTTACCATCTTTGTCTTTCCTGGGCGTTGGGGAAGACTCCGGACATCGCGGACACCGGCGCACTCGTAAACTTTTTTTATCTATGCGTCCTTATTTTGAGCGTGTATGCGATCACCCATGATTTGCTGGGCAGGTGGCCAGCGGTCACTGCGGCTTTCCTTGTGAGCTGCTACCCCAATGTGGTTGAAATGACGCGGCCTCCCATGATTGATTTGGCGCTAACGGCCCTGGTCGCTCTTTCAATCTGTTTTCTCCTTAAATCTGAAGGTTTCCAGCGGCCGCTTTGGTCATTATTGTTTGGGATCGTTTTGGGATTGGGCATGCTAACCAAATGGACAGCGCTGGCCTACGTGTTGGGCCCGCTGCTTCTCGCAACCGTCCAAGCTTTTCGGGAGGGCCGGACCCGTTGGGTATGGGTTTCAGCTTTCGCGTCAATTGTCCTCTTTGCACCTTGGTACGTGATCAACCTTATTCCCATGATGTCGAGAATTGTCGGTGTCTCTTCGTTGCCGCCGGCGAGTGGACTGGTTCTTAGAAAGGGACTGGAGTGGCTATGGTATCCACTGGGCCTGGTTGAGCAGATGGGACCCATTTTCTTCTTGCTTCTGATCCCGGGCCTCGTTGCGGCGTTTTTCCGGCCGAAGCTGTACTCGATCTTGGTCTGGCTCATCCTGCCCTTGGTCCTTTTTAGCTTAATTCGAAATCACAACATTCGATATGCACTTCCAGTGCTTCCGGCGGCGGCAATCCTTATGGTGTCCTGGATTCCATCTGATTACTGGAAAGGTTTCGTTGTCCTGGATGTGCTGGCCGCTACTGCTTTTGTTTTTCTGCAATTCCTGCCTGGAATGGCCCCGCCGATCCACTTTGCCGGCCTTACCGTTCCGTTGTTGGAGAGCAAGCCTCCATTCCCGGTCAATTGGCAGCATCAGGCCATCATCGATCGCATTGAGCAGATAAAATCTCCCAACTCGACATTCGTCCGAGTCGTCACGATCGCAAACGCGCCGCATTTCCATAGCACGAGCCTGAATGTATCCCGTCTTGCCCGGAAAATAGACGATTTTTCGTTCGAAGGTCCGTCCAGGGAACGCTGGACGGAATTTTCGGAATTTGTCCTTCTCAAGACGGGAGATTTGGGCCCTGAATTTACAATTGGCACCATCAAGGCCTGTTCGGATTTTATTCAGAATTCGCACGGTTGGTTTCAGAAGGTCTACCGCATCGTTGGACGCTGGCCTCTACCGGACGGATCCGAGGCCATTCTCTACCATTGCGAACCCCAGCCCGAAAGAAACCTTGGAGCCGATGTCCTCAATATTTCCTTGGGAGAGCTCGATATCCCCAATATCACCGCTTACCAGGTATCGCTGAAGGCCGTTCCTATCTCTGCGGCGGAAACTTCAGTGGGGCGCCTGAAGGAGCTCTCCGTCCAGTGCAGTTCAGTGACTTATCAAGGCGTCGTGTTTGATCATGTTGCTATCCGCCTCATCCGGCCACAGGTCAATCTCCCGCTTTTCCTTGAGACCCAGCGTATTGAACTGTTATCTTTGGCTACGCTTGATCCAAAAGCCTCTATACCCGTAAAGACATTAATGGCCCTGCTCACGGCAAAAGCCCGCTGGTTGGAATCGCCCGAGATAGATCTCGCCGGGCCCAGCGTCACTTTGAAGGGTAGTGTCCACGGATTCCCACTCGAGGCGAAGGCTCTTTTGATCGTCAAGAATGATCATCTCACGACACGAATGGAGGCTGTGAAGGTATCGGGCATTTCGCTGCCACTTATTGAAGTCCGGGCTTTGACGGACCAGTCTGTTCCTTTGGCTGCGAATGAAGATCGTCCCTTTCGGATTAATCTACATTCGATCAATGGCAACGCTCAAGCCTTGACTTTAAATCTCTAGAAATGTCCGTGCCCGCTGAATCTAATTTTTTTCAACGTGGTGTTGCCTTGGCGGCCGTTGCTCTTATGGCCCTTAGCCTTGGCGCGTGTCGCCACCATCTGAGAGCTGCGGCCATGCCGGCTCCGGTTTCGGAACAGCGCGCATTAAACCCTGCCGTCCAACCGGCTTCAGATGCTCGCAGCGCGTCTGTGAATCAAGCCCACGCGCCGGTTGTATCTTCAACGGCTCCGACAGTTTTACCCGAAATTCCTTCTGGTCAAATGGCAGCCGAAATCCAGTTGGCTCAGTCGGCCCGGCCCACAATCGTTCCAAAATCGAGATTGTTCAACTCACAAATCGTTCGATCGAGCAGTTCGTTTTCCATCTCCCAGCGTGACACGATTAGTCCCTTGCCCTTTACGCCTGGCGAGAAACTGAGCTTCGTTCTTAAGTACGAGTTTATCGCGGCTGGTTCGGCTACTCTGGAGGTTAGCACCGGCCCGACCGTCGACGGGCGAGAGACGCTTCGGCTCGAGTCTCACGCCCGCTCAACTAAGTTCGTTGATGTTTTTTTTAAGGTCAGAGACTATAACGCCTCTGTCGTGGACAGGGAAACCTTGATGTCCATGAACTTCCATCAGAATTTGGAAGAGGGGGGATATCATGTGATGCGGAATACCAGCATTAATTACGCTAAAGGGATTTATACGCTTGAGAAGATTTCCAAAGGACAGCGGGAGACGGAAAGCGGATATCTAAATGAACCCGCCAGCGACATTTTGTCTGCTTTCTTTTACGCCCGGATCCTGCCTCTGAGACTGGGTCACGACTATGAGATTCGCGTTTTTTCCGACAAGAAGATTTATTCGCTTTTGGTGAGGGTGAGCCCCGAACTCCATACGGTCAAAGTTCCTGGGGGCCAGTTCGAATGCATCCAGATTCAACCCTTCGTAATTGGAGACGCAATCTTCAAGTTAGAGGGGGGGCGGATGATCATCTGGCTGACGAACGACTCGAGGAGAATTCCGGTGCTGATACGGTCAAAAGCTGCGATCGGTGCTTTTGATGCCGAGTTGACGTCTTACTAGCCATGACAGGACCGGCTGCTATCGGCTGAAAAGCCTGCAGATCTCATAACCGACGAAGGCCATCGCTCCGACCGTAATAACCCACCTTATAAGTGATTGTAAGCCAATTTTGGCGGGACTCCCGTTTATCATGATGTCTAAAGAAGACGTTTGCGTTGCCACCGAAGGTATCCCTCCTTTTACAAACGCCAAGGCGTCTTCGTAAAGTTTCCTCTCGTCCTCAGGCATGTCGGCCGCGCTCGCATACTCCTTTCCATTAAAGACCACTTTTCCAGCCGACAATACCCCGGCTTTTTTTGCCATGTCGAAAAGACTTTTCATAACAGGCGGCAATTCATCTGCGCTCTTGTACTCCTTGCCGTTAATGATGATCTTCCGATTGACGTTAATTTTCATAAAAGCTGATCCCTCCGCTTATCCAACATAGGTCGGATTACGGTTCGATTCAAGAGGCCGTTCGCCCCTTTTTTGGGCCTCAAAATTCACCTCAGCCTTACAACCGCGTTACACTATTATAAGGAACGCTGGCAGGCTCGATCGCGTCATCATCCCCCTCAGTCTCCAAATTCCGTTTTTCTCCTCGGGAAGCCTCGTTACACCTTTTTTACAACTAATTTACAGTTTGTTAAGGCTGCTTTAAGCGTCCCGGCCCCAAAACGTGTAAAGGAGGTGTAAATAAAAATGGCACATAACGAAATTGGCTGGTTTGCCCCGCTGCGAAAGCCCTTGGCTCTTCTTTTGGCCATGGTCCTTCTGCTCGAAACCGTCCTAGTTCCGCTGGCGGAAGCCAGACAGAGCGAAGAAATTTGGTCGCAGCGCCGAAAATCTTTTCAGGCTTCCCGGCGGAGTGATGCCCCGATCCTTGCGTCTGTTCCCGGTCTCATGCGAGATGAGATTATTAACCCTCAACGGTTACTGGATGAGCTTCCGTTGGTAAAGGCGGCTTTGCCGTCGATCCAATCACGATCTTCTTCCAAGTCGGTTGGGTTGCCTTCTGCCCTTGCGCTTTTGGTTGCAGCCATCCCCGCCGCAGCGGGCACGGTCAAAGAGATTTTTGACCCGAGGACCAGTCAAAAGGCCCCCGTCGTTCTGGTCGAAGACATTCATCTTAATCCGGAAGCGCAGGCCAATATCGCTCAGGTCATCGA
>Ga0207121_1036_pt1 | contig 30966 bp, 30 predicted proteins | sample Alteio_BWMinHeat_41_FD_153513 | JGI IMG/M metagenome (GOLD analysis project Ga0207121, IMG submission 153513) | Enriched cells from forest soil in Barre Woods Harvard Forest LTER site, Petersham, Massachusetts, United States -... | ecosystem: Environmental > Terrestrial > Soil > Temperate forest >... | reverse complement strand
GCGTTTCTCGTTTCATTCGCGGCAGTCATCCTTCTTTACTTGGCGATTCCCGCCCCCTACGTCGCTCCAAAAAAGAACGCTTCCGTGCGAAGGCCAGTTTTTATGAAGTTCCTGCACGTGGCCGCGGTGTCCATATTGCCGCCGCTACAGGACGCCGAGGTAAAGCACTTCAATAGAGTTTTTGCATACATCTACAGCAATATTAATCCGGGCACTGGTCTTGCCTACAGTTTCCCCGGAGACAACCGCCTGAGATATTGGAGCGTTACCTATGATAACGCGATGCGCGCCATGGCTCATCTCGTGACCGGAGATGTGGCGCAGGCTCAGCGGTGCATGGATTATTTCATCGACAACCCGTCGATTAGAAAGACCGGTTTTGTGCTGAATGCAGGCCGGCGCGTCGCAGAAGAGGGCTGGATCATGAATATTTACGACGCTTCCGAATCCCGGTTTGGCGGGCGCGGCGTCGAGCATGTTGTTCATGTGGGCCCCAACGCCTATCTAGGACTTGCATCTTTGCACCTCTTTGAGGCGACACGGCAGCGAAAGTATCTCGCGTTTGCTCGCGAGCGATGGCTTCTGATCAAAAGTCTCCAAAATGAAAACCCCCGAGATCCAAATTACGGAGGCGTACGCATGGGACCACTCGGAGATCCCCGCAATCCCCTGGAGTTTAAGCTCAACTTTAAACTCGACGCCCCTTCTTATTACGAGTTCTATAACGGTGAGCATGCGGCTGATTTCATGGCCCTCAGTCAGTTGTTGGCTCTTCGAGACGCGGTCCATGCGCCCGAGTACCTTCATGCCGTGGAATTGATCGAAACGTGGGATCGGCGCATTTATGATCCCGAACGCCATCTTTTCCGAATAGGAACCACAGAGCGCCGATACTACGACGAGAATATCGGCAAATGGGTCGACCCGGGCATAATTCCCATGTACCCGCTTGATACCACGGCCCTCAAGATTTGTGCCTATGGAGCCGAACGTCTCGAGAAGTTCGAATACGATGGCGCCCAAAAGATGCGTAAAGCCATTGAATCCCAGTTCGCCGTGACCGTTGAGTGGCAGGGGTCGGACGGCAAGTTGGCAAAGCTTTCGGGTTATGACTTTGTTTCCAACGAGGACAGGAAAAAATTGATCCTCTGGATCGAAACCGGACCTTTTGGCGACCATAAGGTGAAGCGCGGGGTCGGACGCGACCCCTTGGTTTCAGATGAGTGGTCCACCTGGGTGGCCTTTGCGGATTTGAGGCTTGCAGGTGACTACGAGGAAGCAGGGCAAAAGACTCTCGGCGGCCGGTATCTGGCCGCTTACACCGATAACGCGCTCGTCCAGGGGTTTCGGTCAGCCATTTCCCTCCAGCCCGCGGTTTTGGCCTATCCCTACGCTCAACCTTTGCCATATGCGCTCAATAAACCTGTCGGCTTCGGATGGAACACTCATCACGTGCCTTATTCGATCATTGGCGGGGTTGCACGGACCTTGGGGGCGCTTCGGTTCGATCCATTTCTACCGGATGGCGGGCCCTACGCCGTAAAGCTAAGGCTTACGCCCTCTCCGTTGGCGGTCGCTGATCCTAAGACGGATACCCCAGCCCTGTATACGGAGGCGGAGCTCTATGTCCGAGAAGGCTGGCAGCACGTCGATGAAGCACGCAGCGACAAGGAACACGCAGAAAGGGCTTGGACTGCGGCTGCTGGGATTATCGAGCGTATGAACACGGAGCATCCCGATTGGATGCTCATGGCCGTCCACCAAAATCGATTGGCAGCGGAGTCGAAAGATAAGTTTCCGCTCATGGGACGCAGCAATCTAACGCCCGAGGATGTTTATCCTGTTTTTAAAAAGTACTGGGCTCTTTATCACGTGGGGGGAGGGGAATTTATAAAGGTGATGGCCTATATGAGCCTTTCGAACCTAGCCGATGAGAAAGGGGACTACGAACGCAAGATGGAGATGAAGAAAAAGGCGTGGGAATCCGCCAAACGGATTGTGAATGACTATTATTACGCCCAGGTTTATGACACGAGCGGTTGGCTTTGGCAGCCAGCGCAGTCGCTTCGAGAATATTTCGGTTTCTATTATTAACTCAAGAGTTTAACCCGCCCTTTTCCCGACGGATTTCCGGCTTAGGGCAGAAACCTGTGACTATCAGGCACTTATGAATCAAATTGTAATCGAATTCGGAAACTGGTAGTGTCGACAGAGTGTTGTTCCTTCCGGCTTGTTTCCTACGAGTGCCCGTAGCTCAGCTGGTAGAGCATACGACTTTTAATCGTAGGGTCGTGAGTTCGAATCTCACCGGGCACACTTGCCCCCATAGACTAGAGGTTAGGTCGCGGCCCTTTCAAGGCCGAAGCAGGAGTTCGATTCTCCTTGGGGGCAATTAGTTTTCATTGATAATCAATGAATCCTCTAAGTCCACGTAAGCTCGCTTAAACCCTTTTGAGTTATTTTGTGGACACTTTATAGGCGGCTAGGAGAAATCGTGGAAAATCCAAAATCGATTTTTGGAATCCTTTCCGTCGTACTGCCAGGTATCGTAGGTGGAATCTGGGTTGTTTTTGAAATGAATCCTCAGTTAGGGAACGGGCTGAACGGTTATCTCGGTCTTTTCGTCGCCGCCTTTATGGCGATCGCAAGCGTTATTGCTGTTGGGGCGGGCCTCATTTTTGGCATCACGGCGTTAATCCGTAAGGAAAGAAATAAGTCCTTCGCTATCCTTGGGTTGGTGTTAAATATTGCAATGATTTTTTGGTTGCGCCGTCATGTCTAGCCCACCATTGACGCTGAGTGACAACGCATGCGCAAAGTCGAAATTTTTTGTGCTCGCTATAATCTCCGGCGTTCTGTGGTGGCTATTGTCCTTACTGATGGGCGCGAAAGGCATGGGAATTCTTGGTTCTCATTGGATCGTAGGTCTGGCGGCCGGCGTCATCACAGGTACCGCTGTCACGGCTATTTCGGTTCCGGTTTATAAAAGATTATCGCCCAAACATCTTTACTGGTATTCTCCGTTAAGCGTGTACGTTGCTGTTGCGGTGTATGTGATGGCCGTTTCGATTTGTCGATTGGTTGTCGGTGATTTTCGTCCAAATGAAATCCCTTGGGCCGCCGGGTTACAGACGATACTCGGAATGTTGTGGGGGATCACCTTCAGTTCCCTTCACCTCGTTGTCCTGCAAGGACTTGCTTATCTCAACCATAGAGCTCTGAGGAAAATATTGAGCGCCGCCTAACCATCGGTTGCAGCGGACGCCACTCTGTGACGCCGCTGAGCTGAATACGTTAGGGCTCTTCAATTACTTAGGGAGAAATTATGTTTCGAATTCAATTGATCATAACCGGAGCAGTCATGATCCCCTTGGGAATCGTAGCGGTCCGTATGGGAATTGGCGCTAAAGGGATTGATGGCAAGCGGACACGGGCAAAGGGTGGGGCCCTTTTGTCGGGCTTATTATTAGTTCCACTTGGGATTGGATTTATTCTTTACGGTATATTTTCAAATGGCAATTGAGCGACTAGTAACTTTAAAAGAAGTTTAAGGTGCTCACTCGCCCTGTGTATTTCTAACCAATCATTGCAGCGGGTGCTGTACTTCCCGAAACTTTCAGAAAAAGTGGTCGTGGATCAACCATCGGGAAAGGTGCTATCGCCGCTCTGTTCCATGGTGCTTGAATTTTCGGAACAGTGGCCAAAAGGTCCGGTCGATTTAAGGAGCGTGCCGTGGTAAGGTCAGCCTAATGCGCTTTCGTTTCGTCATTTATATCGCGCTATTATTCGCGATTGCCGGGTTTTTCCTCCTAAGGCGTTTCTATCATCCTACTCCTCCGCCGATCCCCATAGTACAGGAACTGAGTTCTCGTTTGGCTGGTTCCCCTGTCCGCCGCGTGTTCTTTCGCCCCAATTCTTCAGTGAACGCGGTGACGGACTCGGGCAAGGTTGTGAGTTGGGAAACCTATGATAGCCCGGCGAGAGCGGTGTCTGAACGCACGGTCGCTTGGTCAAATGAAAACATGGTTTCGCTCACGCTTTCTGAGCCCAACAAGATCTGGGTTAGCATGGGTGCTGCTTCTCGAGGCTTTTACCTGGATGCTGACGGTGTGTCCGATGCCCTCGTGTCTCCGGATGGTTCTCTCTGTCTTGGAATTGCGGGTCCTAAGCTCATGATCTGGAACACAACTGAATCCTCCATTCATAATCAGTTCGCCCACATCGGAGAAATCGAGGCGGTGGGGCTATCAAAGGACCTAAAGAAAGTGGTTGTTGCCGCCAAGAGTGGAAGCTCCGATTCAATGGTGACGATATGGAATCTTGAGAACAGCGCGAGTGAAGGGACGCTTCCTGTGGAAGGGGCGGTTGGTTCTGTGGCGTGCTCAACTGATGACGCGACGGTCGTGATTGCGACCCAAAAGGGCGTCGAATTATGGGATCCCCAAGGTTCGCCCACCATTCATTTCCTGACGGCTGGATCGGTTCCCCCGAGTCCGGTCCGGGCCGTTGTCTTTTCGCCGGATGGCCGAATTCTCGTTTCGGGAGACGACGAGAGGAAAATTACATTTTGGGACTGGCAAAAGGGTCAGAAGTTGAATGAGTTGGGACCGCCTCCTTTTGCGTATTCGCCCGGAGCGCCGGGAGTCGTCTCGCTTGCTTATACGAAAGACGGCTCACTCCTCGTCGCAGGTCAGGGAGACGGGCTCGTCCGGCTCTGGAATACGGCAAACTTTCATTGAACGGTAAACTAGCCATTTCCGCGCGAAAAGGTGTTCTCATTCACCAGAGGGAACTAGAGAAACGTGCATTTTATATGTATATATCAGCTGGGTAGCGGCGTAGTGATCTCGGTTGGGGAGGTTCTTACTTGGGAAGGTCCACTCAAAATCACGAAGGCCTGTCGATGAGAAAACGCCCCACCTTGAGCAACGCGGGGGTTCTCGTCGGCTCGTTTTTCTTGTCGCTTCTCGGGGGGACTATAGCCAGCTATTTTTTTAACACCAACCAGATTGCGCTCCTGCGATACGAAATGGGACAGCGCGCTCGCGCGCCAATAGTTAGCCACGAGGCAGAGCCTGACAAAAACTATGCTGTTAAGATTCAGGAGCTTTCCAACGCTATTCGGCAGGCCCAGAAAGAACAGACAGCCTCAGGCACACCCAAGCCGAGCCGAGTGATCACGGCGGAAAAGCTGATTTTGGTAAATGACCAGGGGGCTGCTCTCGGATATTTAGGATTGAGCCCCGCAGGTCTGCCTCAGCTTGTATTTTACGATACCTCTGGCGCCGAGCGGGCTGGTCTAGTCCTTTCTTCCGACGGAGATCGGGTGAAGTTTTTTATGAAATCAGCCGACAAAGGAAATCGGTCGATTCTTTTGAATTTGGATAACCTAGGGATGGGCCTGGGAATCTTCAATGAAAATGACGCCTACGCGGGGCTTGCCATCGCCAGCGACGGGTTCCCGAAACTGTACTTGAGCCGTCACGGGAATGCATCGGCAGAACTTAGCGTTCGCGACGGAGAAGCAGCGGCCCTCAAATTTTCCGATTCCCAGGGAAAACCTCGGGCTGTTCTGGGTTCCGTGATTTTAAATACAGCCGGACAGACGACCACTTCTCCACTATCGCTCAATTTCTTTGAGAAAGATGGGAACCTGATTTGGCAGGCTCCGCCCGAGAAATAGTTCTTCCGAGTCCATTCCGCCGAACATGCCTGAGTTACCTGAAGTTCAAACTATTGTAACGGCCCTTGCTCGCCGTCTTGTGGGCCGAACTATTCGCGAAGTTCTCGTCCTCAAGGCGGAAATGTTGCGGAAGCAAGCGCTAACGTTTGCGGGGCATCTCAACGGTCGGCGGATAAAGGCGGTTGAACGTCACGGGAAATCGATTTTTGTGGAGTTCGAAACAGAATCCGAGCGATCGAGCCGGCTTCGAATCCACCTTGGGATGACGGGCCAAATTCTTTTTTTGTCGCCCGGGGATCCTCCAGCCAAGCATACTCATGTGATCCTCAAATTCGATGACCCATCCCTGGCCGTTCACTATCGCGACATTAGAAGGTTTGGACGACTGGAAGTCATCGAAGCCTCCTCGTTTTCTCCCGTGCCGGATGCCTGGAGAGCAAGCAAGGAGGTTTTGTACGCACGGCTCAGGTCAAAAAGGGGGATGGTCAAACACGCTTTGCTAAACCAACATGTGGTCGCTGGATTGGGGAACATCTATGTCGATGAAAGCCTGTACCGATCAAAAATCCATCCCAAACAAGACCTCGCCGATCTGAGCTCAGAACGGTTGCACGCGCTTTGCCTTGCGATTCATGATGTTCTTGCCGAGTCAATCGAATTAGGGGGGACGTCATTTAGAAACTACGTGGATACGGCGGGCGGCCGCGGGGGGTTCAAAGGCCGTTTGCAAGTCTATGGAAAAGAAGGTTCGATTTGCTCTTGCGGAGCTCGCATCCGCAAAATTGTAGCCGCTGGCCGCGGGACTCATTTCTGTCCGCGCTGCCAGAGGCTCCGACGAACGACGCGGAAAAGGGGTGTCTTGGGGAGCCCCACATCCGCCCGATCGCTAACGCGTAAGTGACCTGCCTATCGACAATCCTGTGACGAGCGCGATGACAAAAAGCGCTACGAAGATGTAGAAGAGAACCTTCGCAATTCCTGCCGCCGCCGATGCAATCCCGCCGAATCCGAAGATCGCCGCTACGATGGAGATGATGAAGAAGATTACAGCCCATCTAAGCATGTTAGTCACCTCCTCCTGTCTGTTTCTTACCCTCTTACGAGTTATTGCCGCGAAAGTTAGGTAGCTCCGGGCATGTGGCTCAGGCACAAGGGTTTCAGACCATCTCGTTGTTGAACTTTAAGTTTTGGAAGCCGTAAGAAATGATGGGACCTTACTATTGATGCCAAAGGGAGGAGTTTGTGCCAGCGGGCAAACATCTGAGAGGTGTTGGTTCGAAAGAACAACGGCAGTACGAGAAGATAAAAAAAAGTGCAGAGAAATCAGGGCGCTACGGGGACCGGGCCAAGGAAGTAGCGGCGAGAACCGTTCTTAAGCACCACAAAAACTCTGGACACGAAAAAAACCAGTGAGAATGGGGAGGACGAAGATGGCCAGCCGTTTATCAACACTGAATGCGAATGAAATGCTGAGAGAAGACCACGATAAGGTGAAAACCCTGTTCGAGCAGTTTGGCGAAGCGCAAGAAGAAAGCGTAAAGAAGGAGATCGTCCAGCAAACGTTACTCGAACTAAAAGTCCATACCGCCCTCGAAGAGGAAATTTACTACCCGGCCATCCGTGAACGGCTGGCCGCTCAGGACGAGGAAGTCAATGAACTCATGGATGAGTCCGAAGAAGAACATCAAGTGGCGAAGGCGTTGATCGAAGAACTCGAGAAGATGGAACCGGGCGATCAGCACTTTGATGCGAAGTTCAAGGTCCTCGCAGATTCGATCAGGCATCATATCCTCGAGGAAGAAACCAAAACCCTTCCTCTTGCAGAAGAATCCGGAATGGAGCTAGAAGACCTCGGTGAGCAGATGGCTCATAGAAAAGTCGAACTCCAGGAAGAGATTCAGAATCTCGAAGCCATCAGGCCCGATGCTTCTGCGCGCTCCGAAAAAAAATCCAAGGGGCGGACTCATCGCGGCCGGGCGTCCCGGAGCTAAAGGAAAGCCTGTGAACAACGGTTCGAACAAGAAAATTCGTTACGCGGTGGTAGGACTGGGCCATATTGCGCAGGTGGCGGTCCTTCCGGCGTTTAAGCACGCACGGCGAAACTCTCAACTAACGGCGCTGGTTTCCGATGATCCTGTAAAACTCAAGGAACTGGGACGCCTTTATGGAGTCTCTCATCTCTACTCTTATGAGGAATATGAGCAGTGTCTCCAGAGCGGAGTCGTAGACGCCGTCTATATCGCACTTCCAAACAGTTTGCATCGCGAGTATGCCGTTAAAACAGCGGAAGCGGGAATTCATGTCCTGTGCGAAAAGCCGCTGGCCATTACCGAAGAGGATTGTCTCTCTATCATTGAGATCGCTCAAAAGGCCAACGTGAAGCTCATGGTGGCTTATAGGCTTCACTTTGAGCAGGCTAACCGCGAGGTTATCGATCTCATACGCTCGGGTCGCATTGGGGAGCCCCAAATCTTCAATTCCGTCTTTTCACTTCAGGTAAGAGAAGGAAACTATCGTCTTCAGAAGGAAAAAGGAGGCGGAACGCTTTACGACGTGGGCGTTTATTGCATAAATGCGGCCCGGGCTGTTTTCGACGCCGAGCCTGAGGAAGCGTTCGCTTTTAGTACCGGCACGGAAGCGGGGAGATTTAAGGAGGTTGACGAGACGACCAGCAGCGTCCTTAAATTTCCAAACAATAAGCTGGCCTCTTTCGCCTGTAGTTTTGGCGCTGCAGACGCTGGCGTTTACCAAGTCATTGGCACGCTGGGTGTCGTCAAGATCGACCCCGCCTTCGATTACGATCTAAAGCTGCGGTACGAAATCACCTTGAACGGTCACACCGAAAAAAGAGTCGTTCCCTATCATGACCAGTTCGCTCCCGAGCTCATCTATTTCTCGGACTGTGTTCTCAATGACGTAAAGCCTGAGCCTTCTGGCGAGGAGGGGCTAGCGGACGTCAGAGTCATAAGAGCGTTATACAAATCTGCGCAAACAGGTTCGTCCGTCCTCCTGGAACCGTTCACCAAGACCGGACGACAGGACTCCACGCTACAGATTCGAAAGCCACCCGTAAGTCCGGCGCGGGTCATCCGGTCCAGTTCTCCGAAGCTAACGAGTTGAGGAATCGATCGTGACGACCGCCGCCGACCCCCAACGCCAGGCGACGTATCGATGGGCGCCCCAATTGGGAGCCTTGATGTTGGAGCGCGGAACGCAGTTCCGAGTATGGGCGCCCGCTTGCCAGACCGTTGAAGTTTCCTTGCAATCCCTGCCTGCGTTGTTGCCCCTTGAGCCGGAAAAGAACGGCTATTTCTCCGCGCTGATTCCGGGAATCGGAAAAGGAACGAAGTATTCCTTCCGGTTGGATGGAGCTCAGCTTGCTCCCGATCCCTGCTCGCGGTATCAGCCTCAAGGCCCCCATGGCCCATCTGAGGTGATGGATCCTTCAAGCTACCATTGGTCGGATTCCGCGTGGCCTGGAATAGAGATGCCGGGCCAGATCCTCTACGAAATGCACGTCGGCACTTTTACGAATGAGGGGACCTTTCTGGCCGCCGCCCGGCACATTCCTGAACTAAAAGATCTCGGGATCACAACGATTGAACTCATGCCGCTCAATGAATGTGCGGGTAAATGGAACTGGGGCTATGACGGGGTTGATCTATTTGCGCCTTACCACGTTTATGGCGTTCCGGATGATCTAAAGCGGTTTGTGGATCTGGCGCACAAGGAGGGCCTCGGTGTTATCTTGGATGTCGTTTACAATCATCTGGGACCGGATGGCAATTACCTGGGCGTCTTCAGCAAGAGGTATTTTACGGACCGCTACAAGAATGAGTGGGGACAACCGATAAACTTTGATGGCGCCGACAGCCGGGGAGTTAGAGACTTCGTAGTCGAAAACGCGTGTTACTGGATATCTGAGTTTCATATGGATGGTTTACGCGTGGATGCCACCCACAATATCTACGATGCGGGCCCGGTTCACATTATCGCGGAGCTATCGGATCGCGCGCGGCAAGCCGCCGATCCGCGGAAGATTATCTTAATAGGGGAAAATGAGCCGCAGGACATTCGCTACGCGACGCCTCAGTCCGAAGGAGGATACGGCCTCGATGCTCTTTGGAATGACGATTTTCATCACACGGCTCGAGTGGCGGCCACGGGATTCCGGGAAGCCTATTTCACGGACTATCGCGGCAGCCCGCAGGAGTTCGTCTCGCTGGCAAAAAGAGGCTATTTGTTTCAAGGTCAACATTACTTTTGGCATAAAAAGCCTCGCGGATTCCCCATTACTAACCAAGCGGCCGCCCAATTTGTGGTCTACCTACAGAACCATGACCAAATCGCAAATGCCCTGGGAAAAAGGATGCCCGAGTTAGCTGGCCCTGCCCTTTACCGGGCTCTTTTCACGACGATGGCGCTTATGCCGTGCACGCCGATGCTTTTTATGGGCCAGGAGTTTGGCGCTTCGACCCCCTTTTATTACTTTGCCAATCATGAAGGGCAGCTCGGCGACGATGTGTCGAAGGGCCGAAAGAAGTTTCTTGGTCAATTCCCTTCTTTTCAGCCAAAGCTCGAGAATTTCCCCGACTCCCAGACCCAGGAAGCCTTTTCTAATTCCAAGTTGAGTGATGCCGAACGGAAAAGCCATGAGAATTGGAGGCTTTTTCACCGGGACCTTCTTTGGATGCGCCGCTTGGACCCGGTCTTCGCTTCTCAGGACCGCCGGCGGCTGGACGGCGCCGTTTTGGAAAAGGATGTCTTTCTCCTGCGTTTTTTCGGTAGAGACAGCGGCGATCGTTTGTTAGTTGTGAATCTAGGCGACGAGGTGACCCTTGAGCCTATTCCGGAACCGTTGCTGGCGCCCCCGTTGGATAGGCCGTGGACTCTCAGTTGGGCGAGCGATGACCGTCGATATGGCGGAGATGGCAAAAGCCGACGATTCTTTCGTGGTCAGGGCTGGCATTTGCCGATGCAGACCGCAGTCCTATTTGGTTCTGGCCAAAAGACGCTAGGGAGCGGATCGTGACCCTCGTTGGAAGCAAGTTGATTGATGCCGATATCGGACCTGAAGACATTTCGATTTCGATTCCTTGGAAAGCTGAACAAGACGTCAAGCAGCTGATTGAAAAAGAATGGCTCGTCACCAACGGGATCGGCGGATACGCATCCTCCACCATCATGGGCATTCCCACTCGCCGGTATCATGGCCTGTTCGTCCCGAATCTGAGGGCTCCCCGGGGCCGCACGGTCGTCATTCCTCTCTTTGAGGAGGAGATCGAAACTGAGAAGGACATCCATCTGATCTCGGGCGCTGAAACCTTGGGTGGGGTTGAGGTTCAAACCCCGGTCTGCCTTCGGGATTTTAGGTGGGAGTGGCAGATCCCCAAATGGACATTCGAAGTGGGCGGCCGAGTTTTTGAGAAACGGATCACGATGCCCCAGGGACAGAATACCGTCTACATTGAGTATCGGTTGGTGAAGGGACAGCCGATCCAATTGCGGTTGAGACCGTTTTTCACATTTCGGGGACATGACGAGCCCTTCGAAATTCCCGATTACTGGCCATTTACTTTAAAAATTACCCATGGGCTGATCGAAGTGCATCCCTTTGATGGGGCGCCGGTCCTGAAACTGGGTTTGCGGCCGCAAAAGGGGATCTTTGTCTGTGAGCAGAAGACCCACGAAGACGTCTATTACCGGATCGAAAACGAGCGAGGTCTCGATGATCGGACGAGCCTCTCAAGCCCTGGCTATTTCCAAGCTTCAATGATTGAAGGGGAGGCTCTGAGCTTTGCCACGACAATCGACTCTTGGTCCGCGATCCAGTTTGAGCCAAGCCTCGTTTTCGACGCCGAGCGGCATCGGCTTCAGAAGCTCCTTATGCTTGCACCCGAGCCGGCCCGCTCAGGACTTGCCGCCAAGCTGGTGCTGGCCGCCGATCAGTTTATTGTCCGCCCTGTGAGCCGAACCGAGGAAAACGTGCTTGTGCATGCTTCTGGCGAGCACGTGAGGACCGTCATCGCCGGATATCATTGGTTTACAGATTGGGGCCGCGACACCATGATCAGTTTGGAGGGCCTGACGCTCTGCACCGGCCGGTTCCAGGAAGCCAAGGCCATCCTGCGAACTTTTTCCCACTACTTAAAAGAAGGCCTGTTACCCAACCACTTTCCCGAGGGCGAAAGGATGGCCCTCTACAACACTACGGATGCGACCTTCTGGTACTTTCATGCCCTCGATCGTTATTTCCAGTTCACCGGCGACCGAGAGACTTTAGAAACCCTTCTGCCTAAACTCGAATCCTCCATCGAGTACCACCTAAAGGGGACCAATTATGGAATCGGCGTCGATCGGGACGACGGATTGATCAAGGCTTCGGCGCTTGGATATGCCTTAACCTGGATGGATGCCAAGGTTCATAACTGGGTTGTGACGCCGCGAAGAGGAAAGCCGGTTGAGATCCAAGCTCTCTGGTACAACGCTCTTTCGTTGGTCGAGGCATGGTCTAAAGAATTAGGCAAGCCGTTTGCCTACTCTGACGTCAAGGAAGAGGCTTATGAGTCCTTCAATTCTAAGTTTCCCATTCCCGACAAAGGCTATCTTTACGACGTGATTGACGGCGAGGGAAACGACTCCAGCCTCCGACCCAACCAAATATTTTCGATGTCGTTGCGGTTTCCCATTCTCAAAGAGGAGTTCTGGAAGCCGGTGTTTTCAACCGTTACTGATAAGTTACTGACGCCCTTTGGCCTGCGAACGCTCGATCCGCTGGATGTGAATTATCATCCTCGATATGAGGGTAACCGCTGGGAGCGAGATGCTGCCTATCATCAAGGTTTGGTCTGGACGTGGCTTTTGGGTCCATATATGGATGTCCATCGTAAACTTTATCCCGGTGAACCGACACCAGCATCTTTTTTTGCAGCGATCGAGCATCATCTTTCACAGGCTGGTATCGGCACAATTAGTGAGATCTTCGACGCTGAAGCGCCGTTCGTGCCCCGAGGCTGCATTGCACAGGCTTGGAGCGTCGCCGAGGTTTTGAGGACGATTTTGGCTGAATCGGGTCCGCTGGAGAAAAGGGTAATCCCGTCTCATGCCAATGATGAGATTTTCCTTACTGAGATCTAGATTTCTTCCATCGATGAAGTTCAGTGATTTCGCGTATTTGAACTTTGAATCAAGGGCATCGTACTTTTGTTAAGGGGATTCAATGGAATCTGTTAAGACGCTTCATCGCTCCTTGGGGCGTTTCGAAGGGTGGACCTTGAGCTTAGCGCTAACTTTGCTTGCCGTGGGCAACGCCTCCATGTTGCCCGGCACGGCGCCGCTTCAACCCGAAGACAATCGTGGAGTTCTCGCGGGTGCGCCTGGTCCAAACGACGATTTCCAGGAGATCCGGATTGCTGGGGTCGTCACCTCTTTGGACTGGTCCCGAAGCATTCTTGTAGTCGAGAGTTCCGACGGCCGGCGATGGGCCGTTGAAATTGCCGACTCAGTTCAGGATGTTGTCGCGGGTGATCGGGTCAAACTTGATTGCGGGCTCACACGATCGGGGCTAGTAGCCTATCGGGTGGCCAAAACGAATAGGGTCCGTCGTTGAGAGCCCCATTCTAAAATTCTTTGACACGGAGGACTGAGATGAGACACAAGGATTGGCGGGAACCTGAAATAGGGATAGAAGACGAAATCAGCTCCTACTCGTCCGCTTGGGGAGAAATACCCAGCCGAGTGGGAGACTTGCAGAAAGAAGCCGACATTGAGACGTTGCTACTGGCAGCCGGAGCCTTGCTGAGCCTGGTTGGTCTCGGCTTCGGTGCCAAACGAAAACGCTGGCTCTTCTTGCCAGCTGGAGTTGCCGCTCTCATGCTCCAGCAGGCGGTTAGAAAAGACTCGGCCATTGTTGCTTTTCTTCGTCGTTGGGGTTTCAGGACCAGGCGGGAGATCGCCCAGGAGATCTTTAATCTTAAGAAGTCCGAGTGGGGCGTGGGAGAGCTCTCAGCTGCCTCCGATGAATTGGAGCGAGCGGCTGAAGAATCGACGAATCTCGAACCGCCTCCACTTTAAAACTAGGGCGTCGGCGAAATGACAAGGATCCGGTCGTCTCGGCCGCATGGCGAACGAGAGGAAAGAGAGGAATAATTATTTGGCTTGAAAAGCCGGTCAAACCGCGGAAGGGGCCGGCAGCATAGGGGGAATATATGCCTCGAGAACAGTCATCCGTCAGATCTATGTGGCGTGGTGCCATTTCATTTGGACTTGTGAATATTCCTGTTCGTTTGGTATTGGCCATCAAGATGAAGGAAATCCGCTTTCATATGCTTCACGCCAAAGATAATTCCAGGCTTCAGAGAAAGATGATTTGCCCCTTGGAACGCAAGGAAGTTCCAAATGAAGATATCGTAAAGGGCTTTGAGATCGGAAAAGGCCAGCATGTGATTTTGAATGACGATGAACTCAAAGCGCTCGCGCCCAAAGCCCACCGGTCGATAGAGATTCTGTATTTCGTAGACCTCCGGGAAATTGATCCTATCTTCTATAATCACCCTTACTACCTGGTGCCTGAGGAGAACGCCCAAAAAGCCTATAGGCTTTTCTTTGATGCCATGAAGCGGACCGAAAAGGTGGCTGTGGGAAAGTTCGTCATGCATAACAAGGAATATGCGGTGATCATCAGGCCTCTTCAGAATGTCCTTTGTCTCGAAACGATGTATTTCCCCGACGAAGTCGTTCCAGACCGTTCCTACGAGATTGATACCAAAACCAAAGCCTCGGAGCGCGAACTGAAGACCGCGGAGAGCCTGATTGATTCGCTTAGCTCGAAGTTCGAGCCCGAACGGATCCATGATGATTACCGAGAGGCTGTTCTTGATCTTGTTGAAAAGAAGGCCGAGGGAAAGCAGATAGAGATTCAGCCGGAGGTCAAAGCCCCTCGAACCGAGGTGAGCGATTTGTTAAAGACGCTTGAAGCGAGCCTGGCCAAGGCGCGGAGAAAGGGCCATCCAGAAATGGCCGGCGCCGGGCATAACGGCGGTCACCCCCGTCACAACTGAGAGCGGGTCGGTCGTTCCAAAACGACGCTTCGTGCGTTCTTATCAATTCTGAGACCCTTAAATGAACCCTGTCTTAGCCGCAATCCCTGAGTCCATCCTCGAAATTCTATCTCCGCTACCAGCTCCGGGCGCACATAAAAGGCTCCTCGGGTGACCGGTTCGGAGAAGGGACTCCGGGAGGTTCGCAGTTTGCTGAGCCGGCCCAAGAGATCTTTTCTTTCCTTGTCGCTCAGGCCCGTTCCAACATTTCCGGCGTAGCGCAGTACGCGTTGCATCCCGAGGCCTTCGAAGTAGCCGAGGAGCAACGATCCGAGTGTGCCCTCGAAGGAACCTTTTCCAGGAAGCCATCCCCCGATCACAAACTCTTGTCCCCGTATGAGTTTTATTTTAAGCCATTGCGATGTGCGGTCCCCAGGCCGATACAAACTATCGAGGCGTTTAGCCATAATTCCTTCATAACCGTGGTGCCTGGCAACATTCAGCAATGCCTCTCCTTCTCCAGGGTAAGAGGGGGGAGTTTTCCAAAATGGCCCCTCAAGGTGAAGTTGTTCAAGCAGCCTTCTGCGCTCTATGTAGGGAAGCCCAACTCGGGACTGGGAGCCCAAAAACAGCAGGTCAAAGATCATGTACACGACCGGTGATTTGTCGATCAATTCGGCCCGCTTTTGGAGGGTGCTAAAGCTCGGTTGGCCAGCTTGGTCGAGGGCGATGATCTCTCCGTCTAGGACCACTGGCTTTTGCAGCCGCTTGGCCATCTCAAGTAGTTCTGGATACACGGAGCCAAATTCTATTTGGTTCCGGCTTTCAAAACGGATTGTGCGCCCGTCCCAGTAGCACAGGGCCCGGTAGCCGTCCCATTTGTACTCGAATCCATAGTCTTCGGAATTAGCCGGCATTTGGGATAGCGTTGCCAGCATGGGCGAAAAATGGGGAAGATGGATGACATGGGACGGCGCAAGTAAGCTTTTCATTGGGGGCATTTCCAATACGGGCTCTCGGTCGGGAAGTTGAGAGGGTCACTTTCCGAACTCTCCAAAATTGAGGAAAATCAATGGGAACAACGTTTTCCAACCCAATATGAATTTCAAAAAACACTTCCGGCTTATCCCAGGCGACCGATTACGGCTCGCCAAATGGGATCCCACGGATACGTTGGATTTCAAGGACAAGGAAGAGGCCCAGGGGCTCCTCGAAAGAGACATCAAACGTCTAGACGAGCTGCAATACCTGCTCGCAGCCGACAGCCGGCAAGCCCTATTGGTTATCCTTCAAGGGATGGATACGGCGGGTAAAGATGGCACGATTCGCCATGTAATGAGCGCTTGTAGTCCACAGGGCTGCCAAGCCTCCTCCTTCAAGGTCCCATCCTTGGAAGAATCGAATCATGATTTTCTTTGGAGAGTCCACCAACGGGTCCCGCCGAATGGATGGATCGGCATTTTCAATCGCTCTCACTACGAGGACGTTTTGGTACCCAAGGTGCATGGCCTTGTTTCCGATAAGCAGATCAAGGAACGGTACAAGCAGATCAATCATTTTGAAAAAATGCTGTCCCAGAACGGCGTGACGATCATCAAGTTCTTCCTCAATATCAGCAAATCCGAGCAGAAGAAGAGATTGGAAGAGAGGATTCGGGATCCCCGAAAGAGATGGAAGATAAGTCCCCAGGATGTCCTCGAAAGAAAGTTCTGGCACAGCTACCGGAAGGCGTACGAGTACGCGCTGGAGAAATGCAACACGGAAGAAGCTCCGTGGTATATCATTCCTTCGGACCATAAATGGTTTCGAAACATCGCGGTCGCAAAAATAATCGTGCAAACTCTGGAACAAATGAAACTGCGAATTAGGCCACCAGAGGTCGACATTTCAAAAATCCGGCTATGAAGGCCATTCCTTGATCAACCGCCAATTCCGGCTTGCCAGCCGACCATTAGGGATGCCCACCGCCGAGAACTTCAGGTGGGTCGAAGAAACGGTATCTCCTCTTTCAGGTGGCCGGATTCTTGTCCAAACGATATATCTCTCCGTCGATCCTTACATCCGCGGACGAATGCGAAATGTGAGATCCTATGCGCCTCCGCTCGAATTGGACCAAGTCATTGAAGGGGGCGTTGTCGGCCGGGTTGTAGAATCCAAGCATCCTGATTTTAGGCCGGGAGACTTCGTAACCGGGAGGTTGGGATGGCAAGACTACGCGATCTGCGACACCGCATCCCTTCGCAAGCTACCGAACAATCCGGCGCTTTTGCCAGCGGCCTTAGGCGTTCTGGGTATGCCAGGCCTGACCGCCTATTTTGCGCTTCTTGAGGTAGGGAAACCCAGGAGCACGGAGACCGTTGTGGTCTCTGGAGCGGCCGGAGCCGTGGGTATGATTGTCGGTCAGATCGCCAAGCTCAAAGGCTGCCGCGCGGTCGGCATCGCGGGTTCGGATGAAAAGGTCCGCTACTTAACGGAGGAGTTGGGATTGGACGCCGGAATCAACTATCGGAAAACGGAGAACCTCCGGAGAGCCTTGAAGGACGCCTGCCCCAACGGAATCGACATTTACTTTGATAATGTGGGTGGACCTATTTCTGACGCCGCGATTACGCTGATTAGGTTGCACGCCCGCATTATCATCTGCGGGCAGATATCACTATATAATTTGGAAAAGCCCGAGATGGGACCGCGGAACGCCGCCTACCTACTGGTGAATCGCGCACGGATGGAGGGGTTCTTAGTGCACGATTATGTCGGCCGCTCTCAAGAAGGAATTGAACAACTGACGAGCTGGGTAAAAAGTGGACAAATCAAACACCGCGAGACGATTGTCGTTGGACTTGAAAAGGCTCCCGAGGCATTCTTGGGGCTCTTTCGCGGTGAAAATATCGGCAAGCAAGTGGTGCAGGTTGCTGATTTAAACGGAAAGCTGCTGTCGGCGGGCGCAAAAAAGTGAAAAGGCGGTCAAAGGCTAGGGAAAGTGCCTTCGGGATTCGCCTCTTCGCACTCAGAAGCCCCGATCCCGCAACGCTTTTTTTTATCGCGTGCCGACCGATGGAGAGGGCGGGATTCTTAAATGCCTTTAGCACCCGGCGGGGTGGCGTCAGTTCCCTTCCGGCGGGAGCCCTTAATCTACATGATAAGAATGATTCACGGGAGAACGTCCAGGAGAACCGTCGTCGATTCCGCAAAGCGATTGGCGCCGGAAAAGGGATGTTTGTGTTCGGTCGGCAGATTCATGGAGCGGATGTCGCCCGGGTCAATGGATCTTTCAGCAAGAACCGCACTTGCGATGCGCTGATCAGCGATAGAGAAGGGGTTTTTCTAACCGTGAAGACAGCGGACTGTTTGCCGATACTTTTGGCGGATCCGCGCACGGGGGCCTACGCAGCTGTTCATGCGGGGTGGCGAGGAACTGTCCAAGGCGTCGTTCAGAAAGCGGTTCTTGATATGGAACGGAGTTTTGGCACTGACGCCAAGGATATCCGGGCGGCTTTGGGCCCAGCGGCTTGCGTCGATTGCTACGAAGTGGGCGAGGAGGTCGTGCAAAGCTTCCGGGCTTCGTTTTCCTACTCGGCGGCTCTGTTCAAGAAATCTCGCAAAGAGCCCAAGCCTCATTTGAATTTAAAAGAAGCAAACCGGAGGCAGCTCCTCGGAGCAGGGCTAGATCCTGCGAGGATATACGTGTCTCCACATTGTACGATTCACCAAAATCACCTGTTTTTTTCGCATCGACGGGAATCCCGCTCTCCTTTGGGGGTAGGCCGTCAGTGGGCCGTTATTGGAAGGATGCCGCGAGGAATTAAAAGATGAACGCAACGACTATGGTTTTTCCAACAATCGAGGTCAGTCCACGAGCGGCCATTCAGGCGCAGCGCGGCTCGCTCTGGATCTTTTCCAACGAGATGGGAACGAAAATGCCGGATTTCCCCCCCGGAACCTGGTGTGGGTTCGTTTCCCAGGGCCGCTTTGTTGGAAGCGGCTATTTTAATCCGCATTCCCTCATTGCGGGACGCATCGTATCGTTTGAGAAGCATCCGGATCCGGAGCCGTTGGTGGTCAGCCGTCTTAATCAAGCGATCCTCCGCCGCAATGTCGGCAAGGAGAACGAAGCAGCCCGGCTTGTTTTTTCCGAGGCCGATTTCCTGCCCGGCCTGATTCTTGACTGGTTCTCCGGAGTGCTGGTTGTTCAAACAAACACCGCGGGCGCAGACCTTCTGGCGCCTATTGTCGAGAAGCACGCGCCGCAGATTATTTTCCAAAAAATGGCTCAGAAGGTCGAAGCGCTGGTGGTCAGAGGAGATACTTCGATCCGCAAACTGGAAGGCATCGACGATTTTGTGCGCATCTCTTTTGGGGAAGAGTCCCGCCTAAAAGAGGCGGTGTTTAAGCAGGACGGTGTCCTCGGCGTAGCTGACCTTCTGGAAGGCCAGAAGACGGGTTATTTTCTGGATCAGAGAGAAAACCGCCGTTTTCTGGATCAGCCGGGCCTCTCATCAGGGCTCAGCGTACTTGATCTGTTCTGCTATTCCGGCGCCTGGGGAATCCGGGCCTTGGCGAAGGGGGCTGCGAATGTGACATTTGTGGATGAGAGTGCACAGGCGCTCGAATTGGTTCGAAAAGGCTTGGTTGCCAATCATCTTCCGGTGCATCAGGCGAATGTCGTTCGGGCGGACGTCTTTGAGTTTTTGGAAAGAGAATCCTCGGAGTATGACCTCATCATCGCTGATCCACCGGCTTTCGTGAAGTCTAAGAAGAACCTTCCGCAGGCTTTGAAAGCGTACGAGAAATTGAACCGGTTGGCTTGGCGACGCCTTAAAAAGGGCGGCGTTCTCGTGAGTTGCAGCTGCAGTTTTCATGTTTCGGAGTCGGATTTCATGGAGATGCTAGGGACGGCGGTTTCCAAGGAGAAAAGTTTGGCTCACGTCGCCTTTCGGGGAGGGCAGGCTTCCGATCACCCGGTGCTTCTTTCGATGCCAGAGACACGCTATTTGAAATGCGTCGCCCTTAAGAGAATTTCCGCCGGCTCCCAGCAGTAAATTGAGAAAAAGGAGAGTACGATGGCAAAGCATCATTCGCCACGCTTTGTTCAATTCGTTGATGAAGTTCGAAAAAAGATCAAAGAAACGAACGTCGAAAAGGTCATGAACCGCCTCGACAAGAAGGAGCAGTTCTTTTTGGTCGACGTGCGGGAAGAGTCAGAATGGAATTCCGGCCACCTGCCCGGTGCGATCCATTTGGGTAAAGGAGTCATTGAGCGCGACATTGAGGCCACAATTCCGGACCCCAGCGCCGACATTGTCCTATATTGCGGAGGCGGTTTCCGGTCAGCAATCGCCGCCGATAATCTGCAGAAAATGGGCTATCGAAATGTCGCTTCCATGGACGGCGGCTTCCGTGGTTGGACAGAGGCAGGCTTTCCCGTAAAAAAGGACAGGTGATTTTTACATTTTTCGCTTGAAAACCTCACTTAATGGGGCTAAACCCGTTTTGCTGTGTATAGTTTGAAAATCAGAGGAGGGGAATCATGATTTTTAAGGCAAAGCATGCGGTGAGTCTGGCAATAGTGGCTGTTTTCTTGGCGGTGGGCATCCAGTTTTCTTCGGCGGCTGATCAGCAGCAGCAGAAAGGGACATGGACAAAGCACCATCCTCGCCAGGCGCAGGTCCTCAATCGGGACAAGCGGGAGCGGCGCCGCGTTAATAAGCTCTTCCAGGAAGGTAAAATCACGGCCCAGCAAAGAGACCAGATGTTGGCCCAGCTAAAGGACATTCGCCAGGAGAATCGCACTGATGCGAAGGGGAACGACGGAGGCATCACCAAGGGCGAGCAGAAGGCCATGAATAATCAGGAAAACCAGGTTAACAAGGAAATGAAGCAAGACGCAAAAACGGGTCAATAAAACCGCTCACTTCTTCAAATTAAATCCGCCCTGTCGAGAGTGACAGGGCGGATTTTTTTTGCTTCGGGGTTGGGTTTACTCAGGATTTTAGGGTAGAGAGGAGGTCTCAGTCGCCTGAATGCGGGCCCGCCCTGAAGCCTGCCGGTTCTGCCGCCGGCAGTCTTCGTTGTGCTCCTCGCAGACCGGTTTCTCTTTACCATAAGAAATTGTTTCAACACGATGCGGATCGACACCCAGGCTTGAATAGTATTTCGCCACCGCGTTTGCCCTCCGCTGACCGAGCGCGAGATTGTATTCAATCGTGCCTCTTTCATCGCAGCGTCCTTCGACAAGAATTTGCCAGTTTTTATGTTGAGTAAGAGCTTTGTAGTTCCGTTTTAAGACGGACCGGGCTTCTGGAGTTAAATTGGCTTTATCGTAAGAGAAATAGACGGCCGCCAATTCCGGAACCTCATGGTAATCAGGTCCCTTGAGCGCCCCAGGCTCGTTTTGTGCGGCTTTTTGGATGATGGGCTGCGGTTGCTCGCTCTTCTTAATTTGAGCCCGCTTCGGGCACCCCGCGAGAAGCATCGCCGCGGCGGGAACAAAGATTGCTAGCAGAGTTAGACGTTTCATGGGCACCTCGCAGTTCAAAACCGATTGCCTAAGTATAGCTCCCGATCTCTATCATCTGTAAAATTGATAATTGCTATATTAATGATAGAGTAAATCAATGATAATCCTAAATCTTCACCATCTTTATTACTTTTGGGTTGCTGCACGGGAGCGAAACATTACCAAGGCGTCGAGACTCCTTTTTTTGACTCAACCCACGGTGAGCGCCCAGATCATTCAGCTCGAGAAGTTTCTCGGAAAACGGCTTTTTGATCGAGATAAAAAGCGGCTCTCTCTTACTCCCGACGGACAGGTGGTCCTTGATTACGCGAACGAGATCTTTGGAAGTACGCAGGAACTTCTTTCCGTCCTAAAAGGAACCGCCCCCAGCGGACCGGTCCGCCTGCGGCTCGGGGTACATACGAATGTCTCAAAACAAGTCACTCTCCTTTTACTCAAGGCGGTTTACGCCCGAGAACCTCAAGCATTGGTTCAGGTCACGGAGTCGGGGAGCCGGGAACTCTGGGAACAGCTGAGAGAACGCGGCCTGGACGCTGTGTTGGCGGACCATGGCGGGCCAGTTCCCGAGGGAGACCACTTCGTCCGGACCGAGATAGGCAAACTAGAAATATTTTTTGTCGCTGCACCGCGGCTGGCAGCTCGCGTAAAATCCTTCCCAAAAGACCTCTCAAAGATTCCAATAATTATGCCGAGTCCCCAGAGCCCTGTATACGCAGGCGTGGAGGATTTTCTTTCGAGCTTCGGCGTTATTCCACTGGTTTGGGTTGAAGTACAGGACGTCGAATTAATGCGTCTTTTGGCAATTGACGGCCTGGGCGTGGCACCCTTGCACGGCGTCTCGGTTTCGAAGGATTTAAAAGAGGGACGCCTTCTCCGGTTGGGTCGCGGTTCCACCGGCATTTCGAAGACTCTCTGGCTCATCACCAGAAGGAGCAGTAGCCCCAATAGCCTCGTCCAGATCGTCAAAGAGCACTTCCGGATTCGTCCCGCCTGATTTTTGAAAAATCCGCCTTGTTGAGACGGTTAATACCCCTTAAATTAAGGCCTAGGAGCCAAGGGGCGCCTTCTTATGGGAAAACAAAACGATCGGCAATTATCAGTTGGAAACTTGCTGGGAATCCTGGGCCTGGTCGTGGGTCTCGTGGGGGTCGGTTCTTCCTATTATTTCTACCAGATATCCCGTTCTGAACGGGAGCCTCTTTTCCTGACGGATTCAGACCGGACAATTATCATCGAGTCCAACTCCATAAAGGACTCCCCGATTAAAGTCGTTCGCGAAAACGGCACAAGTATCGATGGGGATATATCCTCCATCCGATTCTACTTTTGGAACAATGGCCGGCAATCTGTCCGCAGTTCCGATATTCTAAAGCCGCTTACATTGTCTTTTGACGACAATAAAGTGGAAGTTCTGAGTTTCAAAATTCTGCGATCCTCCAGGCCTGATATTGTGCAGCCAACCCTCAAGAGAGATAGTTCAAACCCGTCCCGGAGGGTCCAGATGGGATTTTCGATCTTGGAGACGAACGACGGATTCACTGGCCAAATCATTTATGCGGGGCCGCGTGAAACAGAACTAAATATTTCCGGGGCTATTGAAGGTGTGCGAGACATAAAGACTGGTTTCGGCCTTTCCGACCGCGGTTTCTGGCAACTCTATGCGACCCGGATCGCTATTGGGGGACTCATTCTGGTAGGGTTTATCGGCCTGTTACTATTGGGCAGCCTAGGAATCATGTTCATCGGCTTTCTCAAGTCGATTAAAGAGGAAAACGCCGATAAGTCTGGGCGAATTCAGGCCGCCAAGTACCACATGGCAAACGCTGCATTGTTAAGCGTGCAGAGCATTGGAGTACTTCTTGCGTTGTGTTTGGTGGCCGGGGTGGTTTATGCGGTGTTTTCGATGCCGTCTCAAGGAACCAAAAGTTTTACGATCGAAACCGTCGCGAACGCAATTCCTGCCAGCATAAGGCCCTGAGTCCGCGTCTTTCAAACTTTCTTATCAGGCCCGGCGGCTCTAGGCGAAGTTAGTTTCCATACTGCCCACAACATCCCTACGCTTCCCAGAATCAAGGTAAGGCCCGCGACTCCAAAGACCGGCCCCATAAGCTTTTCAGCGCCGATGCCGCCTGGGTGCGCGAACATTTCGGCCATAATGATTTCAGCAAAGGCTCCGGCCACGACGAGCCCTAAACCCGTGAGATAAAGAATTGCCCGCGCCAGTGGTCCGAACATGGGGGGACGGCCATCGTTGTCCTGAACTTTCCCAGAAAACCATGCAAGTATTAAATCCAGTAGACCCAGCATATAAGCATCTCCATCACTGTTTTAGCGGCCAATCGAACTATAACGACAGAAATGACGGATTGCCAGGTTTTTAGGGTGTTTCAGTTTTAGGGTTTGGGAGGAGCCTATTTTCTAGAACGGAGAGTCTTTGCTCGATTTTGGCAAGGCGCGCCTCCACAGTCGAGGAAGATTCGGCTTTCTCTTTTGAATCGTCGACCGGGGATCCTTCCGGGGCCCCGCAAAGAAGGTGGGCATATCGGTTCTCCTTCCGGCCGGGTTGCCGGGCCAACTTTACGACAAAGGGTCCCATCGTATGATGAGCCAAGCGCTGCAGAACTTCTTCAACTTGAGCCGGGGAAGAGAATTCCGCCAGCCGTTCGCTCCGGGAACGAATCTCTCCCGAGGTCTGAGGTCCTCGCAGCATGAGCACGGCCAGCACCGCGACCTCTTCGCGGCTCCCTTCGATGAGACGGGAAAAATTGTGCGTATAGCGGAGCGCCCGGCTCCCCGGCTGGCTCTTCTCTGCGATAAGCCCCTTCTTAATCAAATTGAAAACGGCGCGCGCGACGGTTTCTCCATCCAGCTCCATCACCGGTTCACGACTGGACTTTTGATTGCAGGCGGCCGTTAGCGCATTGAGCGTGAGGGGGTAGTACTCAGGCGTTGTGGCCTCCTTCTCAAGAAGGCTACCCAGAACTCGAACTTCCACCGCGCTAAGAGTTTCCAAAGATCAGATCCCCAAGAGAAAAGACGAATATTTTATCGAGCCCGTGAGCCGAATGAAAAGTGCGAATGTTTTAAGAGAAGGGGTGCGAAGGAAATAGCGGAAATTCAGGGAGCGCAAAAAAAGGCCTCGTGGAGTTACTTCGGTGCGGCGTCGGTTTTTAGAAGGTCGTCCAAGCCCTGGATCGAACCGTCTACGGCAAACGTCTTCATGTATTCAGGGGCGATGTCCGAGGGACCGGAAAGCTTCGGCGGATGATTGAGGGGTATCTCAACCTTTTGGCCGGGAGTCAGCGTGAGCGTATGTCCCTTTGCCTTGATTTCGACAATTCCTGTAAAGCACGCGTAGTGACTCATTTTTTGAGCATCGCTTAATCCCCAGAAAAGGGTGCCGCGAACAGCGGCCACAGCCGCAGGAGTCCGAACGCGAAAGCTCTCCGTGGGTTTCAGTTTCCGCCGCAATCCGATAAGGAACTCTCCAACGTCAAAAGACAACAATGTGCCCAAGCGATCCCCTTTGATGGCAAGCTTGGACTTTTGCTTAACGAGCACCGTCGCACCAGACTCAAATACCAACTGGGCGGCCGCGTCGGGGCCGGTCCGCAATTGATCGTTCGAATGGAGGCGAAGGCCTGGTTTGGCGATGATTAGCTTTTTTGAATGTGCGGTTCTTACAGTGACTCTGCCCTTCAGCGCCCTCAGTACGGCTTCCGTCGCTTCTGCGGAGCCGGCAACCGAGACCGCAAGTAGGAACGCTAGGGAGCGCACGCTGCGGCGAAACAAGATCGAATTCATGATGTTAATTGTTGCATTTCTTTTGGCTGCCGTCACGACGTCGAGTGTGACGATTGTCCCTCAAAGCGAACACGATTGCCTAGCCGATTCTTGATACGGGGTGACCAACTTGGGAGCTAAGCCTTCCCTGTCCTGGGGGGCCCGTTGTTGCTATCATTCCGGGAGAATTTGGCGTCGAGATCGATTTGGACGGTTAGCTCAGCGGAAGAGCATCGCCTTTACAAGGCGAGGGCCGTAGGTTCGAATCCTACACCGTCCATTATTTATCCTTTTTAAATTCCCTGTCTGTTTTGGAGAAGGCGGACAGACAGGAGTTTTTACCGCCGCCGGCTTTTTCTCTTCAATTCAAAAGTTGTTTCTTAGCCAGCCCACCAACGGATTCATCGACAACCCGTTTCTCGAGTAGGTAGCAACATTTCTTTTCGCGGCGATCACGGAACGATTTTTTGAACAACGGGAGTTTTTTGAAGGAGTACTACGAATATGTAGGAGGAAAACAGTACGACCAAAGCGACTACGGGCCTCACGAGCATGGGCTCGATTGTGAGGTGGTGCAAGTCAATTCCGTACGTGCCGCTGTATAGACTTTCGAGTATCAAAGGATGAAGCAGGTAAATCCCATAGGAGGTCTTCCGAAGTCTCGTGACAGTAAACGAAAGCAGTCGGTTTGGGGGCCGGGAGCCGATAAAAAATTTAATTAATGCAAAAAGTGAAATGGACATGAGAATGACGTTGGGCTGCAGGGGCAGAAGGAAGGTTTCGTTAAGCGCGTTATCCCTGTTAGATAGATAGTAGGTGCCGAACGCGGTAACGCTGACATTGATCAGAAATACTGCGGCGAGAGCCAGCCCCATTTTTTTAGAGAGCTTTAAACGGCCGATTGCGTATCCGACAACCAAGTAGCCGGTAAAGCCGGTCATCATTTCGAGTCCCGTCCCTGTTCTTAGCCAGCCGTATTCAGAGAGAATTGGTAGGACTGAGGAAACAACAAGCCACAAAGACAGGAATACAAACAGTTCTTTTCCCGATGAATTAAGGACTATCTTTCCTACGAAAGGCATGATGATGTAGAGGCCGATCATGACGTACATAAACCAAAGGTGATAATGTTCCGGGCGTTGCAACGGGATGCTGATCAACTGCCAAACATTTGAACCGTGAAAGAAAAAGGAGATGCTACGTCTGTCCCAGAAACTGTAGATAACAGACCAAGCAGCAAGCGGTATAAGGAGTCGTTTTAATCTCTTTCTGTAGAAATTCGCGGTTGATTCGGCTTTGGGCAGCAAGAAACTTCCGCTGAGCATTAGGTAAATTGGCACGCAGGCATGGCCCATGGACACAACAAAGCTTACGGTCCACCAGGAAATATTGGAACGCTGATCGGCCTTAAACAAGGGGTCAAAAGTGTGTACGAGTACCCCGAGGACTGCGGCGGCTGCGCGGGATGCATCGGCCCAAAATACGCGCTGGCTGGAATCGGAATCCAGAGTTGGCAAATTGTTCATGGATTAGTGTAGTTCGGTTTCATGCATATCGCCAGAAGCTGCGTAAGATTTGCTCAAAACCGAGTAAGGGGGTGGCCCAGTGGATGAGCAGCGCTTTTAAAAAGCTGAGGGTCGAAGGTTCGGGATCCTCGCTACCCTTGTGCGTCAGGGGACGATTTCTTTGATGATGGGAATTTCTTGCAGGGTTGCAACAACCAGATAGGAGAAAAAAAGAACGATGAGGAACGTTAGGGGCGTTAGGAGCAGGGGAGGTATTGAGATGGAGTTTAAGTTAATTCCAAATGTGCCTTTGGTTAGGCCATCGAAGAGCAAAGGGTGAACCAAGTAAATACCGTAGCATGTCTTACAGAGTCTCCCGACAACTAGTGAAAGGAGTCGGTTTGGGGAACGGGTGCCGGCAACAAACTTGAATAACGCAAACAGAGAAACAGACATCAGGATCATATTGGGCTGCAGGGGACTAAGAAAGGTTTGGTTAAGTGCGGCGTCTGCATTGGACAGTTTGTATGTGCCGAAAGCGGTAATGCCGAGATTGATCAGAAATACGGCGGTGAGAGCCGGCCCCATTTTTTTAGAGAGTTCCGAGCGGCCAATCACATATCCAACAACTAGATAGCCGGCATATCCTGTCAGCATTTCGATTCCCATGCCCGTTAGCCAGCGATATTTCCAGTAAATCGGTATGACCGAGGAGGCAACAAACCATAAGAACATGAATGCGCGCAATTCTTCTTCCGATGAATTTAGGGCTATCTTTTTCACGAAGGGGATAAGGACGTAGAGGCCGATGATGGCGTACATGAACCACAAGTGATAATAGGCGGGCCGCTGCAAGGGAACACTAATTAACTGGTAAATATGAGAATCGTGGAAGAAAAAGGAGAAGCTGCGTTTGTCCCAGAAGATGTAAATAACGGACCAGGCAACGAGCGGAATCACCAGTTTTTTTAATCTCTTCCTGTAGAAAGTTGCGGTCGATTCGTTCTTGGACAGCAGAAAAGTTCCGCTTAGCATAAAGAAAATGGGAATGCAGGTATGGGCCACCGACAAGATAACGTTTACCGTCCACCAGGAGATATTGGCCCGATGATCGGCCTTATAGAGTCGGTCAAATATGTGTATGAGTAGGACAAGTATTATCGCGACAGCACGGGTTGCATCAGCCCAAAATACGCGCCGGTTGGAATCGGAGTCCGGGGTTGAAAAACTCATAGCTTAAAGGACTTCCGTTCCCAGCCCAAGGCGTGATTTGGACTCAAACGAACCTGAAGCTGCGCAAGATTTGCTCAAAATCCAATAAGTAGCTGTCCGCCTTCTCTGGTGGCGCGCCACACAAAAGGATGAAACCCTTCCCGTACCGAATCGTTGCAAACAATCGCATATCCAGTAGTTTGCCCGTTGGCGAGACGCCCAAAAATCTACCCATGTACCCGTAGCCGGCGTTGTAGAGCACTTGGCGGCCGTTCACAAGTTGAAAACCCGAATACTTTGAGAACCGGGAAGCCAGATCTTCAGCAGTCATAGTCATTGAACTTAGTTCGATGACCTGCAGGCGGCCTTCACCTTCTCGGTCTGTCGTCTGGAATGAGATGAGAGCTTCGGGGAGATAATACCCCAGACTCCAGTTGGCCGGGACCTTGAGCACTAATTGATGAACTTGGTTTAGATACGAGTTTCCCGTGATCTTTCCTCGCTCGGCCTGATCCACTTTGGGCAACAGGGCCTTAATTTTTTGATAGTCCTGTTCGTGGGATTTCCTCGCGTCTTTCTGTCCCTGGCCAATCATGCTCTCGATAATCTCAATTCTTTCTTTGGTGCTGGGGTGGGTGCGGAAATAAAGATCCCATCCCTTCGAGTCCTCGTCCGAAGCCCCGAGTTTTTTGAGAAAGGTTAGTGCCGCTTGGGGATCGTAACCGGCACGCATCATATATTGGAGGCCCAAATTATCGGCTTGGCGCTCGTTGTCGCGGCTATACCCGAGAAGGTAAAGTGAGGAAAAGAGATCGGCGGTGTTGGCAACCATAAGCATTGCTTCCGGGCCTGCCGCGACGGCTGCTCCAATCGTGCCAAGGATGGTTAGCGCATTTTGTCCCATTTCCTTCTGAATCATCTGGACGCCATGCATGGCTGCCACATGGCCAATTTCATGTCCCAGAACCATAGCCAGCTCGGCTTCGTTGTCGATTGTTTCGAGAAGTCCTCGAGTGATAAAAACGAAGCCCCCGGGAACCGCAAATGCATTGATTAAATCGCTGTCCAGAACCGTGAAATCGTAATCGACCGTCGGCCGGTCGCAGACTTGCGCAAGTCGTTGGCCAACCCGGTTTACGTAGGAAGTAACCTGCGTACTCTTGATAACATCGTATTCTTGAAGGATCTTGGCTTTCGAGGCGATTCCGATCTTTCGTTCGGCGTCATATGACAATAGATGGGCGTTTATTTTGTGGGTGACGGGGTTTCTGATACAGCCTGCCCCCAAGCCCAAGAGACCAGCAAGGAGGAGAATTGCCGCGGGAAAAAGATCCGAATAACGTTTCATGAGGCGCCCCGAGGATAGCTTTTTTGCAGGAAATCATAAAGAATCACCGACGGAAGAAGTTCGAGATTGGATTCGCTGCAGGAAGGAAAAAAGCCGAGAGTCGGGATCGAACCGACGACCTGCCGCTTACGAAGCGGCTGCTCTACCAGCTGAGCTACCTCGGCGAAAGAGGGCCAGTCTCACACGCGTACGATGGAAACTTGACGTTGCCGTCGGAGGCCTTCTCCGAATTTTAACCGTTGATCAAGGAAGCCGCAAGCGCATTCCAAAAGGGGCGCTGGCTCCGGGCGCAGTTTGCCTGAGGCGGTGGGGGATGGCCTCTGGAATCACGCTTCATCTGGTGTGGCTCGTATTTGTTGCCGCCCGCTGACTTCAGGGCGAATCCATTTAGAAAGCCTTGGGCTGGGATCGGGACATGGTCGGGTCTTTGCGGCCCGCTCGATCAGCGTCGAAGCGATCGTCAGCTGGCGGTCAGCGTGTGACCATCGATGATGTTCCGCGCGATTTCGGCGAGCGGCTGCTGGTTTTCCATGCTCGTCTTTCTCAATAACCGGTAGGCCTCCTCCTCATTAAGTCCCTTCTTCTCCATAAGAATCGCCTTGGCTTGATCCACCAGCTCGGCTCTCTTGAACCTGAACCGAAGAGCGGCATTTTCCTCGCGAAGAAGCTCGTTTTCGATGACCATCGCGATCTGTCCTGCGACGGCTTCAAAGGTTGAAATCTCTTCCGCGGAGAATTTTCGTCGCTCGCCGCTATAGCCATGCAGAACACCGATCACTTGCGGACCGATTTGGACGGGTGTCGACAGGAGAGACTTAAGGCCCTCAACTCGAGCCAACTGCTTGTACCGGTAGTCTTTTTCGGTCGCCACATCGAAAAATTCCAGCGTGCGTTTCTCTTTGAACACGCGCCCAGAAATCCCCTCGCTGATTTTGATGTTGGGTTTCCTAAGATAAAAGGCGCTGGCCGCATGACTCGTGCAGATCCAAAACTCATCCTTAGCGGAGTCGATCAAAAGGAGCGAGCAGGTTTTTAGGCTCAGCGTCCGCGCAGCCATCGTCACGATGGGTTGAAAAGCCTTCTGCAGGCAGTTTTTCAGGATGACGTTGTTACTGATTCCGGAAAACAGAGTTCCCCGGTTGATTTCTTCAAGTTCCGCGCGGGAGACCGCGTTCGATTGAAAAGACATGACACTTACCTTCCTTGTGTTTGACGTGAGGCGAGTATCCGATCCCCAAATGGCCAACGCCTCTAAGGAAATCGGTAACCCCGCTCAGAGGCTGCCGTTCGTCACCGAGATGGCTGGAAATCCCGCCTGGATTTGCGAGGCGGATGACAGCCGGACGCGGATTGACAGAATGACGACCTGGAGCCCCGCGAAGAGCAGACGGCGCTGCAGCGCAAACGCAGTCTGGTTGTGGAGCAGCCGGTCGAGCAGGTTCTCCTGCTCAAAGACCAGCTGCCCCGTGAAGAACATCTTCTGTCTCCAGCGGGGCCGAACCTGCTGGCACAATCCGTCGAGGCCCTTCGTTAGGTCCGTTTCGAGCGCCATATGAGACTCCGCATAAAACCCCATTTTATTTGCGAGATGGACGTAACGGTCCAGGTCGGAGCTTAACGACTGTTTCAGCTGAGTGATCTCCGGCAAACCCTTGAATCGGTCGGTATCGATCACGCCCACCGATAGAAATACGAAGTTCTTGAAGTATCCGGGAAACGACCGGTGAATGAGGAGGAACGAGTGAATGCCCATGCCGTTGTAGCCATTCACCATCAAGATCGCGGCGGGCCCATCCGGTTGTTTGGAAAAGGACGGCGACTCGGCTGGCATCGGCAGATCGACGAGAATTTCATCCAGATGCCGGAGCGCCTGTCCTATT
>Ga0207121_1034_pt1 | contig 31563 bp, 7 predicted proteins | sample Alteio_BWMinHeat_41_FD_153513 | JGI IMG/M metagenome (GOLD analysis project Ga0207121, IMG submission 153513) | Enriched cells from forest soil in Barre Woods Harvard Forest LTER site, Petersham, Massachusetts, United States -... | ecosystem: Environmental > Terrestrial > Soil > Temperate forest >... | reverse complement strand
TGCCCAATGACTCCCTGGTAAAGACCTCGGGCGGCTTCCAGGTGTTTGTCGTTAACAAGGATAACGTGGCCGAGGCCCGGGATGTACAGGTGGGCTATGTGGCGCCAGAATTCACGCAAATCCAGTCGGGTTTGACGGCTGGAGAACTCGTGGTGGTGCAGAAACCGCCGGAGCTCAAAGCCGGCGCCAAAGTCAAGATCATCGAGGTTCAGAAGAGTTGACGGTCTTTTCCGCCAGCCGGGGTTCGACATTGGCCGGGTAGGCCGGCGCGAAGTTCTGCCTCACCCACGGTCCGGTTCCGTTTTCCGCCCGCCTTGTCCCACCCATGACGCGCCCCGCTGCGGGAAGCCTCTCCGAACCGGTTTTTCATTTCACCGATTGAAGATGCACGGAATTTCTTCCATGCTTGTAAGAAGCCAGAGGCGGAGTCTGCCAACGGCGAAGGCCGCAAGGGCTCTCGGGATTCCTCCGGCCATCCAAAGCAAAAGATCGGGTCGCCGGGGAGGCCCCCAACTTGAAACTCAGGCCGCGTCTAACCCTGTTTAACATCTCGCTGGTCTTGATCGTCATTGTCGCGACCGGCATTTTTACGGCAATTTCCCTGCGCTATTTTTTGCTGCAGGAGATGAAGGCCGATCAGATGACCTGGTTCAACAATTTCAAGAAAGCCTGCCTCCGCGCGGAATACCTTGATGACGATCTCGCAGTCCGCTCGTTCAGCGAATCCCTCGAACAGTCCGTCCCCGAACTGTCCTATGCCGTCTACGTGGATCACTATCGGCCCGGCATTCGCCTGGGAGGAGTCAACAGCCTCCAGAGGTTTGAAGAACTGCCGCCTTCCTGCCCCGATGAAAACGTCCAGAGTGCGTCGCGGGAACCCTTTCTTGAGGACGTCGCGACTTCGAACCAGCGCCTCCGCTACTACTGCCAGCAGGTGAGACAGACCAACGCCCAAGGCTATAACGCGAAGGGAACCGTCTATGTGGGGTTTAATATGCGGATTCTGGACGCCAAACTGCGGCAGCTGACGCGGCGGATGCTGGTGCCTCTGACCTGGACGTTGCTTGTTGTGCTGGCCCTAGGAGCCATGGGCTCGATGTTACTGGCCAGGAAGATGACGCGTCCCATCCGGCATTTGACCGAAGGGGCCCAGGCGATCGGCGAAGGCAACTTGGACACGCGGATTCCCATTGAGAGCAGCGATGAGCTGGGTTTTTTGGCTCATGAGTTTAATCTTATGGCCACCAAGCTTAAGGAACTCGACCAATTGAAGGACGATTTCGTTTCGGCCGTTTCTCACGAGCTCCGCTCGCCTTTGTCGGCTATTTCCGGTTATGTTGAACTTCTTCGCAGCAAGCCGCTCGAAAAGATCACCGCCGAGAAAAGGGAAAAGGCGCTCGGCATCATTCAGGAAAGCACCAACCGGCTGACCCATTTTATTAACGAAATTCTTGACCTGACGAAGCTCAAAGCGGGCCAGGTCGAGGTGCATTATCGACCCTTCGACGTGGAAGAAGCGGTGGAAGAGGTGGTCGGGCTTTTTCAGCCGCTTCTGGAGAAAAAGAGCCTCGAATGGCGGATCGACGTCCCGCCCGACATGCCGGTCATCCCCGCCGACGCCGAAAAAATCCGCCAAATTCTCACAAATCTTATTTCGAACGCCTTGAAATTTACGCCCTCTGGTGGCACAATCCGAATATGGGCGAGAAATCATATTGAATTTATTCAAATTTCAGTGCAAGATACAGGGGTGGGCATTCCCTCCGAAGCGAAAGAGGCTGTTTTTGAAAGATTTCGCCAGGTGAAGGGAGCCAAAGAGCACGCGGGGCAAAAGGGAACTGGCCTGGGGCTCGCCATCGCCAAGGGAAATGTGGAGGTTCATGGTGGACGGATCTGGATTGAAAGCGAGTTTGGAGAAGGAACAACCGTTCACTTCACTCTCCCCGTCAGACCCCAGGAAGGATCCGACGAAGGGGTCTGAGGCGAGCCGTCCCGAAGTCGCTCCATTTCAGGGAGGCACGCTCATGCGGGCGTCAAAGAAGGTCCTCGTCATTGATGACGAAGATGGGATTGCCTCGGCGATCAAGGACTATCTCGAGGAAGAGGACTATGTCGTCACGGTTGCCGGAAATGGACAAACCGGATTGGATCTGGCGATCGAAGAAAAGCCGGATCTGATTCTTCTCGACGTGGGCCTTCCTGACATGAACGGCTACGAGGTGTGTCAAAAGATTCGTGCCGTGCCGGAGCTCAAATACACGCCTGTGATCATGCTGACGGCTTACACCCGGGAAAAAGACGAGGTCACCGGCTTCAGCGTGGGGGCCGACGACTACGTGGCAAAACCCTTCAAGCCGGTGGCGCTTTTGGCCCGGATACAAACGGCGATAGGACGCAACCGCCGCGAACTGGACGCCAACTCACTCACGCACCTTCCCGGCAACATGAGCATTATTCAGGAGATTGAGGCGCGGATTGCCACGAAGGGCCCCTTGTCGGTGCTTCACTTTGACCTCAACAGTTTTAAGGCTTTTAACGACCGCTATGGTTTCGTTCGCGGAGACGCGGCCATTAAGCTCACGGCCGAGATTCTCGGTAAGAGCTTCGCGGGGCTGGGGACGGGCGCTTTCCTGGGGCACGTGGGAGGCGACGATTTCGTCGGAGTGTTAAATTTCTTCGAGGCGGGCCCCGTCTGCGAGGGAATCATCAAGGAGTTCGACTCGCGCATTCCCGGCCTTTATGACGAGGAAGACCGGCGCCGGAGGGCGATCGTGTCTTATGACCGGCGAGGAAACAAGGTAGAACTTCCGATTATGGGCTTGGCGATAGCAGTGGTGACGAACCGGCAAAAGACGTTTGCGCACCCGGGAGAAATCGCGCTGATCGCCGGCGATCTTAAAAAATGGGTCAAATCTGAAATCCGCTCGGCTTATGTGGTTGATCGGCGGACTTGAAGCGAGGTAACTGTGTCCAAAAAAAGAATTCTTATAGTCGATGACGAGCCCCAAATCTGTCAGCTCGTCAAAGACATCCTAGAGGAGAACAACTATACGGCCACAATGGCCCATTCCACCGACGAGGCTTTCCAGAAGCTGAAGCTCACGCTTCCGGATATGATTCTTCTGGACGTTCGATTGCCGACGATCGGAGGCCTGGAGTTCTGCCGCCAGCTCAAACAAGACGTCCGGACCCGGCGGATCCCGGTCATGATGCTGACCGTCCAGGACACCGAAACCGACAAGGTGATCGGACTTGAAGTCGGCGCCGATGACTACCTGACCAAGCCGTTCGGTAACCGGGAACTTCTGGCCCGGATCAAGGCGGTTTTCCGGCGCATGGAAATGAACAAAACCGAAGAGGCTTCAATTCTTAAGATCGGTCCGATGGAGATCGATCTCGACATGCATGAAGTGAAGTATAAGGGGAAGGATTTGATGCTGACACCCAAGGAATTCGAGCTTTTGGTGGCGTTGGCGAAGAATAAGAACAAGGCGCTGCGCCGGGAGGCCCTGATGTCGGCGGTTTGGGGCTATGACTATCCCGGGACGCTCGGAACAATCGACGTCCACATCCGCCATCTTCGCAAGAAGTTGGGGGAAGCAGGCCGCTACATCAAGACTTTAATTGGCGTAGGCTACCGGCTGGACGACAAGCTCTAGGAGATCAAGCGTTCCCGGCGCGGGTTCCCGTCGATCGAATAGGGGAGCCGGCCGCGCCGGATGAATTAGGGAGCTTTATGACCCAGACCTCAAACATGCAGCCCGCAGCGGCCACGACCGACACTTCCAACGTGATCCGGATTCTCATCGTCGACGACGAACCCACCTCGCGAGAGCTCTGCCAGGCGTTTCTGGAGTCGGACGGATACGAAGTCGAGACCTGTGGCCGCGCCGAACAGGCGCTCAGCATGATGTCCTTCAAAAGATTCGATCTGATGCTGACGGATCTGTCGATGCCGGACATGGACGGCGTCGAACTCGTTAAGCAGGTAAAATACCACCATCCCCACACGAACATCATTATCATGACGGCTTTTGGCTCGGTGACCTCAGCCGTCGAATCCATGCGATCAGGCGCCTACGACTATATTACCAAGCCGTTTCCGCGGGACCTGCTGAGAGCCACGATTCGACGATGCCTGGAAAGCCACAACTTGAAGCGGGAAATCTCGAAGATGCAGGCGGAACTGTTTAAGAAAGACCGCCTGGCGGCCGTAGGCTCCATGGCGGGGGCCATCGCCCACCGGATGAGGAATCCGCTTAGCATTATCCAAATGTGCGCCCAATATCTCGAGAACCATTTGTCGACCAATCAGGAGTACCTGCAGGTTCTCTATGCGATCGAAGAGAAAGTGAAGACCCTTGAGCAACTGACGCGCGACTTCGTTGAGTATTCTCGCGCCTCTCGAATCCGGAAATCGCCCGAGCAGGTGGAAAAGCTTTGTGACGAAGTTTTGCGGAACTGCCTGCCCCGCTGCAAGATTCAGGGCGTCGAGGTCGCGCGCCGCTACCAGCCCAACCTTCCTCCCATCCAGGTGGACGCTGACCTCATCCGGGAAGTGTTTACAAACGTCACCGATAACGCCCTGGAAGCCATGAAGGGCGCTGGGCACATCTACATCACCATCGTTGAAGACGCTCCGACCCAGGCCATCGCCATTACCATCACCAATACCGGAAGCGTGCTTCCCAATGAGCTGCAGGAAAAGATTTTCGAGCCTTTTTTTACGACCAAAGAGACCGGCATGGGACTGGGACTGGCGATCGTCAAACAGGTCATCGACGGGCACGGCGGCCGCATTCAAGCTACCGGCGACGCCAAGACAAACACGACGACATTTCAAATTTTTCTGCCGCTGACGGCAAAATGAGGAAGACCCAGTGACAGCGATACCGCACAAAGGTAAGGTTCTGGTCATCGATGACGAACCCCAGGTGGGGATGATTTTTTCAAAAGTCCTCGAAACCGTGGGCTACGAAGTCGTGGCGTCCTCTTCCGGCGAAGAGGGTCTTAAAAGGCTAGACACCCACCCGGACGTGGTGTTTCTTGATATCAAGCTGCCCGGCATCGACGGCATCGAGACCCTCCGGCGCATGAAAAAGACGAATCCCGAAGTCCCAGTCGTGATGATGACCGCTTATCAAACCGTGGATACGGCTGTGGAAAGCATGCGGTTGGGCGCCTGCGATTACCTGATAAAGCCTCTCGATAACCACCGGATCAAAGAAGTGGTCCGGCATGCGCTTTTGGTCGGCGAGGCCCCGACAGTCTCTCCCGACACGATTATCAATCCCGGCGAGATGGTTGGCGGAAGCTCCGCGTTCGATCATGTCTCAAAACTGATTTCCAAAGTGGCGCCCACCGATCTCACGGTACTGCTTTTTGGAGAATCGGGCACCGGCAAGGAGCTCACGGCCCGCGCCATCCATCTGGCCTCCAAGCGGGCCCACAAGGCCTTCGTGCCGGTCGACTGCGCGGCGCTTCCAGAAACCCTCATGGAATCCGAGCTTTTCGGCTACGAGAAAGGGGCTTTTACCGGGGCCGACGAAGCCCGTCCGGGCCGGTTTGAAATGGCGAACGAAGGCACGCTTTTCCTCGATGAAATCGGAAACCTTTCCATGTCGGTTCAAGCCAAGCTTCTGCGGGTGCTGCAGGATCCCTCTTTTGTCCGTTTGGGTGGCCGAAAGCAGGTGCGGGTGAACACCCGCGTCATCGCCGCCTCCAACCGGGATTTGGAGACGGCAGCTCAGCGCGGGGAATTCCGCGAGGATCTCTATCACCGGATTAAGGTGTTCACAATTGAGCTGGCGCCTCTCCGGAACCGGCAAGATGACATACCGCTTTTGGTGAATTACTATTTGACCAAGTGCTCGAAAGAGATGAATACGCCCCTTAAAGTCGTTACCCCCAAGGCGATGGAACTGCTTCAGGCGTACCGATGGCCCGGAAACATTCGCGAGCTGTCAAACGCGATTCGGAGCGCGGTGGTGTTGGCCGAAGGGAAAATAGACGCCGATCATCTTCCGACCAGCATTCGCTTCTCGCAGGAAAGACCGCTGAAAGGCGCGGTGGAACTCGGGGACGCCGGTTTAAGGGATGTTCTCAAGAAGGTGGAGAAGGAGCACATCATGGCCACGCTGCAGAAAACGAACTGGAACCGGACCGAGGCGGCGAAGATTTTAGGGATCGACTACAAGACGCTTTACAACAAGATGAGAGAGCACGGGATCTCGGAAGCCTGATCCCTATTTGACCACGATGACCTTACGGGTTTCGTGATGCCCTCCTAACTGCAGATAAACCACATACATTCCTGAGGCCACCGTCGAGCCCTCATTGTTCCGTCCATCCCACGATACGGTGTAGCTCCCCGGTGCCTGGTCCTGATCAAACAATCTACGGATGTCAGCCCCATCCCGGTCATAAACTTGGATAAGAACGTGATCTTGCGTCGCCATCGTATAGCTCATTTGAACCTGTTCGGAGCGGGCCGGATTGAAGAGATTGTTGAAAGCGGAAACGCCCGTCGATGCCGGAGCCAGCGTGACGGTAATGGATGCGCTGCCTATGTTCCCGGCCGCGTCGTAGCCTTTGGCCAGCAGCACGTGGGATCCGTTCGCTAGACCCGTTGCGTTCAGCGAAAAATTGTACGGCTGAGCCGTCAGGGTCGACATCAGATTATTGTCGAGGTAAAGTTCGACGCGCGTCACGCCCACGTCGTCGGTGGCCTGGATTGAGATGGCGAAGTTTCCTGACACCGTGCCGTTGTTGGCCGGACTTAAGAATGAGACCGAAGGAGGCGTTACGTCATTCGAGAAGGTGACGTTAATCGAAGCTGAATTGTTGTTCCCAACTCCATCAAAGGCCTTCGCCAGAAGCGTGTGAGGGCCGTTGGCCGACGGTTTGGTGTCCAAAGTAAAGCCATAAGGCGCCGTCGTTGCGGTCTTTATCAGCGTCCCATCCAAATAGAACTCAACCCGCCTGATGCCTCCCGTACCGGAGGCGGTGGCTGTGGCATTAACCGTTCCCGAAAGAACTTGGCTGTCCAGAGGATTCGTGAAGGCGACGGTCGGCGAGCCATTTAGCACGGTGACGGCCACGGTCGAGATGGCCGTGTTGGTCGCTATGTCGAAAGCGGTGGCCTTCACATGGTGAGTGGCGTTGGTATAAAGGGTTGTGTCCCAATTAAATTGATAGGGCGCCGTGCTCACAGTCGCTTTCAACACGCCGTCGATCTCAAACTCCACTCGGCCTATAGCGTGGTCATCCGACGCCGTCGCTGTGACGGTAACTGTCCCGCTTACGGTGCTGCCGGTGGTCGGCGCGGTGATTTGGACCGTGGGAGGCGTGGTGTCGAAGACGGATCTAACGGCTTGAAAAGCGTCGAGCCTTCCGTGACCCCAATGGACCGTGTCCCAGCCCGCCGGAACGTCGACATTGTTCTCCATGGCGAGTCGGACCTGCGCGGGCGTGAGGGTTGGCGCGACCGAAAAAATGAGGGCGGCCACGCCGGCTACATGGGGAGCGGCTTGGGACGTTCCGTCTAGGTACTGGTAGTTGGGACTGCTGGGGGTGGAAGCGAAGGTCGAGTAAATGTCTACGCCGGGAGCCCCCATCGAAATGCCGGTCCCTTCGACGGAGAAGCAGGCTTTCGTGTCTTTGTTGTTCGTCGCCGCGACGGCGATCACATGATTCATGTTCGCTGGATAGTAGAGGGTCCGGTCGTGGCAATTTCCGCTGTTGTTGTTGCCGGCCGCAGCGACGACCACGATACCGGCGTTGTGGGCGTTGGTAATGGCGTCTTGAAGCCCTTGGTCGAACGTGGTCCCACCCCAGCTGCAATTGATGACCTTAACGCCGTGAGCTTGCGCATAAATGAAGGCCTGGATGGCGTCGCTCGTCTGCCCTTGCCCGTTCTTGTCCAGAAATTTGAGAGCCATCAGCCGGACATGCCAGTTCACTCCTGTGGCGCCGGTATTGTTATTGCCCTCCATTCCGATAATTCCGGCGACATGGGTTCCATGTCCATTGTCGTCCATGGGATCTCCGGTGTTGGGGCTGGTGCTGAAATTGACGCCGTAAACATCGTCGACGAATCCATCTCCTTCGTCATCGATGCCATTGTTCGGAATCTCGCCGGCGTTGACCCACATGTTGTTTTGGAGGTCCGGGTGCGTGTAATCGATTCCGGTATCGATGACCGCCACGATGACGTTCGTGGAACCCGTGGTCATGTCCCAGGTCAAAGGGGCGTGAATGTCGGCGTGGACGGTGCCGGCCCCCTGGGGCTCAGCCTGGCCGGTGTTATGTAGACCCCACTGTATAGGGAAGGAAGGGTCGTTCGGAATGGCGAACGCATGAACATAATGGTCGGAATGGACATACTCGATGCGAGGGTCCTGGCTCAGTTGGGCTATCGCCGTCGCGTTGTCCACGCCCGGCTTGAGGACCACATGCACGATCGAGTCATAAAAGGAGGATGAGGTTCCCAGCGCGTGGAAAGCGGCTCCCGGCCCCTTTGTGAAGTGGTGAACACGAATCGCCATCGAGCCCAGAATCTGATCTTTCTGCGAATGCGATAACAGCGGATCTTTGAACTTGACGATGACTTGCCCCGGGACGTCTTCGGAACCGGCCCTGAGAATGGCGGGCGCCAGCATCAAGACCAATACCAAGATCGTCCAAAGCCGTTCTTTCCTCACTATTGCGCCTCCTGCCGCTCAGCCCCAAATCGAAGCGAAATGCTGATGCGCTGGTTCGTGTTGAGCCGCTGCACAAAGCCAAATGAGTAGTCGACAGTAAGCCGGTTGAGCGAGAAACCCATTCCCAGCGTCAACCCTTCCAGAGCGCTTCCCGACTGATAGCCGGCCCGAAGGAAGATGGGACTTAAGCCCAGCTCAGCCCCGAGCCCGGGCCGCAGTTTTTGCTCGTTAAGAAGGTATGGCAAATCGACCAGGAGAGTCACGGGCCGGTAGGCCTGTCCCAACGTCGCCGCAAGGCCCGTTCGAACGATGCGCGGCAGAGGATCTCCCACATCCATAAACTTAAGGGCGGTACCTAAATTTTGCACGGCTGCCCCCCAAGATACCCGCGGATTGAGGGGAAAATCAACCCCGGCATCGAGTGCGAACGCATGCGCTTTGGAGGTTTGAGCCAGTTCCGAAGAAATGTATTTGGCGGTGAAGCCCGCGGAGAGAGGTCCCCACTTCCGGCCATATCCGAATCCGGCATCGAGGTCGGTTTGGGCATTTACGCTATGCTGCGATCCGCCGGTTACCAGATCGATCGAGCCGCCATTGTAGTACCCGACCGAGATGCCGATCGCGCCGTTTGTGGTTGGCGCTCCGACGAGAAATTGCCCGAACGCGTCGTCCACGATGCCGCGATGGTAGAGAAAAGACATTTGACCGGAAGACAGAGAAGATAAGGAAGCCGGGTTGTAGGCCATGGCTCCGATGTCATTTTGCATGGCTGTGTAGGCTTGGCCAAGTGCGGCCGGGCGGGCTCCAGGAGCTTCGATCAGCGTGAGGCCGCCAGAAACACCGGCCCCCTGGCCGAAGGCGAAGCCTCCGGCCAACAGCCAAAGCGAAAGAAGACTAGTTAGGGTTAATTTCATGGCTGCACCTTGATGGGTGGATATATAAGCCGAGCGCGATTAAGGAATCTTTAAGATCGCCTTAAATTTTGCGGTAGGGACCCCAAAGTGATGAGACATGAGCCTCTTCCGCATCGAGAAGACAGTTGAACCGGAAGGGGTGGGGGGGTACGCTTTGGGCAGGCCCGGAAGGGGACTGAAAGAGCGGGCGGAACGGTGGTCAGGAAGATGCTCGGGGCGGCCGTGACTGAAGCTCAATGTGACAAAAGACTGTTACAGTTTTGTTACACCCTTGTTGCATAAAGTAGCGTCTACCTCAGGATCCAACCTTTCCGTCGGGAAAGTCAGTTAAAACGCTGTTTTCGGTGCATTTTAACCCAACCTTAAGGAATCCTTAATCCAGGCCTGTTACGATTCTGTTACAGCTATGATCCGGCTCTATCGGCTCCTACAACCTTGCTGTTCTCGAAGGGGAGACGCGGCGGCCTTTTTAGCTTCACGTGGCCTCTGGGTGCTCTTTTCGATGGCAGCGCTAGCCGTCCCAGTCCGGGCCGCCTCCATCGTATGGAACGGTGCCGGCTCCGACAACAACTGGAGCACCAGCGCCAACTGGACGGGAAGCGTAGCCCCGGCAGCGGCCGACACCGCGGTCTTTGACGGCACCTCGAACAAACCCTGCACCATCGACATCACCACCACGATCACCGGATTCTCAATCACCAGCGCCTCCACCGTCACTGTGAGCCTCGCCGCTGGAAAGCTTTTAACCCTGACCGGCGACATGAGCCTTTTGGCAGGCGTCTTTCAGGCCGGCACGGGCCGCATTCGCGTCGCCGGCAATTGGACACTCGCCTCGGCCGCCCAATTCCAGGCTGGCTCTTCGACGGTCACTTTCAACTCGGGCGCCACCTCGCGCCTGTCGGGATCAACAACGTTTTACACGCTCCTAGCGACGACCAGTGGCACCACCCTGCAGTTCTCCTCCGGAACCACCACCTTCGTCTTCAACAAGATCGACTTCGAGAACATCCTCCTTCGCTCCACCCTCGCCCAAGCCACCTGGTACTTCAACATGAGCGGATCCAGCCAGACGTGCCTCAGTGTCGACGTCCGGGATTCTAACGCCTCGCCCGGAACCGGCCTCGTGGCCGACATCAACAGCACCGACTCGGGCAACAACACGAATTGGGCGTTCTTGAGCCAGCCCCCGGGAGCGGTGGTCAACCTCTCCGGATACCCGGAGGCCCAGATCGCCGTCAATTGGACCGCTCCTCTGGGCGGCGCCACGCTTTATGAGGTTCGCGTATCCACCAGCGCCATCAATCAGGGGAACGTCGGCTCGGCGACTCTCATCACGACGGTTCCCCAGGCCACAACCACGCAGGATCCTTTTTCCGTTTCTCTCACGGGACTCGTGCCGGCTACAAACTACTACGTGGGCGTCCGCGGGCAGAGAAACGGGGGTCCTTTCGGTCCGGTCGCTTCCGTGGGGGCTTTTCGGGCCAATGAATTTGCCAAGAGAGAAGACCTGGGTATTGCCGAGGACATGCAGTTCCCGGTCATCAAGGCTGCAGATTTCAACATGGACGGCAGCACCGATACGGGGACCGGCGGACACTACGTGGATTTCGCGGTGACGGGCAAGGTGGGTAACGGTTGGCGGTTGCGCATCTACCGCTGGAATCCTGGCACGTTCCACTACGACAACATTTTGGAGCAGGCGCTCACCGGCACCGATCCGCAGATGGAATGGCTCGACATCGACAACGATGGCGCGCTGGATCTCATCGTGTCCGATAGCAATGAACTTTTTGTGCTCAAGAACCTGAACGCCGGCATGGGAAGCCCCGCTTTCCAGACGATACTGTCGGGCCCGATCTCCGCGATTAACGGAGATACGTTCTCGCAAGGCGCGTTCGCGGCCGGCGACGCCGACAACAACGGCACGCAGGACCTGGCCGTCATCGGCAAAGTGAATGCCCAGGACACCGCTCAAATCAGGCTCATCAGCCGCGATGCAAACAACGTCTTCCAAATCGTGAATTCAATTTCCGGAACCGCGTTTCAATATGGCTCGATCGCTTGGGGCGACGTCGATCGGGACGGCAAACTCGACTTGTTGGCGGCGGGCCAGAACGCGCTGGCCATCTACCAGAATCAAGGCAACTTCCAATTTAACCAGGTGTATTCGGGCGTGGGCCTCTCGAATGGTGCGGTCGCGTTCGGAGACTTTAACGGGGACGGCTGGCTCGACTTTGCGGCGCTCGGTCAATGGAGTAACGGCACCCGCAAGCTCATCGTCTTCAAGAACAATGGCGGGGCCAACTTCACATTTACCCAGTATCAGCTGGCTCCGGGCCTGGCTTCCGGCGGCTCGCAAGCCGGTTCTCTGGCGTGGGCCGATTTGAACAACGATGGCTATCTCGACTTGGTCGCCATGGGCGAAGACGGAAGCGGCAACCCCCGCCTGGTCGTGTTCCTTAACACGAATCAGGGAAGTGACCCCACTTCCTGGACCATGATCGAACCCCTGGGCCCAGGGAAAGGACTTCGGAACGGTTCGCTTGCTTTCGCAGACTTTGATGGCGATGGGGCCGGTCATACCGGAGACGTGGACCTCATTGTGGGCGGCTCGGATGGCACCAACAACCGCCTCATGGTTCTTCAGAACATGGAATGGCCGCTGGCAAATAACGCGGACACGGCTCCCGGAAAACCGAATAACTTGAGCGCCTTGGTCGACAACAACGTGGCCATGAAGATGACTTGGACGGCTCCCACGGGTAGCAGCACGCCGGCCGCGGGCATGATGTTCCAGGTCCAGATGGCCACGGTCCCATTTGGCCTCCATCCTTCGAGCTGGGTGGTCGTGGGCGTCCATGGCAGTCCGCTCATGGGCAATTATCTGAACGCAACTCCCGATACAACGAATTTTGGCCTAGACATGAACTTGGCGGACGGCACTTCCTATTATTGGCGCGTTCGAGCGATCGACGCTTCTTTGGCGCAAGGAGCCTATGCGACATTTCCCACGGCATTTTTCTTTCCGCCGATCGCGCCCGACCCGGTGACGGACTTGGCCGCGGTGACGGGGGCCCAGGTGGCGCTGACCTGGACGGCTCCCGCCGCAAAGCACGGCACTTCCCGAAGCCTTGACCACTATGTGCTCTATTATTCGACGCAGACAAATCCCGATCCTTCGGTCCTGGCTCCGCCCAATTGGTTTGTGGTGTCGTTGGCGACGATCCCCGTCTCGGCGCCGGGAAAGCAGCAGGAATTAACCGTTACGGGTCTCACTCCCTTCCAGAATTACTGGTTCGCGCTCATGCCTTACAACAGTCAGACCCACGCCGTCTATGCCTCGACGGCTTCGGCCGTTGCCGGCCACTTTGTGCGAAATGATTTCCTGGTTTCCGCCTCGACCGGCATGACACGGGGTTCGATCGCCTGGGGCGATCTCAATAACGACGGATACCTGGACTACATTGTGTGCGGCAGCTCGGGGACGAGTTTTGCGACCCAGGTTTTCATCTATGACCCGGTCGGCCAGAAATTTAACCTAGGCCAGCAGTTTTCGGAACAGATGCAGGATTGCTCGTTGGCCATGGCGGACTACAACGGAGACGGCTATTTAGACGTGGCCATACGCGGCCGGCAATTGAATGGGAACCAGAGCACAAACAAGCTCTTCATTTACCGGAGCAAGGGCGCGGCGCAAAGTAACGGCAGTTATTTCTTCTCGCCCATCGACTCCCAGAGCATTGATTCATCTCTGGACGTTGGATTCTTTGGCCAGATCAAATGGGCCGACTACAACGGTGACGGAACTCCCGACCTGATCGTTCTGGGTCCCCAAAACGGCCTCTATGCATTTAGAAACGATCCGAACGACCACTCATTTTCCTCGGTGATGCTCTCCACGGAAGCGGCCAACGCCGTGGGAGGGTCAATGTCGTGGGGCGATGTGGACGGCGACGGCCTGTTGGACGTGGCGCTCGTGACGCGAACCGGCACGGTCGTCTTGAAAAACATGGGCAACGGCGTTTTCCAAAAGAAATGGTCGCAGCCGGGACTCGATGGCGGAGCGGCCGCCTTCGGCGACTACAACAACGACGGCTTTTTAGATCTGGCTGTTTCCGGTTTTACAGTTCCCACTGGCGGCAATAATGGCGCCGCCCAGCTGACCGTCTATAAGGGCGATGGAACCTTCAATTTCACGGCTTTGAGCGCGTTCACGCCGGCTGTCTACTCGGGCAGCCAGCTGTCGGGAATGCTGGCCTGGGGCGACTTGGATAATGACGGCTGGCCCGAACTAATCGCTTCGGGAGCCACCGATCAGGTCGGCGGCCCCAAGGAGTTCATGATCTTTAAGAACCAATGTGCGACACAAGCGGACACGTTTGTCCAGCTGGAGCATCCGTTTGGTCCGCATTTTGGAATCCAGGCGGGAGATCTTGCGCTCGGAGATTTTGATCGGAAAGGCAATCTGGATATTCTCGTGATGGGCCTCCTATCGACGTCGGAGGGAGACGTGCCCGTACAGACGATTCTCCAGAACCTCGAGGCCGCCAACGGCACCGGTCCTATCCCGCTTCCGGCGCCCACGAATTTGTCCTCTGCGGTCGATACGACGACGGGGCTCGTGAGCCTTTCTTGGAACGCTCCCTCGCCGTATGCGGCAGCGCTCTCCAAGGGCCTTTACTACAACATTCAGGTAACGAACACCGATACGAACCAAGTGGTCATCTCGACCAACTATGCGAGTCCGATGATGGGCAATTATGTCCTCCATGGAACGACCACGGTCAAAGTGGGTCTTTTCCTTCTGGACAGCAGCCATTACAAATGGACTGTTGGCGCGATCGACGCCTCGCTCCAAGCGGGTCCCTACGCGGGGTTCCAAAACCTCACCGTGCCGGCCATTCCGCCGGCCCAGGTGACAGACTTGGCCGGAGGCCAAGGCGTGCAGGTTCAACTGACGTGGACCGCCTCAGGCCAGCAGGCGCGGATGGGGACTCCCACAAAATATCACGTTTATCTTGCGACTGTGACCTTCAACAATGCCACAGACCCGGGCGTGACCGCGCGGATCATCAACAGCAATCTTCAACGGGGAGGCCTACCAGAGTCCCGCCAGATTCCCGGCCTTGTTCCCGGAGCTCTTTATTACTTCCGCGTGGCCGCTGAAGACCGCAATGGCGTCTTAGCCCAGTTAAGCAATCTCTCAACGGCCACCGCGACCAATTTCCAGCTATCACCGTTCGACAGCTTTAACGGAATGGCGGAAGGAGCCTTGGATATTGGGATTCTGGGCGCCGCTGCTGGAAACACCAGGCCAGACATTGTTCTGGCCGGGGCCCCTGCTAATGGACCCAATCTCTTCAACACGCTTATGAACCAAGGCGGCAACACCTTCAGCCAAAACTCCATTAGCACCACTTCCTTCAAAGACGCTCAATTGACATTGATCGACATCGACAAGGACGGAAATCTCGATCTTTTGCTGTCCGGCGCCGACGCCGCCGGTAATCCACAGACCAAGCTCTATCTCTATTCCGGAGGCATTTATAAATCGACGCCCACCGCGCTTCCCGGCATCAGCCGCGGCGCCTACGCGGTGGGGGATATCGACAATGACGGAGACCTGGATGTGGTGGCTGTGGGCGCGGGGCTGGACGGGATCTATGAATTCATGAACGTGGCCGGCAGCACGAATCCGATCCAAGGACGAAAGATTTACAACGTGGCCTTATCGTCCGGGGCTTCCGTGGCTCTCGCCGACATCAATGGAGACGGCTTTCTGGACATGGCCGTGAGCGGCTGGGACGGCACGAACAATCGCCTCATGATCCTCCTCCAGAGCACCGGAACCTTTACTCTTTACAACGAGCCGCTGAGCAGCTCGGACGGCTATCAGAATTCCTCGTTGGCTTGGGGAGACTTTAATTTGGACGGAAAGTGGGACCTCTTGGCCATGGGACTCCGGAGCGCCGGGAATGGTGAAATCGCGCTTTACGAAGGAACCGGCAACCCGACCACGCCGTTCATCCTGCACTCTTTCAACCAGCAGCTGACTTCCGGAGGGTCTGGTTCGGGTTCACTGGCCGTGGGCGACTTCAACAACGACGGCTATCCGGATTTTGCGGCGGTGGGCATGGACCCGATCCTGAACGCGCCTCGCCTCCTCGTCTTCATGAACAACCAGGCCAGCACATTTCCCTTGGGGAATCTGACCTGGCCAACTCAGGAGCCGCTTTCGGGAGGTCTGGCGGTCTCCAAGGCATCTTTGGCTTTGGGCGATATAGAGCAAGATGGCGACCTCGACATTATTGTAAGCGGCGTGACCGCCGCCGGCACCCGGCCCATCTATTATCTGCAGAACCAGCACATTCCGGCCGGTCTTCCGGCCAAGCCGCAGCCGCCGGCCCCGGTTCTCAGCTTCGTGAGAAACCAAGTTCAGGTGACTCTCAACTGGACCGAAACCACCAACAATGTGGACAAGGCGGCCTACACTTACGACATGACCATGCAGGTGGATAACGGTCAAGGTCCTCACTATGTGGTGAGCCCTCAACGCGCGACGCCTCTGCAAGGAAATATCCCCACGATCGGCATGGGGATCGCGGCCCAGCTCAGCCGGCAGCTGACCCTTCACGACAATGCCACCTACTATGTGAAGATTCGCGCCATCGATACGGCGCTTCAGGCCAGCGCTTGGTCGAATCAGGTCACGATCTTCATCAACAATGTTCCTCCCTCTCCGATCACCGATTTTACGGCGCTCAAGGCCGCCAAAGTGGAGCTTCGCTGGACGGCCCCGGGCGCCAACGGTTTGCTGGGCCAATTGGCCTCTTATGACATCCGTTATTCGCCAAGCCCCATCGACCCCGCAAATATCCCGGCCTTTCTGGCCTTGCCCCAGACCGATCACATTCCGAGCCCGCCGCAAACGCAGGGAAGCCAGGAATCGGCCATGGTCACGGGCCTGGTCTCTGGACAGCTTTATTACTTTGCCATTCGCGGATATAACGGCACCGGAAGCTATTCGCCGATCGCGGTTTCGAGCGCGATCGCGGGAAGCTTTGTGATCGCCCAATCGACCCAAGGAATGGGCGACGGGGACTTGGCTTTGGGTGATTACAACAACGACGGCTTCTTGGACGTGTTTATGACCGGCGACGCCGGCCTTCAAGTGTGGGCCGGAAACGGCAACTCCTTTGCGGTAACGGCGGCCAGCTTTACCGGATTATCGGGGGGCGCCATCACGGCGTTCGACTTCAATAACGACAATAAGATCGATTTCATGGTGACCGGGAATCTGAGCGGGACGCCGACGACGCTGCTTTACAAGAATATCTCGCCCACGGCGCCTCTGTTCCAGACCGTCTCGGGGCTCAACCTGGCCGGCTTTACCGAAGGCTCGCTCGCCTGGGGAGACCAGAATAAAGACGGCACCTATGACGTGGCTGCCGTTGGAAACGGATTGGACGGAGTCTATGTATTCCGAAATGTTTCGAGGACGAATCCCGCGGCGCCTTTCATCGCGCAGAAAATCTATGGGGTGCCCTTGAATGACGGCGCCGCCGTTTCTTGGATGGACGTGGACAATGACGGGATCCCGGATCTTGTCGTGGCCGGCGCCGACAGCGCTTTATTCCCGCATATCTACGCGTTCCCCGGTCATGCGGACGGAAGCTTTGGAGCGCCCGTTCCTTTGTTGGGCGCTGACAATGACGGATTCAAGGAAGCTGCCCTGGCGTGGGGCGACTTTAATAATGACGGCTTGCCGGACCTTGTCGTGGCCGGCCGGCGGCGCACGGGAATTCAGACGAGGCTCTTCATCAATCAGTCGACGCCGGGCAACTTCAGCATGCTCAGCAGCTCGATGCCGATTGCGCTTTCCTCCGGCCGCAATGCCAAGGCCGGCATCGCCGTGGGTGATTTGGACAATGACGGGAAAATCGACGTGGTCGTTTCCGGCCAGGATGACAGCGGCCATGGCCGGCTCGTGATCTTCTTCAATCGCTCGGGCGGCAGCTGGGAGACCATTGAACCGCTCGGAGTTAATAACGGCCTGTTCAAGGGCCGCGTGGCGCTGGGCGACCTCGATAATGACGGGGACGTTGACCTGGTCACGATGGGCGTAGACGGCACCGGCGCCAATAAATTCATCTTGCTCAAAAACCTCTTGCATGAAGACGGCGTTTCAACGAATGCACCTCCGGCCGCGCCCCTGGGCTTGGCCACTTCCGTGAGCGGCAGCCAGGTGACTGTGACTTGGAACCCCGCCTCCGACACCGGAGCCGCTGGAACCCAAACGCCGAGCGCCTCCATGAATTATGACCTGGAGGTCGTTTCCTCCACGGGAAGCGGCACTTTCATCTATCAAAGCACGGCGACCGGCTCACCCATTTCCGGGAACATCAATCCGAAACGCGGCGCCACCATTTCTTACGCGCTTAACGTCGTCGACAACAGCACCTATACGTTCCGGTTGCGCGCCGTGGATGCAGGCCTCATGAAGAGCAATTGGTCCGCGCCGATTTCCACCGGGGTGGGAATCATTCCTCCGGCGGCCATTTCCAATCTAAGCGGCGTCACCGGCGCCCAGATCAACCTGACCTGGACCGCTGTGGGAACCTATGACTACTCGGGAATCGCGACTTCCTACGATCTGCGCTATTGGCAGTCGGGCGGCACCTACGCCACGGGCAGCAATATTCCCATTCCCACTCCCCAGCCCGCCGGCTTCGCCGAGAAATTTACCGTCACCGGCCTCACGCCCGGCGTCACCTACTTCTTTGGGATCGTCGCGGTTGACAGCAACAACAGCAGATCCCCCGTTAGCAATTCGACCTCAGCGATTGCCGGCTATGTGGAGGTCGGGCAGATCTTCTCGGGGATCCGGCCCGGCAGCGTGGCCATGGGCCGGTTGTTTGGGCCGAACATGGACTTTCTGGTGATGGGGTCTTCGGATGGCGTGAGCGGCAAGGCGCAGATCTACGAATACAGTAACGGCCAGTTCACGCTCAAGCAAGATTTGAACAAGGCGTTTATCTCCGGGACAGCCGCTATCGGCGACTACAACGGCGACGGATTGCCCGACCTTGTTTTGGGCGGCCAAATCCAGAGCGTCTTCTTCGCCCAGCCTTACATCTGCTTCTTTCACAACACCGGAACCCAGCTCGTGGAAGACACCTCTCTTCAAATGAACATCGAGCCCAAGAGTTTGGCTTGGGGCGACTACAACAACGACGGGGCCCTCGACTTGTTGGTCAGTGTCGAGAATCTCAGCGGAGAATTCACGCGGGTGTATCAGAACGTGGGCGGGACCTTCGTCCAGGTCAAGAACATTAATTTTGGCGGCACGGCCGTCTTTAGCGACTTGAGCCGGTCGGGTTGGCCGGACATCGTTCTGTCCGGAAATTCATTTTCAGGCACCAATCAGACCGCCATCTACCGGAACGTGGTGTCCTCTCAGCCGTCGGTTGTGTTCCTTGACCCGGTGGCCTCCGATATCCTGACGTCTAACGTCGGCCGCGTGGGCGTGGGGGATCTGAACATGGACGGCTATCCGGACATCGTTCTGGCCGGTCTCACCGACGGCGCGCTTCCTCTAACGATTTATAAAAACAAGCGGGATGGAACCTTTGACCCCGTTGGAAACATCTATCAGCCGGGCGTGACGCTGAGTTCCGCGTCTTTTGCTTGGGGTGATTTGAACAACGACGGCTCTTTGGATCTCGTCGTGAGCGGCTGGGACACGAACATGCTCCAGCACCGCATGCTGGTCTACTTCAATAGTGCCGGGACATTCCCCACCGTCTATGAGCCCCTGGGCCCCAATGCGTTCTCGGGTTCGCTGGTCCTTGGAGACGCCGACGGTGACAAGAATCCCGACATCATCGCTTCCGGTGAAGGCGCCAACTTAAGCGCCAATTTGGTTTATCTTCACAATGTGATTGCCCGCACCGGGGCGACGAACAATGCGCCGGCCCAGGTGGCGCCCGCCTCGGCTTCTCTTCAAGGCGGAAACCTCGTGATCTCCTGGTCGGCCCCAGCCGACGACCACACGCCCACTGCCGCCCTCTTCTATGGAATTCAGGTGGCCACTCAATCTTTCACATCGGCGAACCAGTTCATCAAGAGCTATATCGTCGCTTCGCCTTTCACCGGTAATGTGGGTACGACCAAACTGATTCTCCAGGCTGCGAATGGAACCACTTACTTCTGGCGGATCAAAGCCATCGACGCCGCTTTTGTGGAAGGACCTTGGAGCGCCGAGCAGTCCCAGTCCGTGGCCGGCATCCCGCCCGGGGATATTACCGACTTCACGGCGACCCTGGGCCTGCAGGTCCAGTTGAGCTGGACGGCGCCCGGAGACGCACTCTACCAAGGGCAAGCTGCTTCCTATGATGTCCGCTATCGCGTAACGAACGATCCTTCGAACCCCCCGGCCTTTCCCGGTGGTTGGTTGCCGGTTTCAGGTCTCGTCGCTTACTCCACGCCTCAACCGGCCGGCTTCCACGAAGTCATCAATGTGACGGGTCTCGTTCCAGGCCAGTCGTATCAGTTTGCGATTCGAACCACCGACCATGCCAACCTCGTGTCCAATGTGCTTATGACGAGCACCGTGGCCGCTTCGAACTTTGGCATTGCGTGGGCGCCTTTTGGGCCGGCCCTGGGAGCGGAAACAGGAGACATCGCCTGGGGCAACTTGGTTGGCGGAGATACCATTCCCGATTTCGTGGTGGTGGGCTCGAGCGGATCCAATCTGTTTACCCAGATCTATCAAGGCCATGCCGATGGAAGCTTCACTCAATTCAACAATCCCGCCGGCGCGTTCACAGGGCTTGGAAACGCCTCGGTTGCCATTGGCGACCTGGACGGCAGCGACGGTTGGCTGGACTTTGCGATCGCGGGCCAGGATTCAACCGGCAACAATAAGCTGATCATTTACCGCCAGTTCCAGGCCAATTCATTCAGCGCGACTTCGCTTCCCTATGGCGTGAACAACGGCTCCCTGGCCTTTGGAGACGTCGATGGCGATGGCGCCCAGGATCTGGCGATCATGGGCCAGACCACGACCGGATTTAATGCGCAATACCGTTTGCTCATCCTTAAAAACGTGAACGGCTCCCTGACGTATCAGGCCGGATGGGATTTGAGCGCCAACTATGGCGTGACCCAGGGCCAACTCCGATTTGCGGATATTAATAATGACGGCCTTTTGGACCTTGTCGTTCTGGGGCGAAACAACAATGGTTCCTACATATGGGTCTTCTACAATACCGGCAATCCCAACCAGCCTTACACGACGCCGGTCAGCCTCGACAACATCAGCTTCTCTTATGGAAGTTTGGCCGTGGCCGACTACGACAACGACGGAGACATCGATATTCTCGCCCAAATATCGGGCCAGCCGCGAATCTACCAGAACCAGCTTGTGGATACGGGAACGACCACATTCAATATCATTCGCATGGGCCTGCCCGGTCTCCGCACGGGAGCCGTGGGCTTCGCCGATTTCAACTGCGACGGATTCCTGGACCTGGCCATGGTCGGTTCGTCCGGGGCGCAGCGGCGGTTGTTGGTTGTTCCGCAGAGCACGGTTCTCACTTCGGGCGGCATGCAGAGCCTTGGGTTCAATCTGGCGAACGCCCAGGAACTGATGGGTCCCAACCTCGGTCTCGACAACGCCTCTTTGGCGTGGGCCGACTATGACGGGGACGGAGATCCGGACCTCCTCATCATGGGCCGCGACAACGATTTTCCGCAAACTGACAAATTCTTCCTGCTCAAGAACTATGAAATTGATTCTGTGGTTAAGCCCGGGAAGACCAACCCGGCGCCCTCCGCGCCTTTGGCCGCTGGCTTCCAGTTCCAGTATGACGGGAACACTCTCAATATCCGCTGGGACGATTCAACCGATTTGAACGAAACTTCCCAGTCGCTGCCGCAGTCCCTTTTCTACGCGGTCCAGATTCAGGCAGGCGACGGCAGCCGCACGTTCGTGGGTGGCGATTATGGCACGCCGATGATGGGCCAGTACGTCCGTCCTCCGAAGATCAAAGGGAAAAACCAGTATCAAATCTCGGGACTTCCCGGAAACGGGGCCAACTATCGCGTGCGCGTGCGCGCCATCGATTCGAGCCTTCAGCCGGGGGCTTGGTCCAGCTTTGTGCCGGTGTCGCTCCAGCTGGTGAGCGCCCCTCAGAACCCAGCCGGCCACGCCGACGCCTTCGACAAGATTACCTGGTCTTGGCAGGCGCCGCTTCAGCCGTCGGGGCTTTTGGGTTACCGCGTGAGAAAACTCGATGGAACGAGCGTCTCGGGCGATCTGTCGAGCGGTACGACTTTCTGGCAGGAAACCGGGCTTCTTTCGGCGACGACCTATCAACGGACAATCGAGGCCTTTAATGCGGTGAGCAGCTCGGACACGGCTATCGTCTCGACGACGACACCGGTCCGCGTGTTCAAGGGGACGCCTAATTCCCCGATTAATCTTCTGGTGAGCTTGCCGTCGGGAGCGACAATTTATGACCAGCTCGTTCTCACCTGGGTGGACATCAGCTCAGTCCCCGATTATCAGGCGGAAGGCTACCACATCTTCCGCGCGACCGCGGTGGCCGGTCCTTATACGAACATTGCCGACGTCGTTCCGGCCACGACCACGTTTACCGACACGAGCCTTCTTCCCAACACGACTTACAGCTACGAGGTGGAAGGCTTTAATAATCTTGGAGCGAGCACGCCTTCGGTGTCCTACGCTCGCATGACGCGCCAGCAGCCGCCGATCAATCCCATCTTTGGCAACGTCTACTCGAGCTCGATTACTCTTTCTTGGTTGAGCGACAACCCCATGGGAACCGGGTTCGAACTGCAGATGTCGACCGTGTCGACGTTTAATCTGGCGATCTATTCGTCCACGACTTACAAGCCGGACAGCAATCGGCCCATGACCGGGGTCGTGACGGGTTTGCCCTCTTTGACCACGTTCTACGCCCGGATACGCGCGCTCAGTAACAGCGCCGATTTGCCTCCTGTGAACGCCGACTTTGTCCTGGTGCCCGGCTTTGCCCTGACAGGCCCGCCTATCATCGACCTGGCCAAACCCGTCATCACCTCCGTCGCTTATCTCCCGGCGCCCATCGACTACGACAAGTTCCAGATCACCTGGAGCTCAGTGACGAACGCCGCCACCTATTTACTGGAGAGAAGCCTCACCCCCACGATCGGCTTTTCGGCAATTGCGACCTTGAGCACGCCGACTGTCACTTATACCGACACGGGTCTCAGCGCCGATACGCTTTACTACTACCGGGTCACGGCTCAGAATCTGCCGTTCGTCTCGCCGGTATCCGACTCGGTGGGGCTCCGCGCCAAGGCCGCGCCGGTCACGGCTTGGGGTCCATTCGACTTGAATGTCAGCAGCATCGTTGTGCGCTGGGTGTCCAACAACAATCCTTCTTCGGTGAGCTACAACCTGCTCCGCTCCTCGGTAGCATTCTCAGATCCCTTGTTGACCGTGTTGACGACAGCGACCACAAACTTTGCCACCCAGAGAAATCTGACGCCCAACACCACGTATCAGTTCAAGGTGACTTCCGTTAACCGGGACGGCATTCTTTCGACCACCGACTACACGGACGTTCCCGTGAGCACCGGCGTGACGCAGGCTGATTTGCCCGTGGCTGGAGCCTTCACCGGCATCGGCGCCGATTTCTTGACCGCGAACTGGAGCACCACCGACAACCCCACCGGCACTCGCTACGTGGTTCAGCTCTCCAGCCATTCGGATTTTTCGCAGAACGTCATGAGTACCGCGACCACGGCTTTTTCAGCCTTGTTCGTAGGGCTTCAGAACGACACCGATTACTTCGGCCAAGTCCAAGCCGTCAATTGGTCGGGATCCACCACGACGTGGGTATCGCTTGGAACCGCGCACACGCTGCCCGCAGGAAGCCAGATCAATCGTCCCACCAACTTGAGCTTGAGCGTGGTCTCGGCGCATGCGGTCCACCTGCAGTGGCAGAGAAACTCCAATAATGAGACGAATTTCGCGGTGGATCGGTCGCGGGACGGTCTCAATTACGTGAACGTTTCAACTCAGATCGCGGCGGGTACCACTTTCTTCACCGACAATTTGGGGCTTTTTGCGGACACGACTTATTATTATGAGGTTCGCGCCATGAAAGACGCGCTCACCTCGCTTCCGTCTGATCCCGCGTTTATCGTGACGTGGGCCGATCCGCCTGGGGCGATTCCCAACAGCTTCACGCTGTATGTGACGAGCATGGTGGCGACCTGGGACCGGGCCGGAAACAACCCGAACACGCGCTACCAGGTTCAGTGGGCCAGCGCTCCATTTACTTCTTTCTCCGCGAGCCCCATTCTCACGAATGCGTTCCAGTACACTCTGACCGGCCTGACCGCCAACACCACTTATCTCGTTCAAGCCAGCGCGTTTAACGGCGCCCAGCCAACCGTGCAGACGGCGTGGACCACGTTGGCTACGATCGCCACGCTGGCCGACCAAGTGACGGCCACGAGCCTGGGCCCTGTGTTCATCTCGAGCGTCACCCTCACTTACAACGTCGCCACAAACCCGGTGGGAACCACTTACGAAATCGATGGCTCGACGAACTCCAATTTTTCGACGCTGGACGCCTTCTTGAGCACGACGGATGTCAACCAGACGGTCATTCAAGGGCTGGCGGGCGCGACGACTTATTACTTTGAAATTCGCGCCGTGAATTATGGGGGTCTTCCCACGCCGTTTAGCGTCTTTGGCAGCACCCGGACGAACGATCCTCCGTTCCCGCCGAACCCCGTCACCGGATTCCAGATCACGTCCGTCTCCAGCACGACGATCGGCTTGACCTGGAGCGCCGTCGTTAATGCCACCAACTACAAGTTGAGCCGCCAGCTGAACGGGGGAAATCCGGTCGACATTCTCTTAGGAAACGTGACAAATTACTTGGATACATCGCTTTTGGTGAACTCGACCTACAGCTATACGGTCCGCGCCTTAAACGGTCCTTTCTCGACATTGCCTTCGGTGGTCGTCACGACGCCTACTTGGGCTGCGATTCCCGGCGGCGTCACGATGTCGACCGTAACCGACACGGAGATTGATCTCTCGTGGAATGCCGGCGCCAATCCGCCGAATACGAACTACAACTTGTCGGTGATCCAGATCGGCCCGGCCGGCAACACCACGAATCAGTACACAGTGAATTCGGCCACAATCGCGATCACCTCTCTTACGCCAAACACGAGCGTCCAGATTCAGATCCAGGCCGTTAACTGGGCCAACGTTGGCACGCCATTTACGCTTTTGTTCTCGACCGTGACGCGGGCTTCGGTCCCGTTCCCGGTCGTGAACTCGGTTTATATCTCTTCGTTTACCGTGGCTTGGGGCCGCAACAACAACCCGGCTGATACGATTTATTCGCTTGATGTTCGTCAGGGGCCGAACATGCAGTCGCCGCAAGTTTATTTTGCGACCACGACCGCGGCGCGCCTCGATGTGAATGTCACGCCAAACACGACGTTTACCTATCTGCTAACGGCGCTTAACCGTCTTGGGGATCCGAACCCGGCTGCGATCCAAACCGTCGTGACCAAAGCAGCCCCGGTTGGAAACGCGTCGCTTAATATCTTCATTAGTTCGGTGTCGGTGAGCATTATCGACCGGAGCGGAAATCCCGCCGACACGATTTATCAGGTGACGGTGACAAATCCGGCGAACAGCAATGTATTCCAGAGCACGGGGCTGTTCAGCTCCCCTATCTATGTGGCAGGTCTCACGCCGAACACCACGTTCCAATATAACGTGGTGGCGTTGGGCCGGGACGGAACGCCGTCGGCGCCCTACAACTTCCCGACCGCCTCTACGCTCGCCAATCCCCCGGCTGCCGGAGGCGTCACCAGCGTGGGCTTAACCACGATTGACGCGGCCTGGCTCGCCAACAGCGATCCCAGCGGAACGATTTACCAGCTTCAAGCAATCGAGATCGGACAATTGGTGGGGAACCAGGCCCCTGATACGACGGCTTTGACGGCCGAGGTGCAGAGCCTGCAGCCCGGGACCACGTACTCGGTACAGGTGCGCGCCGTTAACAATAATGGCGTGGCGACTATTTGGACGTCCCTGGGAAGCACCGTCACTCTTCCGACCTCGTCCATCATTTCCGCGCCCCAGAATCTCGTCGTGACGCCGCCGGCCGACCGCACGGTGACGCCGAATCTCAATCTCACGTGGGACAAGGTGACGATTCCGAACGTGCCGGACTACTACGCGATCTACCGTGTCCAGGGAAGCTTGGTTCTGATCGGCACCACGGCCTTTGGCACAGAGAATTTTGTCGACACGGGGGCCGTGCTCGCGATGGCGCCCAACACCGAATATCCTTACCGCGTGGCCGCCGTAAAAAGCGGCATCAGCGCCTATTCGAGCATCTCATCTTCCGCCACCTACGCGGTGCCGCCTACCGTCTCCACCACCACCGCCTCCACGTCCACGGTGAGCTCGATCACGGTTTATTGGTCGGATTTTGTGAATCCGAACAACCCCGGCTATCTGGTGGATATTTCGGCGAATAATTTTGGGACGATTCTGGGATCGTCCCAAGTGGCTGGCGGCTTCCAAGCGAGTTTTGCGGGTCTCAATCCCAACACCAGCTACTACACGCGCTCGGCCGCCATTAATCTGCGGAACATCTTGAGCCCGGCCACCACGCTGCCGATCACGGTCACCCTGGCCTCTTCGCCGACGCCTTCTTCGCCGGATTTTGGCGCGATCACGTCCAACTCGATTGAGGCCCTCTGGTCTTCCATCAACCCCGCCGACACGGCTTTCCTTATTGAAACCTTCTGGTCGGGCGGAGTGGGCCCGACCGCTACCGTCGTCAATTCGACGGGGGGTGTGGTGGTGGGCCTGTTCCCAACCACGACTTATGATGTCTACGTGAGCGCTATTAACCGCCTTGGCGTGCGGTCGGGCCGCGTCTACTTTGGAAAGGCCACGACGCTGGCGGGACCGGCCATTCCGCCGCCGGCGAATTTAAGCGCCCAGCGGCCTGCGGGCGGACAGCCCGATCAATTGGTCTTGACCTGGATCGACATGTCGAGCGGCACGTTTGAAGAGGATAGCTTCGCCATCTACGAATGGACCGACGTCGATCCCGTGACTTTAGCGGCCACGACGCCCGGCATTCTCGGAGCTCCGAACACCACTTCCTACACGGTGACGAATTTGAAAGCGAACACCAAATATTATTTCTACGTCGTCGCTCGCCAAGGCTTGAACAGCTCGCTTCCGTCCAATACCGCCAGCGCGATCACGTGGGCGCAGGTCCCGGGTGCTCCTGGAATAACAGCCCGCGGGGATAAGTGGATCACCGCGTCGTGGTCGGCGCCTGCCAACCCCGCCGGAACGCGGTATTCGCTCGAAGCCTCTTCGGACAACTTTGTCGACGTCGTCTCAAGCCAGACGGTGCTCACGATCGCGACCGTAGACGGCCTTCTAGCCAACACGATCTACCAGCTTCGCGTCCGGGCGATCGATCCGATCCCTGGCGCCTATTCGTCGCTTTCGAGCACCAATACGCTTGCGGCCATTCCAGGCTTCCCAGTCGTCGGCAACACGTTTGTAGACCAGATAAGCTCGATCACGGCGTTTTGGTTCTCGAATGAAAACGCCGGCGGCACGCAGTACACGCTCGAAGGATTCTCTGACGCGGGCATGACCAGTATGGTGGGCTCGAGCACCACGGTCTCGACTTCGGGAACGATCTTTAGCCTACTCGCCAATACCACCTACTGGTTCCGCGTAAAGGCAGCGAATTTGGACGGCGGATTCTCGGCGCCTCTTATTCTGGGGCCGTCTGTCACGCTGCCGGATGTCTTCACGGCCCTCTCGACCCCAACCGCCAGCAACTCCCAGTGGTACGGCATCAATACCGCGATGGGCGTGAGCAGCTTTACGTTCACCACGAACGCCTTCACCCAGAAGGCTTCTTATATTCGCTACACGTTCCTGCCGTACCAGAACACGTTCCTGTGGCCGTCCGACCAAAACCAATCTCAAGTTCCCGGCGTCTGGACGCCGGCCAACGGCCCCTTAATCCTGCAGTTCAACCAGACGGCCACCTATTACGTGTTCTTGAAAGGCTACAACTGGGCAGGCACCGGCAATCCGGCCAATGAAATGGTCATGGGGCCCTTCAAAGTCGATTTGACGCCGCCCAATCCCAATCCGTCGACGTTCCTGAGCATCACGCGCTCGACCGGCTCCCTCATCTGGCAGGCGTCCGTCGCCAATGATCCCGCATCGGGCCTGCCGGCCAAGCCTTACGGCTGGACTTTCGGCGGCCAGCCTGAACAGTTCCAGGCGGACCAGTCCTCCACGACGCCGAATTTAACGCCGAACACCTCTTACTTAATGACTCTGCGCGCGACCGACACGGCTCTACCTCCCAACTACTCGACGCCCGTGTCGTCCACCGCGGTTACTTATCAGAACGTGCCGACGGGGCTCACGATCGTTTCGGTTTTCCAGACGAGCGCTACGTTCACGGTGCTGGGCTCCTTCCCGAACCTTACGGTGGCCAAGTCGGCGCTCCAGATCCAGATGACGGCGGCCGGCACCGGAACTGTCGTTACCTCTAGCACCCAGCAGGTGACCACGATTCAAATGGGCGGCCTGGCTGGAAACACGCTCTACACGGTCCAGGCGCGCGCGTTCAACCAGGAAGGCGTGCCCACGGCCTGGTCTTCTTCGGTTTCGACAACGACCCTTGGCACGGCGCCCATCATTACGGCGTCGCCGCCACCCTACAACCCTCCGAATCCCGGCGGTATCTATCCGGGGAACACGATTGTCCGCTTTGCCGACAATGGCGCGTTTGACCGCGGCGAGATCGCCTACTACAAGATGGTGGTCGACCAATACAGCCAGGAGCCTCCCACAGTGGCCTTCACCCAAGCGGCCCAGATTCATTCGGGCACCTGGAGCTACGACTTTGTCTATAGCCAGGTTGGATACGCCCATATTCGCAGCTACGACGTTTCCGGCCGGTCGCTGCCCTCCGACTACACGCTCCTGGGGCCGTGGATTATCGACGCCGATGCTCCGAAGCCGGTGGGAATCTCATCCGTCACGGTCCTGGGAATCTCCAGCATGACGTTCTCGGCCGGGGACGCGGTCGATATCGGTTATGCCGGCTTCCCCAAAAACGAGTTTTCATTCAACGGCGGTCAGCTCTTCCAGGCCGATCAGTCTTCGACGGTCGTCAATCTCGCCGCCAACACATCGTTCTATGCCGATATCGTCTATCAGGACGCGGTCGGCAACAAGTCGGCGCCGCCCATCCATCTTCAGGCCTACACGTACCAGAACGCGCCGACTGGAATCACAGTCTTGAACCGCACGGCCAATTCAATTTCAATCAGCGCTCAAGGGACGTTCCCGAATCTGACTGTCGCAAATTCCGGGCTGCAGTTTGGCACCGTCAGCAGCAGCTCGATCACTTGGATACCGCAATGGCTCCAAGTGAATGTCTCGACCTTTAATTTCCTCCAGGCGAACAGCTCGTACACGTTTGCCTCGAAAGCCCGGAACGCCGACGGCATCGAGACCGCCACCTCGCCTTTTGTGACGGCCTACACGCTGGCCAAGCCGCCGCGGATCGTGCCGGTCCAAGGCCTAGAAAAGGACTGGACTCAGAATCCTGTCTTTAAATTCAGCGCGCTCGACTTGCCGGGACCGTCCACCTATGACCACTTCCTCTTGGTTTGGACGACGAGAACCGCTTACAACTTCGACCACTCGCTGCCGGAGATTTCCTGGACGCCGGCGTCTTTGTCGGACACGTTCGTGACTTCGGCCACGGTGTCGGGCCAGTGGTATCTGTATGTGCGCTCCGTGAATGTGGTGGGCGACCAGACGCCTCCAGATGCAGCCGACCTCCTGTCTTGGTTTGGCTACGACGTCGATCCGCCGCTACCGAACCCGGCCCAATTTGATCCGCCGGTGCCGGCCGCTACCTACATCACGTGGTACGCCTCGCACAACACGACCGATACCTTGTCGGGCCTAAACGATTCGCCCTATATCTGGAGCTTCCAGGGTGGCCCCATTGGCTATACGAAGGACGTGAGCTCGACCACGTTCTCGCTTACGCCGAATACCTCTTACATGATGACGCTCCAAGTCCGGGACCGCTTGCTTAACACGACGGCCGCGAGCTCGACCAGCACGTTCACCCTGGCGGCCCTGCCGCAGAGACTTCCCAACAGCTATTCGGTGTATAAGACTTCGGTCACGATCTCGTGGCTGGCGAATGGGAACCCGAACGGCACGCCGTACACGGTTCAGATTTCGGCCTTCGCCAACTATTCTTCGATCCAGGAGTCAGACACGGTGACGGTGCTCAGCGATCCCATCCAGGGCATCGCTACGGGAACCTTGGGCCTGGTTTCGCCATTGACGACGAACACGACCTATTTCATCCACGTCCGCGCCCAGAACGTGCCCGGCATTCCAACCGCTTGGGTGGACTTGGCGACCGTCACGACGCATCCGCAAGCTCCTTCGGTTATCGTTTCGACGAACGCGGCCAATCACATGGACCCCGCCCAGATCGGCGGATCCTTCATCGGCGGCACGGTCTTCTACGGCACAAGCACGATTCCCTTCGGGCAGGGCACGATCCAGTACGACCTCTGGGTCTGGGACAACAATCCAACTTATGGGCCTTACTCGGGCTTGGAAAATCGGATTGACGCCAATAATCCTTTGATCAGCACGCCGGCTGTCACGGACGGCAACTATTATCTGCACGTGGGCGCGGTGGGCGGCGGAAATGGCGCGTTCGGCGTCTTTGACAGCACCGACATTGGTCCCTTCAAGATCTTCGCCACCACGAACAACACCCCTTATGTGGAGGCCATCGCGATCACGACCGGAACGATCACTTGGCGCCAGCGCGTGGCCACCGGCGCCAACTTTGATAACAGCATCGCCCATTACGGCTTCCAGCTGGGAAATGGGGCGACCACCTGGATCTTCGCGGTCAACAACATCATCGACTTCCCGACGAATGGCCTCACGCCGAATACGTCCTATCAGATGAACGCTTACTTGAAGGACAAGCTGGGGAATATCTCAGGTCCCACTTCAGCCATCGCCTATACACTTCAGAACACGCCGACCGATATCATGGTCTCGCAAGTGACGGACGCCACGATGACTCTTACGGCGCTCGGAAACTTCTTTAACACGGCAATCCCGGTGGCTGGATTTAAATTTATCATCGCCGGCGGCGGCGATTCGGGCTGGCTTTCCACTTCGACTTACGTGATGCGCGGCCTTTTCGCGAACACGCCTTACAGCTTCGTGGCGCAGGCCCGCAACAGCACAGGCACCGTCACCGCGAACTCGATCGTGGTCTCTTCGACCACGCTCGCCAAGATTCCGAACGACACGAACGGCTACATCGTGCCTCTCGATGGGTCCCAGCAGAACGGCAACTACTTCCCGCCGGGAACCGTGTTCAGCTTCATCAACAACGCCGGGTGGGGAATCGGGAACGTGGAGTACTACCGCGTGATCGTGGATACTTTTGCGACCGAGTCCTCGCTCAGCAACTACGACACGGCGATGGCTTCGACCTGGAATCAGGCGTTGGTTCAATTCTCGAGCCAGCCGGCGACTGCTGGGGCTTACTATTTCCACTTCCGGTCCTACAACAGTTCGAATGTGGGCGGACCGGATTACACGCGAGGGCCGCTCATTATTGACGATCAGCCGCCGACGCCCAACCCGCCGCAGCTGGCCGAGGTGGACGTGTTCGTGAGCAGCATCGTCTGGATCGCCGTGCCGGCGCAGGACAATCCCGGCGGCTCAGGTCTCGCTGTGCAGGCCTACAACTTTATCTATCCGAATGCGATTGGATGGGGCG
>Ga0207121_1033_pt1 | contig 31584 bp, 30 predicted proteins | sample Alteio_BWMinHeat_41_FD_153513 | JGI IMG/M metagenome (GOLD analysis project Ga0207121, IMG submission 153513) | Enriched cells from forest soil in Barre Woods Harvard Forest LTER site, Petersham, Massachusetts, United States -... | ecosystem: Environmental > Terrestrial > Soil > Temperate forest >... | reverse complement strand
GTTGACCCTTGCTATTGCTTGAAGAAGATTATGTTCATGCAAACCTCTATCAAGATACATTACTTTTACAATTGGAACATCATATCCAACAAGTAGCATGTCAACAACTATCAGAATCTTAATTGGATTGTCTTTTCTTTTGAAAGCTTCTTCTTTTGTTCTCTTATCAAAATCCGTTAGATAAAATTCATCCCAGCTTAACCCGTCTTTACCTACCTCGCCTAGCTTTTGATCCATTATAATTAATGACTGCGGTGCTTTTAGTCGTACAAATTCTCGTTGGTATAGCACAGCCGCTTCTCGTGACGGAGCAACAACCATTGCCTTGTATCCATCTTTGAGGATGTTTTCAGTATAGTGTTGTACAATATCAAATGCAATCTTTTTTATTCTCTCAGGAGCTTCTGCAATGTCTGACTTTGTCACATATTGTTTTTTGAGTTTGGATTTTAGTTCTTCATTAATGTCAGGATCCTGACCTATTATTCTATCAAATATAGCATCTAGTGAATCATCTCCTTCTACAAATAATTTTGGAAGTTTGCCAATGTATCTGATAGGAATTGTTGCACCATCGGCTTTTGACTCCTCAAAGCCATACCTGTCGATCATCTGCCCAAAAACTCGGTATGTACTTTTATCTTGCTTGTCTATCGGAGTGCCTGTAAAGGCAAAGAAAATGCCGTTTGGAATTGCTTTAGACATTGCATTTGCGTCTTTTCCAAAATTTGAGCGATGAGCTTCATCTACAAGAACAAGAATTCTCTGATCTGTATCGGCATTAATTTCTGAAAATTTTTGAATTGTAGTCATCATAGTTTTTCCTTTTGGATTTTTGATAAATTCTTCAAGTTCACCAGCAGTTTTTGCTTTTTTGGGATTTGGAAAACCTACTGAACCAAACGTCTGATAAATTTGTTTATCAAGTTGTCTCCTGTCGGTTACAACTAGAATTGGAAGATTCTTGTAAGCGACAGCCTGTTTTGCAAACCATTGCATTGTAAATGACTTTCCTGAGCCTTGAGTATGCCATATAACTCCACCATATCTAGAATCTTCATTTTTCATTCTTTCAACACATTTTAAGACAGTTCTATACTGCTGATGTTTTGCCAGGATCTTGATCTTCTTACCCTCTATAGTTTGGTATAAGACATAATTTTTCAACAGATCAAGAAGGTGAGATTTTTCTAGCATTCCTGCAAGTAAAACCTCTTGTTCTCTGCTTTGTCCATATTTTTCCTCTACTTGTTCATTCGTTAATGGATGAGCGCTTGACCATCTTGCAAAATGATTCACGTTAGATGTTATCGTACCATGTCTTGCCCAAGTTCCACACGTGGCTATAAGAAAATGATTGAAAAACATTAATCGTTCATAACCATTTCCCCTACTACGATATTTTTTGAAATTCTCTTTTTCTACCGCATCATCTAACCAGTCCCTTCTAAATGGAGACTTGCATTCGATTACAACAAGAGGAATACCATTAACAAATACTACAATATCTGGATAGATGCTGAATATCGATTTCTTCTTCAGGTTCTGATATATCCACATATCTTGGAACGTTTAGGTTAAACTCGTTTTCTTTTATTTCATCAATGTCTGCAACATGACAGTATTTTTCATCATCCTCGAATTTATCAAAAGCACCAACAATCTTATTGATATTTTTATCTTCAAGTTTATTCCTGTTTTTTCCTTCAAAGTATTCTTTTGCAGCGTAGATGAATAGAATCTTATTCTTTCTTTTTTCTGGTTTTTTCTTGTTAAGTATCAAAATACATGCTGGGATTCCAGTACCAAAGAACAGTTTTTCAGGTAATGAGATAACAGCTTCGATTACATCCCCTTGAAGTTCTTTATTTTTGTCACCTAGAATCATATTTTTGCGAATTTCCTGTTCTACTCCACCTCGGAACAATACCCCTTGTGAGCAGATTATTGCAGCTTGTCCTGAATCATTTAGGCTTGCAAGCATGTGCAAAATAAAGGCAAAATCGGCCTTGTCCTTAGAGGACGGAATGCCATAGGTAAATCTTCCATACGGATCGTTGTCTGCTTTTGAGTTGTCCCAATCCATTGAAAATGGAAAATTAGCTAAAACTCTATCATATTTTTTTAATGTGTGATCTTTTACCAGTTTTGGATTTGGTAAAACATCACCGTATTCAATTTTAAAATCAACCATTCCATGAAGTACAAGATTCATCTTACACATTGCAAGATTTCCATAGTTAGATTCCTGCCCTTCAAGGATTAGATTATTCTGATTCCCTCCATGTTTCTGCACATATCGTCTTGAAAGAATCAGCATACCGCCAGAACCACAAGTAGGATCACATATACTCATTCCTTCTTTTGGTTTTACAATATTTACCAAAAGTTTGACAACTTCTCTTGGTGTGAAAAACTCTCCTCCCTTCTTTTTTGTGGCATCAGCGAATTGTTCTAAAAGATATTCGTATGCATCACCAAAGACATCTGCATTTTCAAGATTAGAAGTTCTAAGCGATGGTTCGTTAAAGTGAGCAATTAATAATCTTAGTCTGTCATCTGGATACTTGCGTTTGTCGTTATACTTTGTATTAGTTAAAACACCATCAAGTGGTGTATTTACTTCCTCAATTTCTCTGCAAACTTTGTCAATTAATTCACCAACGTTTTCTGAAGCGTTGGATAAAACCGACCATTTGGCATTTTCAGGGACAAAAAAAGATTCTTGGTACCTAAATGATTGAGTATCAACTTGTTTCTTTGTTTTACCTTCGGCGATTAATTTCTCAGATTTTTCTTCAAAGACGTCATTCAGTCTTTTCAGGAATAAAATGGTCATCACAGGTTGACGATATTCACTAGCATCAAGGGCACCACGTAGTATATCTGCCGCCTTCCAAAGATGCTGTTTTAAGAAATCTAGTGTTACTTTTTGGTTAGACATGAGGTATTAAGAACTGTTTATTGCTGATAGATATTATTATCGATCAGATAAAATCTAAAATTATGATTTTTTTGGAATTGTCCAAGAAGTTTTAGAGCTTTTATAATAATTAAAGAATTTCCCACAAGAACATTTGAATCTTTTAACATCTACTGCATTACCATATTTCCAAGTCTTTATTGGATTTTGGGTTTGATTTTTATTGCAAAATGGACATTTTATCAAACTTTCACCCTGATTTGCCCTGTGAGGAGTTTTTGCATTAATCCTTTTTTGAGAGATTCCAAAGCATACCTATAATTTTTAACGGATTGTAAAGACAATTCACAAGTACTCAAAATAGAAACTATTTTTTGTTGTTCATCCGTAGGAGGTAAACCGAATTTCCATCCTGCAAGATCAGTAATCGAGATATGTCTTATGGTTGTTGCAGGGCTGAAAACTTCGATTAATTTTTTTGTCAATGTGGACTGTAGTGTCATAGATAAAAACTCAGAAGTTATTTTTGATTTTTTAGGTTCTAAGCTAGCTACGGATTGATTTATGCATAGATTTTCTTTATCCACTATTGCTACTTCTCCTAGTGTTCCATCCTTCGTAATTAATACAGTACCCATCTTAGGACGACTTTTATCTGAAAGTAATTCTTTGTATGACTTCCAGTCTGTTTGTCGAGCTGTTGTATAATCAATTCTCCCGTTTTTGATATTAGTTGCAGTAATCATCCATGGACCATCATCAGTATCAGGCATTGGATTAGTGAAACCGTAAGTAATCCTTTCACTGACATCACCAAAATTCACTATCTGCCACGATTCAGGTATATCAAATTTTAAATATTTCGGAAAAATGTCAAGTTGTTTGAATTTGGTATGTCCAATTCCCTTTATCAATAACCTTTGCATGAGTCCTTTCTTGAAACTTTGAGTCTGTTCAATGATTTTCTGTGTTTGTTGTATCAGAGAATCAACATTTGAGAGAATTGAAGAAATTTTTTGTTGTTCTGGAATAGATGGAATTAGTATTTCAAAATTTTTAATATCTGACCAGTTTGTTCTAGGCATTTTTGTGCCTGATGAAGTTGAAACTGCATAAAGAAGAAATTTTTTCATTGATAATATTTTTACTAAAATACTATTGAGGATCTTTTCATTTACTTGTAATACCAAAATATCTGTAGAACAATAACCATCTTCGGTAGATAACCAAACTTTGTTAAGTAAAGGTCGTAGCTTACCATACAGTATATCCCCTTTATGAAAAATATTCTTATTACTAGTAAAATCATTAACGTTTCCTTGAGAAACCAAAGTGTTGGTTCCTTGTCCAATATGTTCTAGTCCTATGTACAATTTGGATTTGATGTCATTATCTTTTCTTATTTTACATATATCAAAAATAGGTAAAAATTCCCAGCTCTTAGGAATTTCTTCATATTTTCCAGATAAAGATCTTACAAGCTTGTAACCTTGTTTTGGTTTTTGGATCTGCATTACTCTGCATTAATCTCTTAGCTTTATAGAGATTAATTTTATTTGTCAGCATCTTCAGTAAATGCAATTCCTTTCAGAATTTCATTAAGATCTCTTACGGAAGCATAATCAAAGCGATAAGGTTCTATTAATTCAGAATCAGGCATAGTGCTGACTTCATACCATCATCAGAATCTACAAAACCTTCGAAGATACTATCAGGCGGAATGAAAGGATGAGTCCCATCAAAGTAAATTTGGACTAATTTACGATTACAAACAGGACACACAGTAGAATCTGGCTCTTTTTCAATTTTCAATTTGCCATATGATAAATCCCATACCAAGTATTGTTGCGACTAAGATTATCTAGCAGTAATTACTAGCTTACATAATTTCTGCTTGAGTAATTCCACGATTTGATCAGTATCTGTAATATTTTCTAGATCCTGTCCAGTTATTACTATCATCTGACAACCGTCATGCAATATGTTTTGAATTTCTCTATATCCGTCTGTTCCCTTTGATTCCTTTCCTGTTATACCAGAGCGTGCAAAAATAATTCCAAATCTTAATGCTTTATTTTGTAGCTTCCCAGCAAACCAGCTTAATTCAATTCCTGGTATAGGGTCAGACCAATTCTTACATTCAATTGGAATGATTGGAGGTAAAAAATACAAGCCACTGCGAGTTTGATCATTCCAAAAAACTAGATCAATTTCTTTATCACTATATCTGTCATACAGGTTTCTTGCTTCAAGGGTGAAACCAGGAATATTTTCAAAGATGTAACATGCCAAGTTTTCTAGCTTGTCTCCATGTTTTTTCATATCATGACCAAAATTACGACTGGCTAGAAGATTTTTTATTTTTTCATTATCAAGTTTAACCATTACTTTTCCCTCCTTCAAGTTTGTCTGATAAGCTAGACATGTAAGATTCTCTAGTTTTTTCTTTGTAATGTTTCCAGACAAAATATCCTATCACAATTCCAAGTAAAATAAAAAATACAATCCACAGCTTGCCGTGAGAAACTTGCGTGTCAGGAGGGTTTTTAATTAATTTATCAAGATCGCTTACATCTGAAACAGATTGAAATGGCTTCAAATTATGTAAGGAGTTTATGTTAATTTTTCTTGGACTTTTATCAGGACCTCTACATCCCCTATACTTTTTTTCATCTGATGTTACAAGATGTTCAATAATTTTTTCTTCTGTCATTTTTGTTCACACTTTCGTGCCATTAATTTTTTCATATGTTGCATAACTACTCTATAAAACACGGCATTATATTAAAAGGTATCTGGAAAATGCTAAGATCAATTTTGTTGTGAGTAGTTTTGATCTTGATCTAGTTGACATGAAATAATTACAACAAGCTTACGTTTTAACAAATCTAAGAATTGAATTAATAAAAAATTAAACTTGCTCTTTTTTTATTTGATACGCTTGTTTTGCAATGTATTTTTTCAGTCATTTTTTTAAAATATGATAATGATTTTTTCTGTTTTTAGTGCCTAATTTACCCTATTTACAAACAAGCATACAGAAAAAATGACCCTAAATTTAAAAATTGGACAGAACAAATCAGAACAGTTACAGAATAAATCGCAGAAAAAATGCTCAGAAAAAATCAAAAAGCAAGCTAGAAGGCAGACAAGATAGATTTTAGCATCATTATTTTTTTCACTAGTGTCTATTAATTAAATTTAAAACTACTTTTCATCAAGCATGTTGATGATTTCTTTTAATCTTTGAGGATTCAACGCATATTGTAGACCATAAGATGTAGGATGTTGTAAAATTAAATTTTCTTTTACTAGATTCTTTAGCTTCTTATCAATATCACCTTTAAGATGAGATGGAAATCCAGTCTTTAGGTTTTCAAGCGAAATGTGCTTTGCGCCAATTCGATTATCGTAGAGTAGCTTCCTCAATATTGCCTTGCTTACATCGTCTAGCAATGTTTTCTTATATGATCATGCGCATTTAAGTATTATGTAATTATTTACATAATAATGGGTAATTATATATACATTGTAAACATTGTAAACATTGTATACATGAAAAAAATTCCAATTTCTAAAAGTAAAGCATTGCAAAATGGTCCATTAGAGAGCATATTTCCAGGCAGTACATCAAAGATCCTAGATTTTCTTGCAACATTCAAGGATTGGGATTATTCTGCATCTGACATTGCCAAAAATTCCGGAATTTCTTTTAAAACAGCATTAAATGAAATAAAGAATCTAGAACAACAAGGTGTGCTTTCCAGAACACGTACAGTTGGAAAAGCTATAATGTATAAATTAAATCTAGAATCAAAACAAGGATTTTACATTGACAAGCTAGTTTTTGAGATGGCTACAAAAAGAGCATTAGAATCATCAGAGAATAAAAGAAAGACTAGAAAAATTGCAGCATGAAATCATAATTTCAAAAAATATGTCTTAACTAAAAATCACACCTACATTAATTAAATTCTAGATTATTTTTCGTCTTCTTTAAAATCATCAGGTCGTATCCTGTAACCATACAAATCAGGATTCTTGGCTTCTCTTCTTTTTTTGATCCACAAATTAATTAGACCAAATAACATTGCACCTAACAAAATAATTCCAGGAAAAATCCACATCATACTTAGTGTCATGATATTTCACTATCACGTGATATGATAAAAGGAATCTGAAAATCACAAATTAAATAAAAAAAGTCGTGTACAGCTAAAGCTGGGATTCAAAATAAAATGAATCGTCATGTATAGTCTCTATGTATTATGACTGACTGATGTATTGGATATTTAGTAAACGCAGGCTCACCCCTCGCCGAAGCTTGGGATCTACACCTCGTTTCTATCAACGCCGTCTTCTGCGGCCATCCTTTGTCTTACGACCGGCTGCCTTTTCTCGGGATAGGCTTCCTCCTTAGATGCTTTCAGGAGTTAGCCTAAATGGCTTAGCTGCTCGGCCTGCCTTATCAGACAGCCGATAAACCAGAGGCCACGCTGCTCTGTTCCTCTCGTACTCGGAGCAACTTCCCCTCAAGCAGCCTCGCTTCCATCAGGCAGAGACCGACCTGTCTCACGACGGTCTAAACCCAGCTCATGTTCCCCTTTAATAGGCGAGCAGCCTCACCCTTGGCCCCTGCTGCAGGGCCAGGATGGGAAAAGCCGACATCGAGGTACCAAACCGCGGGGTCGATAGGAGCTCTCGCCCGCGACGAGCCTGTTATCCCTGGGGTAATTTTTCTGTCACCACGAGCCCCCAATAGTGGGGACGTCATGGATCGCTAGGCCCGAATTTCTTCTCTGAATCCCGTGCGTTTGGAGATCCAGTCAGTCCGGTTTTTGGCCTTGCCCTCTACAGTGGATTTCTGACCCACTTGAACCGAACTTTGGGCCCCTTTGATATCTTTTCAAAGGGGTGCCGCCCCAGCCGAACTGCCCACCTGCACCTGTCCCACAAGTGAATGTGGTAAGAGGTACTGCAAGAAATGACCGGTGTTACACTTTCGCTTCCTGTCTCCCCGGAAGGAGACAAGCATGGCTACCGATTACACTATGCAATTCCAACTATACCGCAAGTACAAGCTGCAGTAAAACTCCACGGGGTCTTCTCTCCCCGATGGAAGATGCTGGACTGTTCGTCCAGCTTATGTGGCTTCACCGGGTTGTAGGCGGGGACAGCGGGGCCCTCGTTGTTCCATTCATGCGCGTCGGAACTTACCCGACAAGGCATTTGGCTCACGTCTGTTACTTACATTGACCTCAATAATTGAGGCGAGTTTGTAGTTTTACAAACTTCCATGCATCGCTGCATGGGTCGGACTTTATCTTAATTGTTCTAAAACAATTTCTGGCGTAAAGTCTCTGAGGATTCTAGGAAAATGGTTTTATCTTTCTGTTCATTGACCTAGCCTTTCCTGCTGATCATCTGCAGTCATGGCATTTTCAGATTATCTCAAAGTTTTAAGCTTTGATTTAACCTAGCCTGACATTCCCAGACTTTCCAGCATACGGCCAGATTTTACTAAGGCAATCAAATGTTACCTTAAGAGAGTCAGAGTTACTCCCGGCGTTTACAGGCCCTTAGCTCAGTTGAACCCAAGTTTTAGGTACCTGCACTGGCCAGGATTCAGTGACTATACACATCCTTTCGGACTAGCAGTCACCTGTGTTTTTATTAAACAGTCGGGACCCCCTTGTCACTGCGACCTACGGTCCCAATTCTTCATTAAGACCGCAGGCATCCCTTATACCAAAGGTACAGGACTAGTTTGCCGAGTTCCCTCGCCTACGGTATACCCGATACATCTTAGACTTATCATCCAGTGCACCTGTGTCGGATCTCGGTACGGACTTACAAACAACTCACTACACAGCATTTCATGGTCTCCTGGAATTGAGCAAACTCACCTAACGGCAAGCCACTCCCACCTCGAATCAGTTCTCGCCATTACGGCACTCCCCAATTCTATAATAGTTCAATAGAACGACGGTTCTAAATGCCCTATCCGGAAGCAAAACTGTGTAGATTATAACGTCATTTGTAAGGTACTTGAATATTAACAAGTTTCCCATTCGGGTGACTCTGTTGAGGTCACTCTTAGGATCGACTAACTCCCGGCTGACGACGCATTGCCGGGAAACCCTTACACTTACGATGGTATGGATTCTCACCATACTATGCTGTTACTGCCGCCAGGATCTGCAATGGGAACCGGTCCACAGGACCTCACGGCCCTGCTTCGACCCAATCCCCACGCCTAACTACCATGTACTGTGATAATCACAGTAATCTGAGGTATCGGTGCTTTGCTTTAGCCCCGTCCATTTTTGGGGCATCGAAGCTCGGCAGGTAAGCTGTTACGCACTTTTTAAAGGATAGCTGCTTCTGAGCTTACCTCCCTGCTGTCTTGGCTTCAATACGCCCTTTAGTTTGACACTTAGCAAAAACTTGGGGACCTTAACCTCAGTCTGGGTTGTCCCCCTCTTGGTTACGAGCCTTACGCCACGTAAACCCGTCTCCGTACTTCTACGACGCGCATCCCTTCGGAGTTTGAATTGATAGCGAGCCATTTCTGGCCCGTCATATCAGATCGGTGCTCTACAGGACACGCTGTCTCCATACAGGCAGTACTACGATACACTTCGTTAGGAACTAGCGATCACCAGACTAGATTGGTTTTTGACCCCTATTCTCAGATCAGACAAACAATTTGCACGTTAGAACTGCTTCAGCCCTCCATGGGACTTTCGTCCCACTTCAGCTTGTCCAAGAATAGATCGTCTGGTTTCTAGCCTTGCCGCCATGACTCGACGCACTTTCACACGCTTCTCCTCACTTGCGTTGCGAGAACTTGGTTTCCCTTCGCCTCCACCCTGTTAAGGTTTAGGCTTGCCATAACGGTAAGCTCCCTGGCCCGTGTTTCTAGACGGAACGCGTAACACTAGAGCTATGAACGTCAAACCTTTAGCTCTATTGCTAGAACCTCCAATTTAACAAAAACTCCTTTCATGCCACGCACGTCTGTAGCCAGTTGGTTTCAGGCACTTTTCACCCCCCTTCCGGGGTACTTTTCAGCTTTCCCTCGCGGTACTAGTTCACTATCGGTCTTGAGAAATATTTAGCCTTAGATGCTACTTTCACCTAAATTCGTTGCCCACTACCAAGGACAACTACTCGCGTTATGATAAAATCCCTTTTTCTTACGCTCACGGGGATATCACCCTCTTCGTCGGGTCGTTCCAGACCACTTGAGCTTTGAATTTTGGATTGCAAGACCATAACAACACCACATCTCTATTATGTTGCCATAACAGATTCAGTTTGGGCTGATTCCTTTTCGTTCGCCACTACTTGGGAAATCTCAATTGATTTTTTTTCCACAGCGTACTCAGATGCTTCACTTCCGCTGGTTCGATCTCAACTACCATTGTAGCTGAGTATGTTTAACACATAGGATTCCAATTCGGACATCTCAGGATCATTGGTCACTTGCACCTACCCTAAGCTTATCGCAGCTTGCCACGTCCTTCATCTCTTCTCAAGCCTAGCCATCCTCCAACTGGCGTCTGCACACCAGCATATTCAGTCATAATATTACACGACTATACACGACGATCATCGCTAGTACATGGTGGTACCAGCTTCGTCCTTCCCCGAGCAATTTCTTGCCCTGGTGCATTTGTTGTTGAAGAAATGTGCATTCCGACACCTTTCACCAATTTATGTTCTAAGGAGGTGATCCGACCGCAGGTTCCCCTACGGTCACCTTGTTACGACTTCTCCCTTGTTGCTAAACTCGCGTTCGATAATGGCAATGAGCCATCACCTCGCGCAAACTCAACTTCAATGAAGCGACGGGCGGTGTGTGCAAGGAGCAGGGACGTATTCACTGCGCGGTTGTGACGCGCGGTTACTAGGGATTCCATATTCATGAGGGCGAGTTGCAGCCCTCAATCATAACTGTGGTAGCGTTTAGGGATTGCCTCTCTCTTTCGAGTTCGGAACCCGTTGTCACTACCATTGCAGCCCGCGTGTAGCCCTAGGGTTTCGGGGCATACTGACCTGCCGTGGCCCCCTCCTTCCTCCACTTCAGCAGTGGCGGTCCCCCTAGTTAGCCCACCTACTCCTGAGAGTAAATGTAGCAACTAAGGGCAGGGATCTCGCTCGTTACCTGACTTAACAGGACACCTCACGGCACGAGCTGGCGACGGCCATGCACCTCCTCTCAGCTTGTCTGGTAAAGTCTTCAGCTTGACCTTCATTCTGCTGTCTCCCCAGGTAAGATTCCTGGCGTTGACTCCAATTGAACCGCAGGCTTCACCCCTTGTGGTGCTCCCCCGCCAATTCCTTTAAGTTTCAGACTTGCGTCCGTACTTCCCAGGCGGCAAACTTAACGGCTTCCCTGCGGCACTGCATTGGCCATAAGCCAATGCATCACCGAGTTTGCATCGTTTACAGCTGGGACTACCCGGGTATCTAATCCGGTTTGCTCCCCCAGCTTTCATCCCTCACCGTCGAACGCGTTCTGGCAGACCGCCTTCGCCACTGGTGGTCCTCGATGGATCAGTGGATTTTACCCCTACCCACCGAATACCGTCTGCCTCTCCCGCTCCCTAGCTTTGTAGTATCTCCGGCAGCCCATCTGTTGAGCAGTTGGATTTAACCGGAGACTTGCAAAGCCGGCTACGGATGCTTTAGGCCCAATAAACCTCCTGACCACTCGAGGTGCTGGTATTACCGCGGCGGCTGACACCAGACTTGCCCACCCCTTATTCGTCTGTGGTTTTACGACTGACAAAAGATTCCTTCAACAGGAATCACTCGGATTAACCTAGTCGTGCTTTCGCACATTGCTAAGGTTTCTCGCCTGCTGCGCCCCATAGGGCCTGGGTCCGTGTCTCAGTACCCATCTCCGGGCTTCTCCTCTCAGAGCCCGTACCTGTTATAGCCTTGGTGGGCCATTACCTCACCAACTAGCTGATAGGCCGCAGTCCCATCCTACGGCAATAAATTGTTTAAACCATAAGCCATTCCAGGCATAATGATCTATCGCGGTTTATTCTCAGTTTCCCGAGGTTATCCACGTCCATAGGTTAGGTTGACTACGTGTTACTGAGCCGTCCGCCTTGTATTGCTACAACGACTCGCATGGCTTAGTACCAATCCGATAGCAGTCAGGTCCGGCAGGATCAACCGGATTCGTTTATCGTATTATTAGAAGTATATTTTATTGGGAATTGGTCGGAATGCACAATTTCTTCAAATTTCAGATAAGATCGTTTAGGATCGAACCCACATCTTGTATGCGCAACTGGAGGCCTGTGAATCACAAAATGGTACAATACCAACAATCATCACAAGCGCCGCCTTGCTGTTACGTATGCAAAAAGTGGATCAATGAGAAATAATATAAACCATGCCTAAAACGGAATTTTTTTCCTGTATACTACGATCACTAAATATTATTCTGTCAAACAGTTTGGTTATTGCTAAACGCTTTAGAGATATACAAAAAGAAAACCAAAAAGTCAAGGCTGCTTTTTGTAAAGTCCGAGAAATTTCATGTAAACGGAGTATCGCACAATATCAGATTCTTTGAGCCTTATCCTTTTGTAACAAAATCTGCAAAAGGAAAATATCTCTACGATGTGGATGGAAACAAGTATACAGATTATTGGATGGGTCACTGGAGCTTGATTTTGGGTCATGCAGCTCCCCAGGTTGCAAGCTCGGTAAAAAAACAGTTGCCGTCTTGTTGGATGCATGGAACAGTAAATGAGATGACAATATCATTTTCAGAAATAATTCAAAAGGCAGTACCAGTTGCAGAAAAGATTCGTTATGTCTCAACTGGCACTGAGGCAACAATGTATGCAGTAAGAATTGCTCGTTCTGCAACTGGAAAAAAAATAATTGCAAAAATTGACGGGGGCTGGCATGGGTACACTTCAGATCTTTTAAAATCAGTCAACTATCCGTTTGATGAGACTGAAAGTGCGGGACTAGTCAATGAAGAGCATATTGTTTCAATTCCATACAATGACTTGGAAAAATCTCTTGAAATTTTAAACCGCATAAAAAATGATCTTGCAGGAGTAATTATAGAACCTGTGCTTGGGGGCGGAGGATGCATCCCTGCAACAAAAGAATATCTTTTAGGAATTCAAGAGTTTGTGCACAAAAACAATGCGTTGTTTTTGCTTGATGAAATTGTTACTGGTTTTAGATTTTCATTTGGGTGTCATTACAAAACAATGAATCTTGATCCTGATATCGTAACACTAGGAAAAATTGTAGGCGGAGGATTTCCAATTGGGGTGATTTGTGGAAAAGACGAGGTAATGGAAATAGCAAATACAAAATCACACAAAAAACTTGACCGTTCTTACATTGGAGGTGGAACATTTTCTGCAAACCCAATCACAATGACATCTGGTAGTGCAATGCTTTCATTTCTTAAAAAAAACAGTTCAGTTTATTCTAAAATTGGCAATCTAGGACACCATACCAGAGAAGCGTTGGATAAAATCTTTGACGGCAAGGTAATCACAACTGGATTGGGTTCGCTTTTTATGACACATTTTGCACCAGATGGAATGATCCAAATCAGAAATGCGTCAGATGCTGCCATGTGTGATATGGACATGCTTCATAGGTATCATTTTGAGATGATAGCAAAAGACGGAATATTTTTCCTGCCAGGAAAGCTTGGGGCATTTTCTTATTCTCATTCACAATCAGACGTAAAAGAGCTTCTTGACGCATCAAATCGTTTTTCTGCCAGCATCTAGGAGAATGAAACTATGAACAAATATCGCACATCTTCAATTATCATTCTTGCATTGTTTGTAGTTTTGGCCATACTGGTATCACCACTAGGAAATAATTCTGGTTTAGTAGCTAAAGACACATCAGCATTTTTAAAAGTAAATAATTCTCACGTTCATTTTCTCAACAAAATAATGGAATTGCTAACAAAGTATGGCAGAGAAGCATTCTGGATAGCGACAATAATTCTTTTGTTCGTATTTGGCGGAATTACTGGTAAAAAGACTGCAATAATTTTGGCACTGGCATTTATTGTCCTAATACCAATTGGATATGCTGCAAAGGATTTGGTGCAAAGAGAACGCCCGTCAATTCCAGAATCTGATGTCATACTAGCTCAGGATTCAGATTATTCTTATCCGTCTGGTCATGCCACAATAGTTTCTGCTGGTGCAGCCATAGCTTTAGCGTTATTTAGAGACTCGAAAAGAAAAATTGCCATATCATTAGCTTTGACTGCAGAAGCTGCACTAGTCTGCATCTCAAGAGTCTATGTAGGAGGACACTATCCTTTGGACGTTGTAGGTGGAATATTGCTTGGTGTTGGGGTAGCGTTTCTTTTTGTAGCTGCAACAAGACAAGCTGAAAGAATAATGTTAACTATAAACCGAATATTCAAGCGCAAATAATACAAAATTACACATTCATTGTTTCAAAAACGCATCAAGGAATTGTTCATTAGTAAAATCTATTAACTAATAATTCTAGATGGTGATGTGCGTAAAGTCATAATATCTTTGATAATTCTTGTTTTACTGATTCCACTGGTTTCTTTCTCATTTGCTGATACTGTGCAGATTATAATCATGAGAGGCGCATCAGATAAACAGGTAAGTCGCACTTATTCTCCACCATCCACTAATGCGTTAGTAGGAGAAACAATAGAATTTAGTAATGCAGACCAGGTTGCTCATTCAGTTACTTCTGGTACCCCAACCAATCCAGATGGAAAGTTTGACAGCGGTACAATTGGACTAGGTCAATCTTTTAGTTACACAATAAAGGCGGCAGATATTGGAGCCATTAATTTCTACGACAAGACATATCCATGGATGACAGGTACGATAAATGTTCAACCTACACAATCAGGTTACAAAATAATAAACGGTGTTGGTGCAGATGCAGGCGATGGTAAAACAACATTCAATGTTCAATATGCATCACCAAAAGACATTGTTAGTTCAGTGATCAATCCAAAGGACAAATCAGTTACTTTTACTCTAGTGGGCCAAGTAAATTCTAGCAGTGTTCTAGTACTCAATCTTCCAACAGGATTAGTTGGTCCACCATTTCTTGGTGTATGGTTGGATAATTTACAAACAAAAAACTTTACAGTAGAATCTCAGATTGGGATTAATGTTGTAAAAGTACCTATCACTTCATTAACAGAACAAGTCAGCGTTGTTGGCAGCTCTGTTGTTCCAGAATTTGGCCCAATAGCAGAAATGATTTTGGTCATATCCATAATTGCAACAATAATAGTTGCAAGATTTAGACTAGGCCATAAACTGGCATAGCAGCTCCGTGAATTAATTTTGAATCATCAGATGCAAGAAAAAGCATAACTTGCGCAATTTCTGATGGTTTAACCCATTTGGAAAAATCTGCATCTGGCATGTCTTTTCTGTTTGCACCAGTATCTATGATGCTTGGCAGTATACAGTTTACATTGATGTTTTTGTCCTTGACTTCGTCTGAAAGCGATTCAACCAATCTAATGAGACCAGATTTTGATGCGCAATATGCAGAATTACCAAAAATTCCTTTTAGTCCCAATCTGGCAGCAACATGAACAACTTTACCAGAACCTTGCTTTACCATTTGTCCTACCACGTGTTTACTAATCAAAAAGGCTGTTTTCAAATTTAGATTCATCATCAAATCCCATTCTTTTCCAGTCATCTCTGTTACTTTTTTTCCGCCAAGGTATCCTCCAACCACATTTATCAAAACATCAATTTTGCCATATTTTTTCACTACATCAGATACCGTTTTTTCTACTTGTCCCTCATCACCAATGTCTGCTTTAATTAGCATCACTTTTTTCATCAAATCCCCAAGTGTTGATTCAAGTTGCGGAATTTCTCTATCAGTAACATGTGTTATTGCTGCAACTGCATTTGATTTTAGAAATGACAAGCTGGCTTCCCTACCTAATGCTCCTGTCCCTCCAGTGATTAGTACTACCTTACCTTCAAAATCATAATCTTTCATATACAATCATAATTCACCTACATTGCTAATTAAAGAATTTTTTAGATTTGGTTTTTATCAGTTCAACAACAATCTAATAAAAAATCAGATGTCAAGTGACCCTCTAGTGCGCACCTTGTCTTCAACTGCGTCTGCCATCATATCAAGTTCTGTGGTGTTACCAAATTTCTGGTATGTTAGTTTCTCCAATGTTTTAATGACGCTCTTAGCTGATCGGTATTGAGGCACCTTTGGATCATTTAGCTCACCATACAACCCTATACCTTCAATGTTGTTTTGTTTTGCAAACCCAAGAATAAGCCCATTAAAACCAGTGATAATAGATTGTTCTGGTGTGGTATCTACGCCTAATTTTCTCACCCTGTCTGCAAGGCTTGCAGAAGTTGTTGTAACAAATGTTTTTGGTTCCTTTCCAAAATCACGGTTGGTGTGAAATCCTCCTACAGTATAGATGAATCTAGCAGAATATTTTTTTGCAATGTCAATCACATCCTGACATAATGTGTTTAGTTCTTCGTTTGTTTGTGGTTGTCCTGCGCCGCCACCAAAGACAATAGTATCTTTGGCATACCTATACTCCCATGTTTCTTCTGGTAATTCGATGAAACCGCCATTGTCAATTACATATCCTGGAAGTGACGAAGAAATTTCTCTGAACGGATATGTGTCAAGGCCTTTGTTAATAAAATCAACAACAATGCTGCCAACGTCTCCCATGTCTTGCATGGCTGCAATAATTAGAGGTTTTTGAAGATCAGGTTCTATTTTTTGTTCTATTTTCACACTAGGTGGTGTCCATGGTTATGATTAATACTTTAGGCAGATTTGGTCAGTTAGGATATAAGACGAATTTTTCAAAGAAAAATCATGGGAAAATATGTTGTACCACCTTTACCATATTCATACGATGCCTTAGAACCACACATAGATGCAAAGACAATGGAGATACATTACACCAAGCATCACCAAGCTTATGCAGATGGCCTAAATGCAGCTTTACAAAGCATTAACGCCCTAACTCACAAAAACTATATTGTTGGAATTTTATCAGATCTAAGTTCTGTTCCTGAAAACACAAGAAGTGCAATTAATTTTTACGGTGGTGGATTTGAAAATCACAGATTGTTTTGGGAGAGCATGAAACCAAATGGGGGAGGAGAGCCAGGTGGTAGACTTGCTGACGAGGTAAAGATTTACTTTGGCAGCTTTAAAGAATTTAAAGAAAAATTTTCTACCGGTACAGCTGCAATACAGGGGAGTGGCTGGGGCTGGCTAGTTTACAATCAAACTTTTTCCAGAATAGAATTTAGAACAACGGAAAACCAGACCAGTCCTTATACACAAAGTGCCATTCCGTTATTGGGATTAGATGTGTGGGAGCATGCATATTATCTCAAGTATCAAAACAGGCGAGCTGATTACATACAAGCTTGGTGGAATCTAGTCAACTGGACTGAGGTTGAAGAAAGATTTCTTCGAGTAGCGTCATAATTTCAATTATGAGTATGATTTATTGTGCTACAACTGCAAGTGGTTTTTCCTCTTCTGGTTGAGGATTGGTTTCTTTTCTTGCACGTGCTAATGCCATTCTTAGATGTTCAATTTCTATTTCATCAATCATTTCACACATAACATACATTTCTGAGATCAAATACTTAAGTTCTATGGATAAACTAGATATCTGAATTCTGTTTTTGGTTCTTAGAATTTTTTGGCTCTTTGCCTGTCCATAATCTTGCAATAGCACCCATCATAAATCCCCCTACTACAACTATTGCAATTCCACTGATTATCATCACTATTGCTTTTGCAACAGTTTTGATCTTTGACATGTTGTATTATGCAATCTCTATTAGATATGGATGTTTGAATGGATTAATGTAATCCTGATTTTAGAACATAATTCTAGAATTTGGACATTTTGTATCAGAATAGCATGACTTTAAATCCGGTATAAATCGGGCAAAGTATATGTCTGAAGAGATAATCAAGAAAGTGCAAGAACTCATCGATGCAGGAAAGGGCGATAGTGAGAGATTACGCAATATTTTAAACTCCCTTCAGAATGAACAGCCTCTTGAATTATCAGATAAGCAATACATTGAGAGTCTTTCTTCAATGGAATCTGAAACAAAATATGATTCCATTACATTTGAAAATACCTCAGAGTCAATCAACGAGCCAGATAATGAACCAGATTCTAGCAATATCCCTGAAGCGGATATAGTCTCAAAAATACCAAAAATTAACAGGAAAAAAATAGTAATAGCAAGTATTGTTGCCGCAGCTATATTTTTCAGCTATATAGGAGCTGATGTATACGGGGTAAGTTCTTTGCAGATAAAACCACATTCGGGTAATCAATATGCAATTTCTAAAACGGTTCTACACATTCAAGCTCAGGCCTGCAACCCATCTTACTTTCCTGTCAGTTTTCATAGTTACGAGATAAGCGCCATTTACAAGTCCCAAGTTCTTGAAACTGCTTCAATTAGTGGCAGTACGATTTTTCCAAAATCATTCACAATTTTAGATGGCACGTTTACTTTGAACGAGCAAGCGATTTCTGCAATTGCAAGCCAAGGTTCCGGTTTTAATGCAACTGATGCAAAAGTTACAACAAAACTTGATGCGCCAATTTTTGGCATCATTCCATTTACAATTAGCAAAGATTACTCTGGTACAGAATTTGCAGATACTGTAAAAAATGGCCCTCCGGGAAGCTATCAATGTTAATTTAGTTAATATTAAAATCTAATTTGAAAAAAAATTGTAACATTGATTTTATTTTGTATTTCGTTCCTTGAGTCTATCATTCATTCTTTTTTCTCCTTCTGCAAATCTTTTCTTTTCTTCCTCAGTTTCTAAGAGTAATGGAGAAACTTCTCTTGTTTTGCCATCAGGTCCAAGCGCTACTGCTGTGACAAATGCAGTATTTGTAAGTGTTATATTTCCATTCATCAAATCTTCGGCTTCAACTTTGATTTCAATTTCCATCGATGATCTATGAACATAGTTTACTCTAGCATTAAGTATGATAGCATTTCCAACAAAAACAGGTTTAAGGAAATTAACTCTGTCTATACTAGCTGTTACCGTATTCATTCTTGCATGTCTTTGTGCCACTAAACCAGCAATAAGATCAATTTGTTTTAAAATCTCTCCTCCAAAGACGTTACCGTTGGGATTTGCATCAGATGGAAACATTCTGACTGTCATCTGGGCCTTGGATTCTTTGGGACTTTTTGGTTTCAGAGTCATTTCTATTCAATTCTCCTTAATAAGCGGAACTTTATTTTTGATTCTTTAGCTTCTCCAGTTTATGACACCAGCATGCACAGAAATCATGGCGATATCCATTTTTGTTACGGTATTCACAATGAACTGAATGTTCAGTAGTTTCGCTCAATTATTGTCTATTAGAAGCATTGTCGCAATTTTATATTTTGGTTATATCATACAAAGCCAATGAAGTATTTTTGGTGGAGGCTTTTAGATTACGCCGTAGGAGTTTTTGTTGGAGGGCTGGTGGTTTTTTTAGTGAACAGATTTCTTTGTCATGATTGCATAGGTCATTGGACGCCAATTCTTATGTTAGCCATCTGGATTGTGTTTATGTTATTTTGTAACTATCTATTTCAAGCATTTAGACCAAAGCAAATAACTCATGATAAATAAATGGCGTTTTGATTGTTTTCAAAGATCTGTAATGATAAATATACCTCCGCAAAATATACTAATTGATGAAAAAGTTCTTCCAGGAATTTTGCGATAAAGTAATAGCACTTGATCCATCAATTCGCTTTGCAGGAATAGCAGACGAGGATGGGAAGCTCGAGGCCACTTCAGTACGAAAAGGTTTGCAAGCATTACTTACCCCAGAAGAACGTGCGCAGTATGCAATAACTGCAGCAACACGCCAATACACCAGACTAAGGTGGGAATATCTTTTGGGCAGAATTTTGTATGCAAGTTCGCATTATTCCAAAATAACACGAGCAACTATTCCAATTGCTGATGAAAACAGCAGACTATCTTACGTTTTGTTGTTATCATTTGATGCAGATACTCCAAACTTCCATGAAACCATAATAAAAAAAGTAATTCCACTAGTGCACAAAAACATGAGTACTTTTCTTGCCGAGTCGCAAAATTAGAATAAAATAATTACATTTTAGGTATCATTAAAAATCTAAGTTTAGGTTACAGTAATCATCATGTTTAATGGTACAGACAATGCATCAGGATTGTTTATGCCTGCCCACACAAATATTTGCGCAGTATAAGTTCCTGGCGATATAGGTGTCCATGATTGGGAAGGATTCAAAGATTGACCAGGGCCTAACGAGCCTGTGAGCCACGATAATGATACCACCACTCCATCTTTATTTTGAATTTGCACCAAATATGCAAAAGGCTGAGTCCTATCCTGACCGTTTGTCACATCAGACGTTATCTGAACTTGTTTGTTTACTTTGGTTTCCCAAGTTCCAGTTTTCAGAACGGCAGAAGACACATCTCCTTGGATAGCAAAAGCATCATGCATTATTGGTACCAGCAAAACTGCAAATACAAATATGGTCATCAAAAATGGCATTGATTTCATTTGATCATACTATAATAACGTGTCACTTTTTAGGGTTTTGAAAATTCTAGAAATTTTATGTTATTATCTGAATTAATTTTTTCCTAGATTTTTCCCCGGATGTAATCTTTACCTGAGACTGTGACACATTGAAGTGTTTTGAAAGTTTCTTGATCAGTTCTCTATTAGCCTCACCTTTTTCTGGTTTTGATTTTATTCCTACAGATATTTCATCATTGTTGACTAGAATGAAATCCTTGTGAAATGTAACAGAGACTTTGTATATCATAATCAATCTAGATATAAGATAAATATTAAACAACTTGATTTCTATCTATTACAATGTCTGATTCTAATGACGATCTTGAACGACTACAACTTTTAGATCTCGTAGCACAAAGAGGTGTAAAGGGTCTTGCACGTGTACAGTTAGAGCGTCTCCAAATTCTTGTAGAACAAAAAGACTATAGCAACAATCCCAAAGCGCAAAAATCAAAAATGAAATTGTTATCTCAGATTGCTATTGCAATTTATGATTATGACGAAAAATTTGGCAATTCATTTAAAACAAGCTAAAGAGGATGTCAGGCAATGTTAGGCAATGTCACCAATACCATATTACATAATACCTTATTCATAAAATACGGTCTACTGGGATTATTTTTTAATGGAATGTTCTCAAGTTTTATTCCAATTCCAACAGAGGCAACTATCTCTGCATTGCTTTTGGGCGGAGTAAATCCAATAAATGTTTTTTTGGTGCTAACAATTAGCTCCATAATTGGCGGCTATATTGCATACTATATTGGGTACAATGGAAGATTACTAAAAAAACTTCGAAAAACTCCTGAAAAATACCAACAAAAAAGTGCAAGCATTATGGCCAAGTATGGTTGGGCTACAGTAATTTTCTTTTCCCCTTGGCTTCCCATAGTTGGAGATGTTGTATCCATTGTAGCTGGAACCAAAAGATACAATATTGTAAAATACACAATTACAATGACAACTGGCAAGACAGTAAAGGCCGTTGCAATAGTATTTTTTGGTTTTTATTTCATACATTGGCTAGTTACCGTTCTACGTTAGATCAAAGGTATATTACTCGTTTTTTAGAACTAGAATATTGTGAAGCCAGTTTTTCCAATTAACTATGATCTGGAATTTGAACCAGATTTTAATAAATTCAGATTCAGGGGAAGAGAAAAGATCACCATACAAGCAAGAGCCACAAGGCAGATAGTTCTAAACTCTGCAGAATTAGAGATCAAGGATTGTCAGATCATACTAAATAAAAAGACCATTAAACCCAAGATAAGACTTGATGCCAAAAATGAGGAACTAGTTCTTTCTTTACCAGAAAAGATTTCAGGAAAGGCCATACTTTCAATAGATTTTGTAGGTACATTAAATGACAAACTTGTCGGCTTTTACAGGAGCAAATATGAATACAAGGGTAAAGAAAAACTTCTTGCTACCACTCAATTTGAGGCTGCAGATGCAAGACGAGCTTTTCCATGCTGGGATGAGCCTGAAGCCAAGGCAACTTTTGATGTGACACTTGTTGTGGATGATAATTTAACTGCAATTTCTAACATGCCTGTAGCATCCAAAAAGAAAATTGGAAAGAAAACAGCATTCAAGTTTGCACGCTCACCAATAATGTCAACATATCTTTTGTATCTGGCTGTGGGTGAATTCGAGTTTTTAGAGGGAAGACTTGGCAAGACACAGATTAGAATCATTACAACAAAAGGCAAGAAAATGTTGGGCAAGGCGTCCCTTGAATTTACAAAACAATTTCTTTCATACTTTCAAGACTATTTTGGAATAAAATATCCACTTCCAAAACTAGACATGATAGCAATTCCAGACTTTGCATCTGGTGCAATGGAAAACTGGGGAGCAATAACATTCAGAGAGACAGTACTGCTTTATGATCCAAAAACATCTTCGACTGAAACTAAACAGCATATTGCAGAGGTAGTATCTCATGAAATTGCACACCAGTGGTTTGGCAATCTAGTTACTATGAAGTGGTGGAATGACCTATGGCTCAATGAAAGCTTTGCTACATTTATGGCTACTAAAGCAGTAGACAAATTTTATCCAGAGTGGGATTTCTGGGACCAATTTCTAATATCAGAAATGACAGGAGGCCTGAGCCTTGATTCACTTAAAACATCTCACCCAATTGATGTCAAAGTAAAAAGTCCCTCTGATGTGAGACAAATTTTTGATGAGATAAGCTACAACAAGGGAGGATGTGTTCTTATGATGTTAGAAGATTTTCTTGGAGAAAAGAACTTTCGTATAGGATTACACAATTATCTTTTAAAACACAAGTATAGCAATGCCAAAGGTGAAGATCTCTGGAATTCCCTAGCATCTGTATCAAGAAAACCTGTAAGACAGATGATGAACAGTTGGGTTAAACAAGTAGGATATCCGTTAATCAAAGCAACTCTAAATGATTCTAAAATAAAACTAGAACAAAAAAGGTTCTTGCTTGAGAATGGAAAATCAAAGGTTGGAAATTGGATAATACCAGTTTCTGTAAAAACAGGTGATAAGATTATTTCAAAATTGATGACCAAATCAATTACAATCCCAATTGATAGTAAGTTTGGTTGGTTTAAGATAAATTCAGGCCAGAAGGGTTTCTACAGGGTAAAATACGAGGACCAAACCCTAGAGCGACTAGGAGAGCTAGTGCAGGAAAAGACACTAAGCAACGTAGATCGCTGGAGTCTTCAACATGATCTGTTTGCCCTGTGTATTTCCAACCAAGTATCATTAAAGAGGTATCTTGAATTTGTAAAGTACTACATTGAAGAAGACGATTATCTGGTCTTAGCAGACATAGTAGGCAGCTTGAATTTCATTTATGGTCTATTATCTAAGGAGAGTTTTGGGGATGAGATTAAAGAATACAACAAGGAATTCTTTAGAAGAATATTTGAAAGGTTGGGATGGGAACAGAAAAAGGGAGAAAAACCAACAGATGCTCTTCTTAGAAATTCTGTGATCAGTTCTCTTGGCAAGCTTGGCGATGATGAAATTTTGCAGGATGCTCAAAAAAGATTTTCTAGTTTCTTAAAATCAAACTCGCTTAATCCTGATTTGCGCAGTGCGGTGTATTCTCTAGTAGCTTGGAATGGTGACAAGAAAACCTATCAACTTTTAAGAAAAATGTACAAAAAGGCTCCATCTCAAGAAGAAAAAATAAGATTCCTTGGCGCGTTATCTAATTTCCAAGATACAAAACTACTTTCCCAATCATTACAGTTTACTTTGTCAAAGGAGGTCCGTTCTCAAAACTTGTTTGTGCCAATTTCTAAAATGGCTGCTAACTCCTTTGGAAAGGAACTGATCTGGCCATGGATAAAGAAAAATTGGAATAAAATAGTAGCAAGGTTTGGAGTAGGTAATCCATTGTTAAACAGGATCATAGGCACCATGGCCATAGAATCTAGTATCAAAAAAGAGCAAGAGGTAAAATGTTTCTTTATGAAACACAAAACACCAGGAACTGAAATGAAGCTTGCTCAGACTTTGGAGCGAATTAGAATTAATTCTAATTTTCTAAAAACTGCGCAACAAGAATTTGGTACTTAAATTAAGATAATTTTACATGCTTTTCTAATTTTAAAAACAATAAGACGATTCCTTGGAACCCTTTTTATAATTTGGAAACTTGAGGAACATAATCAACATGGCAAGTTCTATTCTAACACAGTTTTTAAGTACAGAATATTTGATTCCGTTGTTTCTAGTTACAATATTTATTGCATCTTTGATCTCCTCGAAGATAAAAATTCCTTATACAATGATTCTTGTTGGAATAGGAGTTGCAATTTCCTTATTTCACTTTACAGGACTTAATTTTGTTAATATAGCCCAGTTCAAGGTAGACCCAAAATTAATTCTGGTTTTTATAGTTCCACCATTAATTTTTGAAGCAATGATGAAAATTAAACATGAAGAATTCAAACAAGTGCAAATATCCGCACTTTTGTTATCTACTGTTGGGGTCCTTCTTGCAACCTTGGTTGGCGGATTCCTGTTAGTATATTTTGCACATTTACCATATATCGTATCTTTTGCGTTTGCAGCATTAATCGCACCAACTGATGCCGCCATTGTAATTGAAGTATTCAAAAAAGTCAGAGTACCAAAATTACTTTCTACTCTAATGGAATCTGAAGCAAGTTTCAACGATGCAACTGGTGTCATAATATTTTCATCAATAATTGCAATAGCAGTAGCACAGGGCTCAACATTAGAAACACAGAACGTTATTGGCAACATAAATCTGAACATTATTCAACAATTAGAAAATTTTGCATTAGTATTTTTTGGAGGAATAGCTGTTGGATTAGCTATTTCTGCAGCGGCACATAGATTGCACAAGTTGCTAGATGATCCATTTTCAGAAACAGCCCTTTCAGTTGCAGTGATGTTTGGTTCAGTTGTAGTTGCAAATTCATTAGGTATGTCCGGTCTAATAGCAGCAGCTGTTGCAGGACTATACTTTGGAAATATAACAATGAAAAGTGAAAAAATCATTAGCCCCAAAGTAAGAACATATACTTCCAATTTTTGGGAGATGATTGCTTTTTTTGCCAATTCGTTGGCCTTCCTCTACTTAGGATTAAGCATGGATTTGATAGGAATTGGTCAAAATCTGCCACTGATAATACTGGCATTTGTTGTTGTTTTGGCTGCAAGAGCTGTATCCACTTATCCAATACTTCGTTTAACTAACAAATTCACCAAAGAAAACATTCCAAGAACATGGCGAAATGTTGTGTGGATGGGCGGTATGAGAGGAGCGTTGTCTGTAGCATTGGTTGCAACGCTCCCGGAAAGTGAGTTTAAGGAAACCCTGCAGACAATAACTTTTGGCGTGGTTCTTGCATCTTTAATAATCCAGTATCCAGCACTATCAAGATACATCAAAAAAGCATTTCCAGAAAGTATTGCTGAAGAAAAATCATAGCATATCGTAATATTAATCTCAAACACAAGATAAAGTGATTTCAATGAAGTTTTTTGAACCGGCAAAGAACATTGACACATTAATCTTAGAGGGAATTTCACTTGCCAAGCTTAACAAACACAAGGATGCAATTTCATTTTTTGACAAGGCTCTAAAGACAGATCCTCAAAACGTTGATGCGTTATACCACAAAGGGCTTGCATTAACCAATCTTGATAAAAATAGGGATGCGATATCATGCTTTGAAAAAATTTTAGAAATAGATCCAAAACATGTTGCTGCCCTTAACAACATAGGAAATGCACTTGCAGAAATTGGTCATTATGAACAGGCCATAGCATCGTATGACAAATCTTTGAAAATCAAACCAGATTATGCAGCATCTTTTTACAATAAAGCAATTGCAAAAAATAAACTTGCCCTATACGAAGAAGCAATATCGTGTCTTGATAATTGTCTAGGATTAGAACCACAAAATATCGATGCATTGTTTTACAAAGGACTGGTATTAGGCAAACAAAAAAAACATGAGGAAGCACTTGCCTGTTTTGATAGCGTGCTGAAGATAGATCCTCAACATAATGAGGTCTCATTTTACAGAGGAACTGAGCTAGCTGAACTTGGTAGGCATTTAGACGCCATAGATGCATTTGATTTGGTGTTAAAAGAACATCCAAAAAACGGTAACGTGGTATATGCAAAATCCCGCAGTAAGGCTGAGATTGGCGAAATTGACGAGTCATTGATCCTACTTGCAGAAGCTATATCATACTACGGTAAAACTATTAAAAACTGGGCAATAAAAGACAAATCATTTAAGAGCATAAAAGATGACTTGCGATTTAGGACACTGGTAAAATAGGTGAAAAAAATTGTCTGATGATTTAATAAAAACAGTTCAAAAACTAATTGATTCTGGTAAAGGAGACAGTAATAGACTACATGAGATTTTCGATGTGCTAAAACATGGCACCCCCCTATACATGTCAGATTACAAATATGTAGAAAGTCTAATTAAAATTCTAGAGGAACAAGAACAAATTAAATCAGAAAAAGAAACCAAATCAAAAAAGACCAAAGGACAAAATAAAAAATCAGAAAAAGTTCAATCAAAAGGAGACAATGCTCTTAAAATTCTAAAAAATCGACTTGCTGCAGGAGAGATTACCATAGAAGAATTTCAAGAGCTAAAGAAAGTGCTAAAAGAAACCTAATGAATTTTGTTTAGATGAATCTTTTCTCCTTAAATCTTAAATGTAATCACGCCAAGACTGCTATTAGGTCTACAAATATTGCTACTATCACAGTTTAATGTCTATAACAGTCAAGTTGACACTTTACATTCTTGCACTTGTTGGTTAAAGAGACAAATCATTCTGTATAATGGTGAGTAACATTGTCCAAGTTTGATCCACTACCACCAGCCCCGGTGCTAATGACATGTTTTGGTCATTGTGGTATAGGATTGGGTGCAGAATCTTATAGAAGATTATTACTTGATGTAGGGGCAGACCCGCTCAAACCTACTCTTAAAGGCGAAAAAGAAGAATCAAGAGTACTCAAAAGATATGGCAGCACCATTCTAAGATTTCCACCATCATATGGAGGTAACGAGATACCACTTATCCCAAGAGCATTACTAATCGACTTGGATCCAAGAGCTGCTAATCTCATCTTACAATCATATCCTGATCTTTTTGCTTTAAGGGACAAACATGTCATTCATGGTTCAGGAGGAGCTGCAAGAAATTGGGCAGAGGGCAGAACACGTTTCATAAAAGAGGTAAGCGCTAAATTTGATTTGCAAAAACAAATAGCTGCTCTTTCACCAGAACCAGTAAGAGGATTCTGTGTACCGTTTGCAATGGGAGGTGGAACTGGTAGTTCTTTTGCAAGTGCATTTATTCAATACATAAAAAAAGATACCAAAGAGCATGCAACCATTGCAACATTAGGGCTTTTGCCAGAGTTTGGCTGGGATCCTATAATTTTTGAAGCTGCTGCAATAAACATTGTAATGAATTTAGAATACCAGATAAAATATAGTGATTGTTCAATTCTCTTTTCAAATAAAACTCTAAGACTGTTAGCTCATAAATTTGAGAAAAAATTAGACAACATACCATCAATAATTGATGATCTTCCAAAAGAACAAGAGGTAGGTTGGAAGGATTATCGCGGTATGAATCTGATTGCAGCAAGTGCAATTTCGATGTTTGTTTCATCATTTGCAAGAGAAACAGAATGGGATATGTCAAACTATAGGACTTGGCTTGCAACAAAACGACCAAAATTTGCAATTCCATGGGCAATTCCAATCATATCCGAGGAAAAAATATGGAGCACGGATCTAATGTCAAAAGGAAAAAGTAACACCATGGAAGGAATTATTGAACACATTCACAAAAAAGAAGATGCGCTTTTGTTTGATCTTGATGAAAATGATGTCAGAGATAAGGGAGGTCCAAAGGACTCTTGCTGTGCACTAGTAAAAGTCAAGGGAGAGTTTGATGTAAAGGAAAGGGATGCCCTCAAGGCAATTATCAAAGATAGATTTAACATTGAAGACTCTAGAATGATTTTTGTCAAGATACCAATACTTGAAAGTGAACAGGCAAACATCACAATTCTAGTCAACACAAAGGCAATAGGACCAAAAATACTTGAGATTGCAAGTGAGGCCGAAGTTTCGTGGGATGCTTACAAGGAGGAATATGGCAAATGGGGTTTGACTACAGAAGAATTCAAGCAGAGCCTGATGGACGTTGTTCATCAGTTTAGTTAGGTATTGAAAGATGGCTGATTTTCAGTATCTTGAAGAGACAGCTGGCAGGATAAAATCCAATAGGCAACAATTAACAAATGTGGAGGCAGAGCTTGCCAGAGTTAATTTTAGAATTCATGAAGTTCCACTAAAGAGTGTCACAGAGTCCACCTTTGCAAAGATGGTAGGAGAACAATATCATGATGAATTGGGCGAGCTTGAAAAGATAAAAAATGAGCTTGTGTCTGAAAAAGAAAAACTAAGCGAGATGATAAAAACAGATACCAATAGTTTTGTCACAGAGATCACTTCCCCAGAGCTCGTGATTCCGTTAGAATTACCCCCAAAACTATCCGAAGGCAATACAATCTTCAAGTACAAAAATGGAACCAAGTTTAACAACATATTTGACATATTGAGTGAGCTGCTAGGACTTAGTGCACCAATTTTAGTCAAGGATGTCATGTTTTCATCATCTGAAATTGTTGTCAAGGTATCAGATGAATATGAAGCAAAGCAGAAATTCATCAGCAGCATGAACGAGGTACAAAAAACCCTATCTATCAAGAAAAGGTAATTTTTAGAATAAGATGTAATATGTAAAAAACCTTGTTATAATTTGGTCTGATTCTGAATATAACAGGAACCTTGTTACACAATATTAAATATCTACCAAATAAGCAACATGATTGGTCTGGTATGGTTAAGAAAGAGTCTCTTCGTGCATGTGGATTCTGTGGCACTGTTTATTCCATAAATGCAACAGATCACAATGGTAGATGCCCTAATTGTAAAAGCAAGGTTCAAAATATGATTGAAGATTAATCATGTTTCATCATTCTGTAAATTCCAAAATTATGACTGAGTTAATACATGTCTGAATATGCTAAAATTATTCTATAACATTAATTCAAGCTGTAGCCGGATCTTATAGGACTCAAATCTGCGTATTCAGACCTGGATAATTTCGGTATAAGAGTTGGTTTTGTTTGTGGAGTTGGTTGTGGAACCGGTTGAGTTTGTACTGGTGTCATTTTACTCAATTTATTTGAGAGATTCAAGAATTTCAATCCCTTTTCAGTTGGTCTGTAAAGTAGTGTATCTGCTTCATGTGTTATCAGACCATTTTGTTGTAAATAATACAGATATCCTGTGAGTTGAGTGTAAGAGAGATTTGCATTGTACATTATCTTTGTCTTTCCTGCTCCTGTTTTTGCAGCCTTTAACATAATATTGGCAATTTCAGTTCTACTACGGTATAGCATCACATAGATGAATCTTCTATATGATTTAAGCCGCGCTGACATTCGTGTCAGTTTTAGGGACAAATCTGTCCAGCATGTTGGACTGATAATTTTAAGAAGAAGATATAACAAGGAAAAATTATCGGCTTTTTGTGAAGAAGAAAAACAAAAAAATTCTAATGATTATAATGGCTATAGGATTTGGAGCCATAATGGTAGGAAGTTCAACTGTGGCGCTATTTGGCGGTTTTGGCAATCCAAGAACAGCTCAAACCACTGATACTACAATAACTGGCACACCTGCAGATAATTACAAGGACAAAGACCGTCCAGTATTTTGTGAAACTAGTGATGCAAAATCTAACAAATACATAACAGAATTCAAGATTCCTACTGCATGTACGCAACCATTAGGTATAACAACAGACTCCAATGGAAATGTTTGGTTTACAGAATCAAATACAGGAAAAATTGCCAAGTTTGATCCTTCCACTAAAAACTTTACAGAATATGCAAATCCATTATGGCAATCACATCAAAAATCAATGATGTGGGGAATTGGTTATACATCTGATGGAAACTTGTGGTATACAGATTCTGGACACGGTATAATTTGGAGATTCTCTCCTACTGATGCAAAATACGCTAATTTCAATTATCCAATAACACCTGGTCAAAATGAAACGTTTCCTCAGATGCTTGTCGTAAACGGTAAAGAAATTTTAGTAAATGATTTTGTAGGAAGAAAAATAACATCTTTTAATTTAGATCAGGTTGGTCCTATCATACAATATTCAACAATATCTTCTCCAGGAAACTACAACTTTACTAGCGACATGGCAGTAGATTCTAATGGAAAAATCTGGTATACTGTTTGGATATATCAACAAGGAGGACATCTGGTAAGATACGATCCCCAAACAGGCAACAAAACTCAATTTAATCTTCCTCCAGGGATTTTAGCTCCAAATGGAATATCAGTAGAAAAAGATGGCAAGATATGGGTTACCGATACTGCAAGCAGTATCTTTTTCAGTTTTGATCAACAATCACAGCAATTTACAAGATTTATCACTTCAATGCCTATAGAATCCACATACGGCAATGCATCAGGATTGATAAAGACACCAATTTCTAGACCATATTGGAATCAGATTGATAACAATGGCAGAATCTGGTTTAATGAACAGGTAGCAAACAGATTAGCTGTTTTTGATCCTGCAAAAGGTACTCTTGTAGAATATCAAGTTCCTTCTACAAATCCAAACTGGTCTGACTGTGGAGCCTTGCAGGATTGTGGGGTAGCTCAAGTGCTTGATTTTACAACAAATGATGACAAGGTATGGTTTACAGAGTGGGTTGAAAATAACATTGGTTTTCTAGATCCAAAGGCACCGCTCCCAATGAATGTGGAGGTAACTCCAACAGATATTACTCTTCATAGAGGTGAGAATTCCACAGTATCATTTACAATAACTCCAAACGAGCAAATCATAGATCCTGTTACTGTAGTTACGTCAAATACTGCCAATACTAATGACATTATTGTTTCTGGCAATTCTCAAGTAACTATGACAAATCAGCCAAAGACTGTTTCAGTTAGTATTTCTGCAGATAATTTTGCATTTACAGGAACATACCAAGTTCTAATTGGCGCCCTATATCACGAAGTTACAATATCAAAGTATGTAACAGTCACCATAAAATAAGAAGTGATTCCAAAGATTGATTCCAGTATAGGGATCTTTGTATACAGTACAAACTTTGAAGGCATTGGAGGAAAGATACGATCAGCCCAAGAGGATTTTTTTGTATCTGAAATTTTAGATCAGAGAACATTATCTAAAATTTCCCAGACAGGTAGTTATGCAGTATACAAGTTAAAAAAATATGGAATTGATACAAATCATGCTCTTTCTGAGATTTTTAAAATTCATGGCGTAAGACTAAAGGCATTAGGGCTCAAGGACGCCAGTGCTACAACCGAGCAATTTGTGTGTGATACAGGTACCTCTAAATCGCCTGAGA